>Ga0207421_10002437_pt1 | contig 23019 bp, 7 predicted proteins | sample SodLakKL_010_SED_4_FD_187542 | JGI IMG/M metagenome (GOLD analysis project Ga0207421, IMG submission 187542) | Alkaline sediment microbial communities from Lake Tanatar, Kulunda Steppe, Russia - 8KL_010_SED (SPAdes) (version 2) | ecosystem: Environmental > Aquatic > Non-marine Saline and...
GCAATTCTTGATAATCCCCTTTTTGAATCAATAAGCCTATGTCTTCATACTTGATTTCATTTCCGAAAAAATTTTTTTTAACAAAGTCAAATTGGCTTGCGTATCTTAGCATCCATTGAGTCGGTTCGGATAAGGTGGTGAAAAACAAACCTTGTTCCCCTTTATTAGCGCCTTGGGTAAGAAAACTCATGGAAAAAGTGGTTTTCCCCGTACCCGCACTACCTGCTACGAGAGCAACTGATGGGAAGGGAAAACCTCCTGCGACCATCTCGTCAAGTCCTTTGATTCCGGTTGGGATCCTTCTAAATTCAGCCATGATTATTCTAATCCTTACATGGGCATAGATACAGTAGTCTAAATAATTTTTGATTATAGTGAAAGTTTCTGCACCATATGTTATAAGTGCGCCTATGATCTCGCACGGAACTTGAGATAGATACCTGTGGAAATAATTATATAGGGAAAAAAAGTGTAAGGGATGTTCTCTGATCACAATAAGCTCCCGTAGTGTAGTCCGGCCAATCATATTGGCCTCTCGAGCCAATGACACGGGTTCAAATCCCGTCGGGAGCACTTCCTTAAGATTTTTTATTAACTCATATCTTTATCGTGGTTTTGAAATATAGTCAAACTTAGGAAGTTTTTCAAAAAGTCGTAGGGAAAATTATTTTATATATTACTCTATTAGGGGGAATATGCTCCAACTCTTTCTTGGCGAGTTTGATTTTAGGGGCAAACCCTTGGAGGAAAAAATATGGAAATTAAAAGAAGTTTAGCTCTGTGTGTAGTAGTGCTGCTGGTTTTTAGCACAATAGGCGTTTCTTTTGCGGCTAGTGCCGGCGAAGAATCCTACGAGATAATAAAAAGCGAAGAGAAAACATCTCCTGAGTATTCTTCTAGAATCGATACGGAACCAACAGAAGATCATGCGAGAGATCACACCACGAAAAGCCCTTTCAGGATAGATGGTGATGAAGAATTCGCAGACAAGGCTGAAAGTGAAGAATGGGATGGAAACGGTACGGAGGAAAACCCATACATCATCAGCGGGTACGATATAGACGCTGAAGGTCAGTTCGGTGCGGGTATATTCATCGGTAATACGACGGTTCATTTTATTATCGAAGAGTGTATCATCAAAAGAAGTACATCTATATCTAGTCCTTATCATCCAGGAGGAGGGATAGTTTATCACAACGTTGAAAACGGGACTTTAAGAGATGTTGAGATCCATACCTCAAATTATGGTCTTTATCTCGATGGGATAGAGGATAACCACTTTGAGAGTATCACGATAAATTCTATCCGTGAAGACGGCGTTCTCTTAGTAGATTCCGATAATAATACTTTCGAGGGCGGCAAGATATATACAACCAGTGAAAACGGATTCCGGTTTGAGGGTGATTGCAAGTCAAATAATTTGGTAGATATGACCATCACCAATAATGCAGGCAGCGGTCTTTATCTCGATGGAAACCTTGAAGCAAATGAATTTGTAGACCTTACGATAGGTGGAAACACAGAGCACGGCATTTACATAGGAGGAAGTTTTGAAGATAACCAGATCGAAGGATGTAGGATCACTTCCAACGGGTTAGACGGTATCCTGTTTGATTCTAGCGAGATGAGTGGAAACGAAATAAAAGATAATCGTATCTATAATAACGGCCGTGATGGTATAAGGGTCGGAGTCGGTCCTGAATATAACTACATTTTAAACAATACGATAGAAGAGAATGAAGGATACCAGATCTATTTCGCCACTAGAGAAAGCCTAGCGAATCACTTCGATAACAACGAACTCAACGGCGTGGAATACGTACATTACTTTGCTCAAGAGAATGAAACGGTAACTGTAGAGGAATACTATGACTTTGAATCCTACCAAACTTTGACCAATTATGGCGGCGTAGTGATCTACGAGTCGGAGAACATATCCCTTGAGAAAATGAACATAAGAACATTAGATTCAAGAGGCGTAACGGTATTATCTTCGGAACACGTCACCTTAGATGACTTTGTGATAACAAATGTTACTGAGGAAGGTATACTGATAGAAGATTCGGAGCACATCTATTTAGATGAGTTTGTGATAACAAATGTTGCTGAGGAAGGTATACTTGCAGAAGATTCCAAGCAAGTCTATTTAGAAGATATCGAAGTGTCGGATTCTCTAGAAGGTATCTCGATAGATGCTTTTGAGCACATTTATCTAACAGATGTTTCAGTAAAAGATAGCGAAGGTCTAGGCATCTCGATAACAGCCTCCGAACATGTCGATCTGACAAATATTTGGGTAGAAAATAGCGAGGATACAGCAATATCCATAGAGGCTTTAGAGAACATCGAACTGAACGATATATCAATAAAAGATGCCGGAAGTACGGGTATTTCCATAGGTCCTTCAGGATTTTTTGAGACCTTAAATGAACTCAGTTTACATACGGTCGATATCGAAAATAGCGAAGGTCCCGGTATCCACATCGAAGATTCCGAAATAATACAGATGGTAGATTTGGAGATCATAAATAACATGGAAGGCATCTCGATAGATGGGTCGAGAGATATCGAGATAGCCGATGTAGAGGTAACGAGAAGTGAAGGCAGTGGTATATGGATAGAAGATTCAGAATGGGTCGAATTGTCATATTTTGAGGTTGCGGATTGCTCAGGACCGGGAATATACATGGAAGGTCTCAACGGAGTCAAACTCGAGGAGGGATATATCATAAATAACGAACGAGGTGTCGAGCTCGTCAACTCTAATTCGGGGGAGTTTGAAAGGATAAGAGCCCATGAGAACGAGATAGGGATCCATCTAGAGGGAGTAAGTAATATCATCGTGTTAGATAGTGATATGACTTCAAATCAAGAGGGTATCCGCTTTTCCGATTCGGAGATGAATGAAATAATTGGATCGGATATAATAGCTAACAGAGAACACGGAATACACTTAACGGGAGATTCTTCTATCAACACGATAAGAGAGAACTACATATCGAATAATCAGGACGGTATCCATTTAACCGAGGGAGCAAACAGTTGCACGGTAGAAGATAATGTCGTCTCAAATAATATGAGATATGGGATATATGCTTCTACGAATACGAACTCGATATCTAACAACAACATAAGCCAAAATTTAGATTACGGCATATATATGACCGGGGCTTCTTCATCTGTATTCAATAATAGATTTATGTTCAACAATGGTTCTAATCTAACGTACAACTCGAGTACGGTACAAGCTTTCGACGACGGAAATTCAAATACATGGTATGACCTCAATGAATATGGAAATTACTGGTGGGATTGGATGGATAAGTACGATGAAGCTCAAGACGATTTCGACGATGCGAAAGTGATCCATGAACCATATATCATAGACGGTGATGCAGGATCGGAGGACCTCTACCCATTATACGCAGACATAGATGATTATGAAACCTACGAATTGACCATCGAAGTTGAGAAAGAAGGAAGTACACACCCAAAAGAGGGGACCATCACCTATTTTGAAGGCGAAAGGGTGACGGTCGAGGCTATGCCTGCTCACGGGTATGTATTCAGTGAGTGGACAGGAGATATTGAAGATGAGGATACCATCATCACCTTTGTGATGGATGAAGATAAGGAGATAACAGCCAATTTTGAGAGAGATGAATTCAAGCTAACCGTAGAGGTCGTGGGAGAAGGTACTACCCATCCCGAAGAAGGTACACACACTTACCTATATGAAGACGAAGTTAACGTAACAGCTTATCCTGATACAGGATGGCATATCAGTAATTGGGCAGGAGATATTGAAGAAGGCGAAGAAGAAGAGATAACGGTCACCATGGATGAGGATAAACACGTAATCGTTATTTTCGAAAGAAACCACTACAACCTGACCATAGACGTTGTAGGTGAAGGTACTACCCAACCCGAAGAAGGTACACACACTTACCTATATGAAGACGAAGTTAACGTAACGGCCGAGGCCGATCATGGGTGGATCTTCAGTAATTGGACTGGTGACATAGAAGGCGAAGAAGAAGAGATCACTGTCGTCATGAAAGAAGATAAACACGTGGTGGCGAATTTTGAGAGAGATGATTTCAACCTGACCATACAGATCGAAGGCGAAGGCGCTACTGATCCCAAGGAGGGCACATACACCTATACCTATGAAGACGAAGTCCATGTAACAGCTTACCCTGCTCCCGGATGGTATATCCATAATTGGACCGGAGACTATGAGGGCGTAGATGAAGAGATAACCATCGAGATGGACGATGATAAAGTCATAACCGCCAACTTCAAAGTGATAGATGGACCCACTCTCAGGATAGAAGAGGGCGAGGGAAACGGTAATGTGAAGATCGACGGGATGGAAGTTGACCTTCCATACGAGCGACGTTTCCCTCATGGAGTAGAAGCAGAACTAGAGCCGGTTTCTGACCATGGTTGGTCATTCTCTAACTGGACTGGAGATCTATATGAACATGCTCTGGAATTCGACGGTGATGGAGACGTGATCAACTGTGGTGACCACGAAACACTAAAGTTTGACGACGACTCTATGAGTATATCCACATGGGTGAAACCAAACGATACTGAAGAGAATATGGGCATAGCCGGAAAATTACACTATGATTATGATTTCAATTTTATCGGCGACGATGATCACTTTTATCATGGTTACGCTCTCTCCATGAATAATAATCGATTCCAGTTCCAGATAGGAGACGGTACCAACCAAGGGTCCGAGAGAATCATCAGCCAGGATACTTTTGAAGAAAATGATGAATGGTATCACGTGGTAGGAGTACATGACGGATACAATTTTTATCTTTATGTGAATGGTCAATTGCAAGGTGAGTTCGAAGATCACCAAATAGCTGATTTCGATGACGATTTCGTCATAGGAAGACGATATTCACCGAACAGCGATGTAGGACTAGGAGAAGTAGGCGGACCTTACTGGTGGGATGGAGAAATAAACGACGTTCGTGTTTATGGTCGGGCCTTATCCGAAGATGATATCGCGGACCTATACGGGAGTGACTACGAGCCCATCGGTGGTGAAGTAGGCTGGTGGGCTATGAATGAAGGCATAGGCAATATAGCCTACGATCAAAGCACTAACGAAAACCATGGAGATATAATTGGGGCAAGATGGACGAACTATCCTATCGAATCTATCCCTGATGAAGTGATAACTCTAGTCATGAATCAGAACAGGACTATAAAAGCAAATTTTGTCGAAGATGAGATGAGACAGCTACATCTGGAAAAAGAAGGTGAAGGACAGATCTATGTTGATGGTGAGCTGGTCGAAGTTCCATATACTAGAGAGTATGATGAGGGGGCCGAAGTCGACCTCGAAGCGGATGCGGCCGATGGTTGGTGCTTTGGCAATTGGACGGGAGATATATATGAATATTCTCTAGAGTTCGACGGTTCTGGAGATGTGGTAAACTGTGGCGACCATGGAAGTCTAAAGTTCGACAACGAAGCAATGAGTATATCTGCGCGTGTGAAACCTAACAATTTAGAGCAAGAAATGGGTATAGCCGGTAGCTTTTATTATGAACTCGACGAGCCGATATTACCTATATTCCCAGATGAACACCTATATTATGGTTATTCTCTATCATTAAATGAAGGGCGCTTTCAGTTTAATATTGGAGATGGTACCGACGAAGGTTATGAAGTGGTAGAGAGTGACGAGGTCTATGAAGAGAGTAAATGGTATCATGTGACTGGAGTTCACGACGGTAATAATTTTTATCTTTATGTGAACGGTGAACTACAAGGAACCCTCGAGGATCATGAAATAGCGGATCATCCTGATGATTTCGTCATTGGAAGGCAGTATAGCCCAGATAGTGATATAGATAGTCCCCTATGGTGGGATGGGAAGATAAGCGATGTTAGAGTCTACGACAGAGGGCTCTCTGAAATCGATATAGAAATACTATACGAAAACATATATGAAGAAATAGGCGGTGAAGTCGGTTGGTGGTCTATGAGTGAAGGCACAGGAGATACAGTTTACGATCAAAGTGACAACGAAAACCATGGTGAAATACGAGGAGCAGAATGGGTGGAGTACTTCATTGGATCTTCACCCTACGAGTCGATCTCCGTAGTGATGGACGAAGATAAGTCAATAACCGCAAATTTCGTCGAGGTGAACGAACTGAGTTTAGACATCGGAGAGGGAGAAGGAGACATCTACGTCGATGGTACGTTGGTAGAAGTACCATATTCTGAAGAACATATGATTGGAACAGAAGTGGAAATTGAAGCATCTCCTGCCGATCATTGGAGATTCACTAATTGGACTGGAGACTATGAAAGCACAGAAGAAATAATAACCGTTGTTATGGATGAGGATAAAAGTATAAAAGCTAATTTTGAAGAGATAGAGTATCGCTATCTAACCATAGAAAGAGAGGGAGAGGGGTATACAGTGCCATCGGTAGGCACTCACCAGTACGTATATGGAGATGAAGTTAGGGTCAGAGCCAATCCTAACACGGGTTGGGTGTTTGACCAATGGACTGGAGATGTGCCTCCTGGTCAAGGTGAATACAGAGAACTCTTGATAGTGATGGACGAAGACAAAGAGATAACGGTCCACTTTGAAAGAGCTACTTACGAACTGGATATAGATATAGAAGGTAATGGATCAGTTGAAATAGAGCCAGATAAGGACGAGTATGAGTATGGTGAAGAAGTGAATTTGACCGCGGTACCGGATGAAAATTACGAGTTCACAGAGTGGGCTGGAGACTATGAAAGTTCAGAAGAAGAAATAACCATCACTATGGATGCAAATAAAAGATTGATCGCATACTTTGATAGGATAGAGCACGAGTTAGAGATCGATGTGATCGGAGAAGGTACTACTGATCCAGAGCCAGGTACTCACACTTACGAAGATGGAGAGGAAGTGAATGTTACGGCAACGCCTGACGACGGCTGGGAATTCATTGAATGGACAGGGGACCATGAAGGTACGGAAGAAGAGATAACTATAACCATGGACCAGGACTATGAGATAACGGCGGTATTCGAAGAAAAGGTAGAGTATTACGAACTCGAATTGGATATAAAAGGGGAAGGTACTACTGATCCAGAACCGGGAGTACACACCTACGAGCCCGGCGAAGAAGTGACTATAGAGGCTGTTCCGGAGGAAGGTTGGAAATTTGTAAGATGGTCAGGAGATAACCTGACTGTAGAAGATGTAACGGCAGACCAAACAACCATAGAGATGTTGGATAACTACGATATAACGGCGGAATTTGAGGAAATAATAGATCATTTGCAGGTGACGACTCTCGACGCAAAAAACGTTACTCATGATTCAGTGGTGCTTCAAGGAGAACTCATAGGCGTTGAAGAAGAAGTGAAAGTTTACTTCAGATATAGGGAAGAAGGTGCAGAAAATTGGATAGATACGGTGAACCAAACGTTAGATGAAGATTCGATCTTTGAAGATATACTTTTAGGTCTTGATTCAGATACAACCTACGAGTTCAAAGCTGTTGTGGAATCGGATGATGAGATGGAGACTGGAGATATACTATCGTTTAAAACTGAATTGAAGTTCATTCCATCCTCTCTTAGAATAGAGCCTGATGAGATAGATATAGGTGAAGATATTACACTGTTAGTAAACGTTACCAATATAGGAGATATAAGTGGTGACTACACTTTAGAGTTCTATGTGAATGGAGAGTATGTCGACAGCGATACAGTCACCGTTGAAGGCGGAGAAACCGAGACAGCATCTGTTTATTACACTATTGAAGATACAGGAAGTTATGAAATAAAAGTAAATGGCTTGACACTCAACATTGAAGTTGAAGAGGAAGAAGACCTTGGTTACTGGTTGACTTTGATGATCATCGTGCTTATCATCGTTTTAATTGCAGTGATAGCGATGACAGGCATGGGCAAAAATAAGGATAAAACACCAAAAAAGAAAGTTTTCCGCAAAAAGAAAGAAGACAACGATGAAGAGGACGATGACGAAAATGATGGCGAAAACGAGTCAGAAGAAGATAGCGAAAACGATGATGAAGACGATGATAGCGAAGACGAGTCAGAAGAAGATAGCGAAAACGATGATGAAGACGATGATAGCGAAGACGAGTCAGAAGAAGACTGGTGATGATGAGGGATAAGAAGCATAGCGAAGATAGATTCCAGTGCTTTGTTACCAAACAGTAGCTAAATAACGATTTGTCTGCAAATACACGCCGAGAGAAAAAAATCAAGCCCGTTGTTCAAAGAAACAAAAGAGCAGGGTGCACACTCCTTATTCATAGTGATGTAGCTTTCCTTTTACATGTATCTACTCTGAAATGGTAAGCAAGGATTTGAGGACGTATATGGAACAAACGAACAGGAGAGGGATCATGCTCAAGCAAGGATATCAAACTCCTGAGATGGCTATTGGACAAATCGTTCCCTAGAACCGTGTGATAGGTACATCAAGGCATACAAAAATATCAAGAAACTATCTAGAACATAGGATGTGGATCAGATCACACCCGCCTCTGGGATGGAGAGTCCTTTTTGCAGGAATATATCGATCTCGTAAATGAGGTAGTAAGCTGATTACATACCTATCCAAACCACCATCCAAACTCCTGCGCTGGGTCGTACCACTCCCATACGACCCGGCACGGAGAAGAATGTAGTGGAACTCGTAACTTTTTGAACTAAGTTATGAGCTCCCTAGTCAAAGACACATGGTTTGCTTAATTTGATAGTGTGTAGGACTTTGCCCCTGCTCCTCAGGCGAAGCCCTGCAGATGTCTTTGACTAGTTCCGATGGAATAAAATATTCTCATATTTCACTTTGAGTGAAGCCCTCATGATGAGGAGGACATAACGAATTCGTTATGATCACGGGAACTCGTTTCGAGTAACAGTAGGATTTATTCCTACGTATTTATGTATTTCACCTATAATTACTCTTCTTCCTCCATGACTTCACTTTTTTCCTCCTCAATAGGAGTGTATTCATCTTCGGCATCTTTATCGGATTTACCCTTGTTTTTCATCATGAACATACCTGCGATCACTATTATTACGAGTAATATCACGATTATCCCCAGTATCAATAAAAGAGGGAATGGATCCTCAATAGATATCGTCAGGTCCATCATTCTCTCATCGATATCATCGCCATCTACACTTATGACGATCTCATAATCACCTTCTTCTTCTGTTTCCCAAGTAAACTCTCCTTCATGTACCTCTCCCGCTCCAAGTGTTATCTCCACGCTGTCTTCTAGTTCTCCGTCAACCTTGAACTCTATTTCATGTGTTCCCTCTACATCACCCGTGTTGGTTATCTCATAACCAAAAGTGATCTTTTCGCCAGTTCCAAATTCTTCATCAGCGTCGGGCGAAATTATATTCACATCAAATTGCGGCCCTCTAAGGAAGGTCGCTGTGATTTCCTTATCATCATACATATCCAAGGTTATTTCTTTCTCTTCAGATTCGTGATCACCTGTCCAGCCTCCAAATACCCATCCATGTTCAGAAAAGGCCTCGATCTCTATCTCATCCCCATACTCATAAGTGTGATCTCCAGATCCAGGATAGGTAGTGCCTTCTCCTTCTACATTTATTGTGAGTACATATTCGATTATCTCAAAATTGGCCGTTATCTCCTTATCCTCGTCCAGCATTATCGTTATCTCTTCCTCCTCAGATTCGTGATCACCTGTCCAGCCAACAAATTCGTAACCCTCATCAGGTACGGCTTCTAGTGTGATCTCCGTATCCTTAAGAATTTCTTCGGTGTATTCTTCGAATTCTTCGCCATCTACTATGATGTTGCCTTCACCTTCAACGCTTACACTCAGCTCGCGCATCTCTTCGAAGTGAGCCGTTATGTTGTAGTCGTTCCACATCTCTATCGTAGTTTCCTCTGCATAGGGATCGTCGATTTTGTCTATGTCTCCTGTCCATTCGATAAAAGACCAACTTTCAGCGGGTTCGGCAGTCAGCGAAACCTCAGTTCCCTCTGTGTATTCATCTAAATCAGGGGTCACGTCAACATACCCCTCCCCTTCTACCACTATGTCGAGTTCATAGGTGATTTCTTCGAAATGAGCGGTCACGGATTTGTGGGAGTCCATCACTATCGTTATTTCGTCCTCATCACTTTCATGATCACCTGTCCATTCAACGAAATACCAGTGTTCGTCTGGCACCGCTGTTAGTTCGACTTCATCTCCATGTTGATAATTTTCTTCATCCGGATCCACCGTTACTTCACCTTCGCCTAATATTTCTATAGTCAACTCAAGTTCATCGGGCTGCATCACAGCGTTTTCGTTCTCCTCTTCCAAACCATTATGGCCTACGGCTCTTACGATGTACCACCATAGGACTCCGTCGCCTACACCACTATCTTCATCAACATAGCTGTAACTAGCTGAGCCATCATCTTCCACCTCAGCTATGGGGTCCCACGGGCCATCTTGGTCCTCTGCACGATAGATGTTGTAGTGACTCAAAAATTCAGAGTCATAAGGACTTGCATCCCATGTGATCAAGTTATGTTGATCCTCTTCACCATCGTGCTCTACTGCAATATTTTCAGGTGGAGGTGGAGGTACGCCTACTATGGTAAATGCTTCGCTGAAATCTCTTGCTATCATGTAATTTTCGTCTCTTACGGTTACCCTCACGTAACATTCGTCGCTGTCCTCGTTGGGCACAGTCCAGCCGTATACTCCCTCTCCTGTCTCGACGGATCCTATGTCGTTCCAACTATTTCCTCCATCTGCGCTGTAATCTAGCGTTACAACATCAAGCGGTACGTCACCTTCAGAAATATCCCACATTATATCTATTTCGTCATACGCATCGAACTCTTCTTCGCCTGCTGGAAACAAAAGATCGACTTCTGGTGGCTCTCCTATCTCTTCGTCCTCTACACCACCACTGATAACTACGGCAAAATCCTGCCTGCCTTCAGGAACGTTATGAGCATTCACAGAGACTTTATAAGTTCCTTCTTCCAAATCGTTCTGGTCAGGCAACAAGAGGATGTTCTGTTCAACGTTCAGACCATCAAATCCACCATCTCTCAAACCGCTCCACGGATTATTGGTAGGCTCTGGTTCTGAATAACCTGGGTTATGGCCAGTGAACGCGTTACCTGCATATCTCGTACCATCTGGACCGATCAACTCTAAGTCGAGATCGTTTACCATCGCGGGATTGTTTCCATCCGCACCTTCTGGACCAGGATGATCATTCCATGCAAGGGTCACTTCAAGTTCTTGGGAAGGATCATCGACCTCAAACTCCATATCCCAGCTTTCACCTGTTTCTAGTTCTATGCCTCTATCCCATGAACCGAGCCACGAATCAAAGACAATACTATTTCGCGCGTCTCCTTCAAAATTAAGAGCCCTATCCAATTTGGTTCTACCAAAGCCTTGATCGTTATTTGGGAACCTTAAGTCGTTTTCGTATGCACCTTCACCTGAAACCTCCACAGCACTGTTTATCAACGTAGCTTTTACCAGTGCGCTACTTGGGTTGAACCCTAGTTCTTCGTGTGGAGTTCCAAGAGGATACCAACCTTCTTCGTAGTACTGTCTGACCTGACCCGCCTGTCCCGCTATACCTGGAGCAGACATACTTGTACCACTCATCTCCGAGTATTCCTCTTCATCACTTGGAGAATTTGATAATTCATCATTGAATTCCAATGGTTCTGGTAAATCCATATCTCCTCTTTCACCCGCTGACATCAATCCTTCACCAACATGCATGATAGTAGGTTTTATTCTACCGTCTTCAGCATAACCTCTGCTACTAAAACCTGCTACATTCTCTTGGGCTTCTTCCTCTTGGGAAGGAGATAAAGAGCCTCCTCTGGGTTCAATGGGTTCTACGCCAACGTTCTGTACGGCCCCAACAGTCAATATATTCTTGGCCTCTCCCTGGCCTGATATGGAACCAGCTTCAGGTCCTTCGTTTCCTGCGGCGTACACTATGTTAAAGTCTTTATGATCCCATATGAATTCGTCAGATGTTATGGCATCTTCCCCATAACCCCCTCGTCCACCCCAACTGTTGGTGTGAATTCTTGAGCCCATCTCATAAACATCACCATAGGCATCTTCGTACATATCCGAAGGGGGTAGAACAGACCCTAAATCATCTTCGGAAACATCCTGAAATATAAGACGAGCCCCCATGGCGTTACCGTCGTGATTGCTGTATTCATCATAAGGAGGGGATTGCCCCAGAACCGTACCCGCAACATGCGTACCATGATATACACCTGCTTCTAGGTCGCCACCTGCATCTGCAGGCACATAATGTTTTTGGATCTTCCTATGATTGTCGCCTATAGGATCGCCGTCAGGATCCGCAAATGCCTCATGTTCTACATCGAGTTCGCTGTCCATAACCGTTATCAACTGACCTTTTCCCGTGACTCCAAGCTCCGTAACTTTTCTGTTATCTTCTTCGTTGGTCTGAGTTACCCAAGTGGCATCTGCATTGAATAACTGATACTCATCCACTCCTTCGGTTATCGCTTTCACTCCATGGATGTTGGCTAATTCTGTTATAAATTCAGCATCAGAATATAGACTTACCCTGTTACCAACTACTGAGTCTATCTCACAACCTAGAGAGAACAACTTTCTTACCGTAAGCTTTGCGTCGACATCATCGAAAAAAGACAGATCCAAGTACAACTCACCCCGCTCTTCTAACAGATCTTGATCAAATCTATAAGCTGGTTGATATATACCTACCCAATTAACAAAGTCGAATTCCTCTACATCCCTCTTGGTCTCAGCGTCCATCTCTACTATAAAATTGAATCTCTGTCTGAACTCGTGGAGAACTACTCCCTCATCTTCTAACCTCTCTTTCCACTCTTCTCTGATAGGGCCGATGAATTGAACTATGTAATAACCGCTACCGTCTTCAGGATAACTTTCTATCTTCAATTCTTCCGGTATATCTGGTTCGCCTTCTCTAGTCCTGAAAGAATATGACTGAAGACCCACATGATCTCGGTTATCTAATCTCTCAACAACATATCCTTGAGTCTTAAGAAGTCCTATATTTTCTTCTGATGTTTCCACCAAGATATATGAATCATATTCCTCTATCAATTCATATCCATCCTCGTTACGGAAATAATCCGTGTTAAAACCTGGACCTCTTTTGTAAACCAGGATATAGGTATCATCTTCCGTTTCTTCAGCAGAGAAAACAACACCCGCTGAAAAAACAGAGACCAACAAAACTGTAGATGCCAATACGGCTAAAAAAGCTTTTGTTTTTATTTTATGCATATGCATGTCCTCCATAATATGGTTTCAAACAAGCAATCATCTGCGGTAAGGTTTTTGATATATTTATAGATTTCGTAGAGGTTTTTTTCATGAGGTTTATCGCCTTGTTAGCGTCAGTTAAAAATTATAAAAAAAGAAGAGTTTTGAGGTGAATACCTGTTCTCTCTTTTTCACCGGTATTCTTGACAATCATCGCAGTACCATTTCTCGTATTCGTCTATGTATCTTAGTCCACTTCCGCAAGTTTGACAGGTATTGCTTTCCTCATCGTCTGTTTCTTCCTCCTGATCTTCATCGATATCTTCGTCTTCTTCCGTAGTCTCTATTTCCTCTTCTGTCTCATCCAAGTCTGTTTCCTCTGCAGCCGCAGCCATACCCAAAGAATCTTCTTCGTCTTCTTCCGTAGTCTCTCTTTCCTCATCTGTCTCATCCAAGTCTGTTTCCTCTGCAGCCGCAGCCATACCCAAAGAATCTTCATCGTCAAGTCCTGCTCTGTCACTCCCTTCGTCTTTATTTGCCTTTTCAAATAAGACAGGAGGTTTGCTTGCGATTTCAGTTTCTTCTTCCTCGTCTTCGTCTTCATCCTCTTTCTTTCCCATCAAGAGAACAGCGATTACAACACCGACTACGATCAGTACTATCACTATTATTATCCACCAGGGGAAAGGATCTTCGAGTACCGACACTCTCATATCAACCGTGCTTCCTACGAGGTCCTCACCATCTGAGATAAATATCTCGAATTTTACTTCACCGTCTTCTTCTGTTTCCCATCTGAACTCACCTTCATAACTTTCACCCGGGCCTAAGCTAACAGTTTCGGTATCGATATGCATATCATCTACATAGAACTCTATGTCTTGAACCCCTTCGATATCTCCCGTGTTCCTTACACTGTATTCGACAGTGATCTCATCACCTTCATAGAATTCTTCGTCTTCACCAGGTGAAGTTATCTCTACTTCGAAATGCGATGCCATTATGAAGTTGGCCGTGAAAGATTTACTTTCGTCAATGCTGATGGTTATGGTCTCATCGTCCTCGGTACCTTCAAGATAATCTCCCGACCATCCATCAAATACCCAACCATAGTTTGGAATGGCTTCTATGATTATCTCTTCCTCGTATGCATGACTGTAAGTGCCCGGCCTTGGTTCCGTAGTGCCTTCTCCTTCGCCAATTTCTATGACCAATTCAAACTCCTGCCTCTCAAAGTTCGCTGTGACTGTTCTGTCTTCGTTCATGGTGACGTCTATATCTTCACTGGTGGTCATGTAATCACCAGTCCATCTATGGAATTCCCAGCCATAGTCGGAGATAGCTTCTAGTTTTAACTCAGTTCCATCTCGGAACTCCTCGGACCATATTTCTTCGTCATCGATCTCCTGTTCATCAACTTCTACGATCCCTTCACCTTCGATGTTCACTGTAAGCTCAAAGTAATCTATCGCTCTGAAGTGTGCCGTGACCTCCTTCTCTTGGTCCATGACTATGGTTATCTCTTGTTCATATCTTTCACCTAGAGGGATATCACCTGACCATTCGACGAATTCCCAGTCCTCGTCTGGAACTGCTTCCATAGTCACTTCGTCTTCTGGAGAATATTCGTCTTCGTCAGGATACCTTTCGATATGTCCATCTCCACTAACATATGTATTGAGCCCATATGTCTTCTCTTCGAAGTGTGCTGTTACTTCTTTATTATCATACATGGTGATGGTTATCTCTTCCATGGTGCCTTCATAATCCCCCGTCCATTCTACGAAGTACCAATGTTCGTCAGGAATAGCTCTTAGTTCTACATCTCTTCCATGATCATACTCATCTCTGTCCGGAAATACGCTCACGTCTCCTTCACCTTGGATGTTAAACGATAATTCGTATCTCCTTATTTCAAAATGTGCTGTGACTTCCTTATACTCATCCATGATTATGGTTATCTCTTCCTCATCTCCTTGATGATCCCCGGACCATTCAACGAAACTATGTCCTTCGTCTGGAATCGCAGTGAGTGTCACTTCAGTTCCGTGATCATATTCATCTTGTTCTGAATCTATATCTACGCTTCCTTCACCAACCACATCGACGGCCAACTCGTATGTCATTTTTTCAAAGTGCGCCTCTATGGATTTTTCTTCATCCATGGTTAGAGATATCTGCTCTACAGGACTGGTGTGGTCTCCGGTCCATCCTAAAAATCTCCATCCTTCTTCTGGTGTAGCCGTGAGTATCACTTCTGTTCCGTGATCATAGATATTATCAGGTTCTGACGGATTCAGTTCTACATCGCCTTCTCCCTCTATATCTACAATCAATTCATATGTATTGATTTCAAAATGTGCAGTAATTTCTTTATCTTCGTCCATCTCGATCGTGATCTCTTCGTTTTCTTCTTCTCCATCGGGTACGTCTCCACTCCATTCCACGAAGTGCCATCCTTCTTCCGGCGTAGCCGCTACATCCACTTCATCTCCTTCCGTATAATGATGACTTCTGTCAGATCTTGGATCAGTAGTTCCTTCGCCTTCTACTTCTATGCTGAGTTCGTACCCAAAGGGTTCCGGCACCGCATCTTCATTTTTCTCCTCTATACCTATGCCTGGGCGACCCATCCCCACGGATCTTACTACATACCACCATGTTGTATCGTCCCCTATACCTCTTCCGTGATCCACAAAACTATATTCCTCAGAACCATCTGCGATCACCGTTCTGACCGGATCATATTGATCCCAATCGCCGTCTTCAAATTGTGAACGGTAGACGTGATACTGACTCAGATCATCATCGTCTACACTGCGCCGCCAAGTGACCAAATTATCTGCATAGTCCGTACCATAATGCTCAACTTTAAGATCTCTTGGAGGTTCCGGTGGTATGCCTTCGATTGTGAATGCATCACTAGCGTCGCTACTCGTCACATATTCCTCATCTCTTGCAGTGACTCGGATATAACATTGTTCGCTGTCTTCATTAGGTAAAGTCCAAGTGTAACTTCCTTCGCCGCCATCAGTTTCGATGGTAGCTATGGGTTCCCACATAAATCCTTCGTCAACTTTGAACTCGATATCTACGACATCTATCGGTGCAGCTCCAGCAGAAACATCCCATTGGATCTCGATGTCATCGTTTGCATCGAACTCCTCTCCACCCGTAGGGTTTTGTATTTCGATATCTGGTTTTCCCGGATCTATCTCACTAACGCCGCCGCTGATCACCAGAGCGAAGGGTTGTGTATATCTGGGAACATTATGAGCCGTGACAGTAACTTCGTGAGTACCTTCTTCTAAATCGTTCTGATCGGGTAACAAGAGGATATTTTCCTCCACGTTCAATCCGTCAAACTCTCCATCTCGTAGTCCACTCCATGGATTATCGGTTGGGTCGGGGTCTGAGTACCCTGGCTCGTGACCAGTGAATGCATTGCCCACGTATCTCGTGCCGTCTGGGTCAGTCAATTCAAGGTCGAGGTCGTTCATCAGAGCCGGATTGTCTTCATCTGCTTCGTCCGGTCCAGGATAATCACTCCATACCAACGTGACTTCTAACTCCTGGGAAGGATCATCGACCTCGAACTCCATGCTCCAGCTATCGCCTGTTGCAAGCTCAAGGTCTCTTCCTACAGAATCAAAAGCTATAAGGTTTCGTGAATCACCTTGGAAATGCAGTGCTCTATCAAGTTTACTTCTACCAAAGCCTTGATCGTTATTTGGGAACCTCTCATCGTTTTCATAGGCACTGGTTCCAGATATTTCTACTGCTCCGTTTATCAAAGTAGATTTTACCAGTGCGCTGCTTGGATTGAAACCATCTGCCATGTTAGGTTCACCCGAGGGATACCAACCATCTATGTAGTACTGAGAAACCTGTCCGGCCTGACCGGCTATTCCTGGAGCAGACATGCTCGTACCCGACATAGATTCGTAATCATTTCCACCTTGACCTGCGGAAGTAACCCATTCAGCTACATGCAGAATAGTTGGTTTTATTCTACCGTCCTCAGCATAACCTCTACTACTGAGATCATACATATTATCTTGAGTATCATCATCTTGAGTATGTTCCTGGGCGATCTGGTTTACACCTCTAGGATCGGGTTCAGCGGCGTTCTGCACGCCTCCTACTGTCAAAATATTCTTTGCTTCCCCCTGCGCTGACATCGTCTCCTCTCCAGGCCCGCTGTTCCCTGCGGCAAATACGATGTTAAAATCTTTATGATCCCAGATAAACTCATCTGAAGTTAAGGCTAAATCAGTATAACCAGAACCACCACCCCAACTGTTAGTGTGGATCCTTGAGCCTTTATCGTAGGCATCGCCATAACCATCTGAGTACATGTCTGGGGGAACAATAACGGATCCTCTGTCATCACTACTAACATCTTGGAATATCACCCGAGCATCCATCGCGTGGCCGTCATGATTACTGTACATATCATAACTCGGTGAATTACCTAATACAGTACCTGTAACGTGAGTACCGTGATAGATACCAGCATCTACATCCCCTCCAGCGCCTTCAGGAACGTATCTATCGTGGACTTTTCTGTGGGTGAAACCCACAGGATTGTCGTCAGGATCCGAAAAGGCCTCATGTTCCACGTCGAGCTCGCTGTCCATCACAGTTATCAGTTGACCTTTTCCCGTGACCCCGATATCCGTGACTTTTCTCCAACCATCTTCATTGGTCTGTGTTATCCAGGTAGCATCGTCATTGAGTAGTCGGTGCTCTTCTACACCTTCAGTTATCGATCTTACCCCATGAATCTTGGCTAACTCCTCGACACTCTGGGCATCAGCATACAAGTTAACTCTATCACCCACGATCGAGTCTATGGCACAGTCGAGTTCCATGATCTTATTACCCACCTCAACGGGATCTGTTCCCTCAAAGAATGATACTTCTAGATACAATTCACCAGATCCTTCTAAAAGATCTCCATCGAAACGATAGGCGGGCTGATAGATTCCTACCCAATTGACAAAATCCAGGTCTTCTACTTCTCTTTTAGTTTCAACGTCCATCTCTACGATAAAATTGAATCTCTGTCTGAACTCGTGAATAACTACTCCCCTTTCTTTTAACTGCTCACTCCATTCCGGCCTTATAGGACCTATGAATTGAACTATGTAATGACAGCTACCGTCTTCGGGATAACTTTCTATCTTCAGTTCTTCTGGTATGTCCGGCTCACCTTCTCCCGTCCTGAAAGAATACGACTGAAGACCTACGTGATCTCTATTCTCCAAGTTCTCCACAACATAGCCACGTTGTTGTAAAAGTGCTGCATTTTCCTCCGATGTCTCTATCAGCATGAAAGAGTCGTAATCTTCTATCAGTTCGTAATCCCGGTTAGATCTAAAATAATTAGGACCTGAGTTTCCGGTTCTTTTATGGACTAATATACTTATCTCGTTTTCTGTTTCACCTGCAGAAAAAACCGTTCCTGCAAAAAAAACAGAGACCAACAATATCGCCGCAACTAAAATGCATAGAAAAGATTTGCTAATTTTCATGGGATTTCCACCTCAACATTAGTACAGTGAAAGTTATCGATTTATTTAAAGCTTGTTGGTTAATTTTTGCTTCTATCATGCTATAAAGGTCGAAAACAACTTATATTTCTCTTCCTTTCATTTTGTTGATACAGATGAAGATATTGAGGGATAAAAAAAGATTGACGAAATTTTTGATATTATATAGGTCCGCGATAGAAGAACCAGGTAAACTAGCGGATATAGCTTCAGAACTCGATATCAGCGAGCAGGCTGCGTCTAACTACGTTTCCGAGATGGAAAAAGAAGAGTTGATCGATAGGTCTAGCGGCACGTATCATCCTACCTCTAAAGGCATGGAACTCGTGAGGGAGATACTCACCGAGCTTGGAAATTTTCTGAACGAAGCTAGTAACAAGATAGATCTCATATCAACAACCACGGCTATAGCGTCAGAGATGATAAAAAAAGATGACAGAGTGGGTCTTTCCATGAAGAAGGGGGTGCTCAAGGCATCACTACAGAGATCAAATAGTGAGGGCATAGCTCTGCATGATGCAGAAAAAAATCAACCTTTGAAGGTGGGTGCACTTAGAGGTATAACCGATATAGATGTCGGTAAATTATACCTGTTGAAATCGGACCTTGAGATCGATGAAAGAATAAACGAAAAAGTAAACGAACTAAAGGATAAGATAAAAGGATTAGGATACGATAAAATCGCTGTTATGGAAGAAACGCAATTAGGCCTATGCAATATGATGGATCTAAAACCCGACATATTTTTTGCACCCATCGATGCATCTATGAACGCGGCGGAAAAAGGACTCAACGTTCTTTTCATGCTTTCCCAGGATGATTTGGACAAGATCGTCAAAAAACTGAATAGAAGGAATAAAGGGGTCGATGAAGAATACTGTATAGAATACGAAATGGTTTAAACTCTCACGCTATTATCGGTATGTCTCGTCCACATTTAGGGCATCTACCATTTTTTAATTTCGATTCTCCGGAGGAGAAGTAAGCTCTAGAAAGTACCGATTTACCACAATTTGGGCACCTGGTATCGTTATCCGCGGGCATATTCCCCAAATAAACGAAATTCAGCCCCTGGCTTTCAGCTATCTTTCTAGCCTCTTTCATCTTTTTCGCATGAGTAGGGGGAACGTTTCTCATCTCATGATCGGGATGAAATCTTGAGAAATGCACCACGTTGTCTTTCCCCAAATTTTCAGCCACCCATCTCGAGAATCGCCGCAGTTCTTCCTGAGAATCGTTGTGTCCAGGTATGATAAGATAAGTCACCTCCACATGGATGTTTTTTTCTACCGCCCTTTTAGCAGTTTTAAGAACCGGCCTCAGCTCACCGCCGACTATCTTTTGGTAAAATTTCTCATCGAAGGCTTTGATGTCTATGTTCATGGCGTCTAGATAAGGTGCGATCTCATCTAGCGGTTCTTTCTCCATATATCCGTTGGTCACATATACTGTGTATTTCTCTTTACCTTCCCTCTCCTTCAACTCCTTAAAAACATCATAGCTAAATTCGTAAGATATAGTAGGCTCGTTATAGGTCCAAGCGACGCCGTGATATTTTTTAACTTCATTCACCATCTTTTCAACTGTCCATTCTCGCAGATAAGGACTATCAGGACTACCACAGGAAAGGCTTCGGTTCTGACAGAAGTTGCAACTGAAATTACACCCCATAGTACCATAGGATAGTACCTGAGTACCCGGATAAAAATGATAGAGTGGTTTCTTCTCGATGGGGTCACCGGTCAGCGAAGCGGCTTTACCATAAACCAAAGAGTACAGTACACCTCCTCTGTTCTCTCGAACACCGCAGATACCTCTTTTCCCCTCTTTTATAGCACAATTGTGAGGACAGAGGCTGCAACTGACCTTGTTTTCTCCCTTTTCCTCCCAAAACTTTGCTATCTTCATATTACCATAAATATTAGTTTGATTACAAATAGATTTTGCCTTTGTACTCATCTTATCGGTGGTGCAGGAGGTCTATATCCTGGCACATCGGTATCAAAATCGAGTTCCCGTGTGCTTCCTAAACGAGCGCAAAGATAATGTACGGTGAGAGCGATAGTAACTAGATTCACAAGTATCAACGATACAATACCATTGAATACGGGTTGCAACATCATTTGGGCAGTGTAAAAGCCGGGTACTAGAGACGACAGGGCACTTCCCATCCATCCTCCGAGTATTTGGAATGCAACTAACACAAGCATCAAGACCAACGTAAATCCCAACGTATCAAATCTATCCGCAAAATCTTTGCTAGTCGACATAGCTTCGGAGATACCTTTACCTTCGATCACCAATATGGGGATAGTGAATACCCACCAATAGCAAAATAGAAGGCCTGGTATCAGACATAGTACCAAACCTATCGATATAAGAATAGTCAATAATATACCCGCACCTAAAACACCTAGAGGATACTTCTTGAGATACTTGAACCCCGTATCTACACTGGTCTTTCCACTCTCATAAACCTCTTTTGTCATACCCACTAGACCCCCTATAAATATCAATTGTATTATCCAAACCACCAGTGAAAGTGAAAGCGCTAAAAAAAGTATCCTCATAAGATCTTGAATTACCTCTGACAGATCGGCGGTAGGCAGCGTTCCTACCATACGGTATGCCATCCAATTGCTATAAAAACCTAGAAGTACCGCCAACATGACAGGTATAGACCAGTAAGCTAAAAAAGAAACCCAATTTTTACTGAATATATCGATCGTGATAGAAAAGGTCTCGGATATGTCTAGATCCCCTCGCAGGAAAGGACGATCATCGGTTCCTTGATTAGGAGGTGGAAAATTTCTATTTCCACATTCCGGACATATATTCTGACCGTAGGAACAGACGGTTCCGCAGTTGGGGCACTCTTTCATGATGATATCCTCTCTTAACGCTGATCCACTCAAAATGTTAAATAAGTATGATCATTTATTTTTTTCTACATCTATGTCCGCAACTACGTGAAAAACATGGGGGGCATATGATTTGATGATCTTGATGTTTGATATCTCAAAATTCGCTGGTACATTTTCTTCAATCTGCCTTTTAACATCTTCAGGGAACTCTTTGTCCCTGCAGATAGTGTGGTAATGGATGGTCCCTTCGTCCCCCATCAGTTTCACCGCCTTGTCGAGATACATCCAAGTCTCGTGAAGGTAACCCATGACCACTCTGTCGGCACCTGTGAAAGAAAAATCACGGTTATCAAGACAGTTCGGCTCAACTATACTATCCACTCCGTTCAATATTATGTTCTCTTTTAGGTAATGGAACGCAGTTGGATTTATCTCCAACGAATATATCTTTTCAGGCTCTCCATGGACAGCCATGGGTAAAGAAAAGTAGCCTATACCGGCAAACATATCCACAACTACTTCTCCCTTCTTAACAAGATCGACTATCCTGATCCTTTCGTCTATGTTGCCGCTGGAAAACATCAATTTTGCCGTATCAAGTTTGTAGCGGATCCCGTTCTCGAGGTGGATCGTTTCGGTTTCTTCGCCGTATATTTTTTCTACCACGGGTTCTCTCTTTTTTCCCTCGATACCGCCCTGCAGCATTACTGTCTTAGCTCCCAATACCAGAGCGTATGCTTCAGCTATCTCCTTTTTTTTAGAGTATAATTCTTCAGGCAGCTTAAGAAAGAGAACATCCCCTATCATCTCCCACCTGTTCGGTAGTTTCTTCTTTTCCTTATCAGGCAAGTTCAACTTTTGTTTTATCTGATAAAAAGGTGATGTATTTGAAGGCGTCCTCTTTTCCAAGTCATAACTTTCTTCGTTTCCCCCTTCTTTTACGGGTATCAGAAGATCATCTCCTTCTTCACAGATCTTCCTTTCGGGGTCCAGTTTGTTTTCCTCTTTCAACCTTTTTAGATTCTCCTGTCCCTCTTTTTTGGTCACCCGTAACACTGGTTTTTCTTTTCTATCCATCAGTATCCATAAGGGTGCTCCTCACATAAGTATTTTGTAGTCTATGGTTCGATTTTCACTCAGTTTTAGAATCTTCTTCTGCAGGAATATCTCCTTCCTGATAAGATCCATCTTGCTGTTCATCTTGCGGGTAAACCTCTTCTTCCTGATAAGATCCATCTTGCTGTTCATCTTGCGGGTAAACCTCTTCTT
>Ga0207421_10002438_pt1 | contig 23018 bp, 24 predicted proteins | sample SodLakKL_010_SED_4_FD_187542 | JGI IMG/M metagenome (GOLD analysis project Ga0207421, IMG submission 187542) | Alkaline sediment microbial communities from Lake Tanatar, Kulunda Steppe, Russia - 8KL_010_SED (SPAdes) (version 2) | ecosystem: Environmental > Aquatic > Non-marine Saline and...
TTTTTTTAAAACTGCAAAATCCAAGTCGCTTTTTGAATTTGCTTCTTCTTTTGCAACCGAGCCATATAAAACCACAAACACTAAATCGTGTTTTTTTATAATTCTTTCAAAATCCTGCTTTTTCTTTTTTACTTCTTCTAAATTAACCATTTTATTGGTTTAATTTTATTTCCGCTTCAATAAATTGATCCAAGTCGCCTTCCAAAACCGCTTCCGGGTCGGATGTCTCCAAGTCGGTCCTGGTGTCTTTGACCAATTTATAAGGATGGAGTACGTAGTTCCTGATCTGGTTTCCCCAGCTGGCCGAAGTGTCGTCCCTCGCCTCATTCAGTTTTTCCTTTCGATCTTCTTCTTTTTTCTTGTGCAGCTTCGACTTCAAAATGGCCAAAGCTTCCACCTTATTTTTAGCTTGACTTCGCTCACTTTGAGAGGAAACGGTGATCTCCGAAGGAGCATGGGTTATTCTCACCGCCGTTTCCCTCCTGTTTACGTGCTGGCCTCCCGGACCGGAGGCTCTGTAGGTGTCCACCTGCAAGTCCTCGTCTTTTAAATCCACTTCGATATCTTTTAAATTGAAATGAGGCAAAACCTCGACCTTGGCAAAAGAAGTATGGCGCATGTCTTTGTCGGAAAAGGGGGAAATTCTGACCAATCTGTGTACTCCGGACTCTTTTTTAAGGTGGCCGTAGACGTGGCTGTTTGAAACCCGGAAAGAAATATGCTTTATACCTATTCTTCCTTCCGGACCACCTCCTTCGCCGTAAGAAGTGGTTATCGTTTTCACCGAGTATCCCGCTTTTTCACAATATCTGAAATACATTCTCTTTAGCATCGCCGCCCAGTCTTCGGCGTCCCTACCTCCGGCTCCGGAATGAATCTCAACTATGGCGTCCTTGTCGTCCCATTTTCCGGAAAGATAGAATAATTTTTCCTTTTCTTTTACCCTTTCTTCCAGTTCGTCCAATTTCTTTGAAACTTCCTTTTGCATCTCTGCATCCAAATCAAGACTTAGAAGCTCTTCGAGTTCAGAAATTTCACTTTTAAGTGATTCTATCACACTAACCTGCTTGTTTAAAGCCGAAAGCTTCTTTTTGACCTCCGCCCCTTTCTGGGGGTCATCCCAAAGATGGGGATCTCGAGATTTCTCCTCGAGCTTTTTTATTTTTTTATTTTTTGTCGGAAGGTCAAAGACAGTCCTCCAGATGGAGGATTTTATCTTTCAAATTGTCGAATTTTTCTTCTAATTCCATATTTTTAAATTGAAAAATTAGTTACCTTATTTTTCAAAAAATTAAATATTTCTTCTTTTTTAACATCTTTTTTCAAAAGATTAATATTCATTTCTTCAACGTCTTCCTTATACAACAATTGCTCCAAAAACAGCTTTCCGTTGAATTTCCCTCCGTACTTCTTTTCCGAGATTTCGATAATTTCCCTTAAGTCAATAAGTTTCTCTTTGAGCAGGAAGTACAAATCTACATAATCCTTGTACTCCCCTCTTCGTCCCAGGCTATAAGCTTTGGTAGCCGCAATCTCTTTTACGGACAAGCACTCTACTCCTTCCAAGTCAACCGTTTCGGTAACTATCGGAAAAGGATAATGTAAAAAAGTTATCTTAACCCCATCTACAACCACCGTAAGCTCTCCAATATTGTTTACGTTAATTTTTAAGCTTTTCTCTTTCAAATTATTATCCACTACATCCAATAACGTATCTTCTATCTTATTTTCAGAAAAGAAGTCAAAATCTACGGAAACCCTGTGGCCCAATTGAAGAGCCAGGCCCGTTCCACCCGCCAGATAAAATTCGTCAATAAAATCAGAAATTTTGATCCGCTCAAAAATACTTTTTCCTTTTTTAGTTAAGGCTTCTTTTTTCATTCTTGGGTAAATTAACTTTGAATAAGACTTCCACAAGACGACGGGTAGGTTTTTTTAACTCGGAGCTGTAGATTTCCTCTTCCAATAATTCAGCTAATCTTTTCTTGCCGTAAAAATCAACCAGCCATCTCAAATCCTCCAGGTCTCCGTAATTCAAGACCCGCTTTACTATAGTCCTTCTGTGCCTTTCCGGATTCAAGCTCTCAAATTGACAAGACCAGAAAAGCGGTTTTAACTTTGCGGGTAATTTCTCTTGCATAATTTCAATTTATAAAAGAATAGAACCGGTTAATGCCAAATCAAAAAGATCCAAATCGGTGCCATAATCAAGAAAGTGTAAGCTAAAGAGAATATGACTCCAAAACCAAATTTCGAAAATTGATCTTCTCCCACTTTTTCACTACTTAATTTTAAAGAAAATCCTAATAAAGTAAATACATTAAAAAGACCGACCATAGCGAAACGCTTGAACTTTCCGTAAATAATCTTCCCCAAAATACCGGCCGTAATGAATGAAAAAATAATCGTGAAGACGGTATACATCAAAATGACAGGAATTATTTCATTTTTTGCAACAAAAACCTTTAACGTATTCAAGACCGGAGATCGATCCGTAAAGCGTAAATCTTCCGTAAAGTTTTCAGCCGGAGAATCTATTACCACCCTGGTAAACCGACCTTCACCTTTTTCAACACCGGTCTCGCCATAGAAATCCTCCAATCCCGTTTGAAAGTCTCTCCTTTCCGCATTACCATCCGAATCAATGTAATACTTCTCACCGGGAGAAGTTATGGCGAAAAATTCATAATTTTGTAAGTCACTGTCGACTTGGTAGTTGTAAGGGCCCCAGCAGGTTTCTTCAACTCCTTTTAATATATCAGGGGATTCGGAACGTTCTACCGAATCAGCGGGATAATTTCCCTCGTTGTCGTAATAATACTGCTCCAAAGAGCTTCTCAATTGTGATACATTGGATATGCAACCGATTTGACTGGAAGCTTCTCGCCTATTTATAAAGTAATCAACTTCGGTGTGGTCTTCGATATCTTCGTAAAGGACCGGTTTTACGTGTCCGGTAACAAATATATTTACCGGAAAACGGCCTTCGTATATACCCGTCAGTTTCATCGGATAAAATATTTCCTCGGCCGGAAAAGTGGACCTTACCCCTACTACATCGGTCTTTTCTTCGTCTGATTCAACATAGGCTACGAGAAACGTAAAGTCGTCCCCTATGTAATCATTAAAAACGGAAATTAAATCTTCATCAACGTCAAATCCCGAATCTTTTAAATAGCCATACAAATGATCCGCTCTTTCAGCCGTTACCTCTTCCAAATAAGCACCTTTCCTGTGGCCCACCAAAGTTGAATCCACTCCCGACCAATACTCGCTTCTCTCGGGCCCCCGCGCTCCCCCTATAGAAACAAAAAATATACCGGCCGGAATAAAATTCCAGATCTGATTACCGGCACTCATAAAATAAGCTGACCCCACTCCACCGGTAAAAGCCTCCCTAAATCTGTCTCCCACTTCTTCTCCAATGTAAAGAGGTTCTTCGGTTACGAACTCGGACTTAACTTCCGAGCTATCAGCGGGAACCGGAAAAATCCACAGCGAATCTTCAGGAATTTCTTCAAAATCAACCGTAATTATCATATCCTGAATACCTTCTTCATAATTTATAAACCCTTCCTGCTTGGCTTGATCATTCAAGTTCCATCCACCGTCCGAATGAGGATAAAAAGAAAAACCATCAGCAGAGACAAGGGTCGGAAAAACAAAAAGGAGCGCTAAAACGATTATCTTTATCTTTTTAAGCATGGATATATTAAAATAATAATTACATGAGCCGGAGGCGAGACTTGAACTCGCGACCTACTCTTTACGAGAGAGTCGCTCTACCTCTGAGCTACTCCGGCAATTTGTTAATTTCTAATTTCGAATTTTGAATTTTGCATTACGAATTGTTAATTTTGAAGGGGTTCTTCGCTTCGCTCAGAATGACAATACTAATAGTCATCTTGAGCGTAGCGAAAGATCTTTTTGGAGGGATTCTTCGCTTCATTTTGTTCGTTCAAAATGACCGGGTTAATTTTGAATTTTGAATTTTTAATTTCGAGTTTTGAATTATTAATTTTGAATTTTGAATTACAAAAATATATTACTCTACAAAAGGAATAATCTCTTTAAATTTATCAAATCGGGTTTTTTCTTCTTTTTCTTCTTCTATTTGCTCCTCCTCTTCTTCTTCGGTCAAAATAACGACCTTTTCCTCTCCCGGCTTTTTCATAAGAAAGTCTTCTCTTAACACTCTTTCAATATAATGGCGGTCTTCAACTTGATCCAAGCTGGTCTCCAGATCCGTTTTTCGCTCCTTCAAAAACTCCAACTCGGCTTTCAGATCTTCAAGCTTTTCCTCATTCCCTTCCCTCTCTCTGATTATTCTGTAATTGAAAGATATAAAAAGAAAAATCAAGACCCCTATTAAGACGAATCCGAGATAATGAAGAGGATTTTTTCTTTTTCTTGCCATGTTCGATTAATTATAGCTGGAAAAACTCGACATATCAATCGTTGTCCTTGAATATCTTGAAGAAAACGTCTTGAGGAACATCGACCGAGCCCTCTTTTTTCAATCTCTTCTTTCCTTCTTTTTGTTGTTCCAAAAGCTTGTCTTTTCTCGTTCTGTCACCGCCGTAAAGATCACCGGTTACGTCTTTTCTCATAGCTTTTATCGTTTCCCGGGCGATGATTCTTCCGCCCACCTTGGCCTGGACCGGAACGGGAAATTGCTGACGGGGAAGCAGCTCTTTCAGTTTCTCGGTCATCTTTCTTCCTTCGGACTCAGCTTCATCCCGGGAAACTATCTTGGAAAACGCCTCCTCCACTTCCTTATTCAAAAGAATTTCCATCTTGGTCAAATCCCCTTCTCTGTACTCCAAAATTTCATAACCGAAAGAGGCGTAGCCTTTGCTAACACTTTTCAAGTTATCATAAAAGCCGGTAATAATTTTTCTGAAAGGAGCTTCATAGCTTATAACCAATCTCTCGGAAGCGACAAAAAAGTCGCTTCCCAAATAGTTTCCTTTCAGTTTTTCCAAAACTTTATTTACTCCCCCCATGAACTCCTGGGGAGTGACTATCTCCAAGAGAGCCCAAGGTTCGAAAACCTTCTCTACTTCGTTCCGGTCCGGAAAATCGGTAGCGGTCTTTATTTCCAACTTTTCTCCGTTCGTTTTTTCCACCTTATAAGAAACCGAGGGGGTGGAAATAATCAAATCCAAATCGTACTCTTTTTTTAATCTTTGAGAGATGATTTCCACATGCAGAGAGCCCAAAAAACCGCATCGGAAACCTCGACCGAAGACCTGCTTGAATTCGGGAGTAAAGGTAAAAGCCGGATCGGAAAGCCGAATTTCTTCCAGTGCTTTTTTGAATTCGGGGAACTCCCCGGAATTTTTCGGATAAAAAGAAGTGAAAACGACCGGTTTCGGTTCTTTGTAGCCGGAGAGGGGTTCTACTTCGGAACCCTTTTTCCTAATCGTATCCCCCACTCTCACCTTGTCGACTTCCTTTATGCCGGTGGCGATGTAGCCGATCTCTCCGGAAGACAATTTGTCTTTCGGCTGTAGCTTGGGGTTGAAAAAACCGAGCTCCTTGACTTCACCTTCTTCCTCTACGGCCACCAAGTTGATCTCGTCCCCTTTTTTAATTTCACCCCTGAAAACCCTGACGAAAGCGACGACTCCTTTGTAGGGGTCTCTTTCAAAGTCAAAAATCAAGGATTGAAATCCGTCCTTCTCCTCTTCGGGGGCCGGAATTTTTTCTATTAAGTTGTCAAGCAATTCTTCTACATTGGTACCCTCTTTGGCTGAAATTTCCAATACATCTTCCGGGCTTACATCTATGATGGAAGCGATCTCTTCGGCCGTTTCCTTTATTCTGGCACTCGGTAGATCTATCTTGTTTATCACCGGAACAATAACCAGATCTTGAGCTTTGGCCATATCCAAAGTGGTAATGGTTTGGGCTTGAACTCCCTTAGTGGCGTCAACCAATAAAATAACTCCCTCCACGGCCTTGAGAGAGCGGGAGACCTCATAAGAGAAGTCGATATGGCCCGGAGTGTCGATCATATTCAAAATACACCCTTTCCACTTCATACGGGCCGGCTGCAGTTTTATGGTAATCCCCCGTTCTTTTTCCAGCTCCATGTTATCTAAAAATCTGTCTTCCATATCCCTGCCGGAAACGGTTTCGGTAAGCTCCAAAAAGCGGTCCGCCAGTGTGGATTTACCGTGATCAATATGTGAAATTATGGAAAAGTTTCTTATTTTCATCAGCTTTTAACTTTTTTTAATATGGCTATAAGTTCCGGAGAGTCAAAACTGAAAGCAGCCAGTAAGTAAACAGCTCCGCTTATAAGTGCGGTTACCGCGGTTTGAATCAGCACCCCGAAAAAGGTATCCAAGACTACGAAATGAAGCATCGCCCTCAAAGTGAAAAAGGAGACGATTACCATTACAATTGAGGAGCCCGAAATCTTAACGATCGAGTTGAGGATTTCTTTTCTTCTCAAACCGTCGATTCTTTTTTCCAACACCCTGTATAAGGCAATCAGCTGAACAAATGTAGAAAAGAAAAAGGCCAAAGGGAAAGCCAACACTTCGATATTTCGCAAACTCTCCAGGCGCAAAGCGTAAACCAAGCCGTCCCTGAGCGGGTTTCCGAAGCCCAAAAGATAAACGAAAAGAAAAGCCAAACTGACGTTGACCAACACCCCGCCTATCGAGACGTAAACCGGCGTTTTGGTATCCTGAAAAGAAAAATATGCCCTGACCAACAGATGGGTCAAGGAATTGGCGAAAAGGGAAAAGGAAAAAATTCCCAGTGAGGCGGCGGTCAGACGAGTATCGACCCAGTCGAACCTGCCCGTTCCCAAAACGAGCCTTACGATTTGCCCTCTCAGTATGAAGGTTAAAAAACTTATCGGAATGATGGTGAAGAGAATCTTTCTCGCCGAATTGGAAAAATTATCCAAAAATCTGCTCTTTTCTCCGTTAGCCAGATTCTTGGAAAATCTGGGAAAAGCGGCAACGGCAAAAGAGATTCCGACCACCCTGACCGGAAAAGCTTGTAGATGATCGGCAAAATTGAATACGGAAAGACTTCCCGCGGTAAGGGTGGAGGCGATGGCCGTAATTACCACCAAATTAATTTGAATGGAAGCTTGCCCGACCATTCGGGGAATGATCAAGTAAACTACCCTTTTCAATTTCTTGCTGGAAATATCGAGAACGGGCTTGTAATTGAATCCGATTCTTTTGGCGGCCGGAACCTGGATTATCATGTGAACGAAGGCACCCAAAACGACACCGTAAGCCAGCCCCATGAGGCCGAATCTGGGAACCAGAACCAAAATACCGAAAATTATTCCCAGATTATATAGAATGGGAGCCAAAGCATAAGTTAAGAAATAATCGAAATATTTCAAAACCCCGGAAAAAAGACTGGAGACACCCAGAAGAATGGGGCTGACGAGCATTACCCGGGTTAACATAACAGTCGAATAAGTTTGAGCGGGGGTAAATCCGGGAGCGATCAACCTGATTACGTCCGGTGCGAATATGAAAAGAAAAACGGAGAGGAAAGACAGTGCTAAAATCAAGAAATTAAGTAAATTACTGGCCAACCTCCATCCTTCTTCTTCATCATCTTCGAAGGTCTCCGAAAAAACGGGCAAAAAGGCGGCCACCAAGCCGCCGGTAATTAAAATTCCGTATACCAAATTGGGAATCCGGAAGGCGGCAAAATAAACATCAAGCTCCGGTCCGGCACCGAAAGTGCCGGCCAAAAGTCTGTCTCTCAGAAGACCCAGAAAAGCACTGATCGTACTGGAGACGGCCAATATCATCGCCGAAACGGTAATCGTCTTCGATTTTGCACCCAATATGAAATCAAACATAAGTGATCAAGCTGAAATCGAAACCAAAAAAACTTTAACCAATAAAAAAGTCCAAGCAGGAAATAAGCCGAGTTCTGTTTCCCGCGTAATGCGGGACGATAATCATTTATCTGGGCTTCGAATTGCTTCGAAGCTCGAGCGGGCCACCTGCTTCCGAAGGAAGCTAACTTGCCCTTTCATTCCAGTAGGGATTTAACCGTTGCACTTTCACCTTTCGATGAAATTACTCCCGGAGGAGCTCCGAACTCTTGCGAGCCGGACGTCACTGTTTGCACCCCTCGCCTTGCGACGGACGGGTATTACCCATTACTCTTACTCGCGAGAACCCGAGTCAATTCCCCTTTAAAACTCAAAGCGGTTCTGGCTCGGGCTCTCGCGGGTTGAATGCTCGGACTTTCCTCTTCTTAAAGCGAAGCGATTATCTGTCCTGCTTGGACTTGTTTGTAATAGTACAAAAAAAAGCAGCTTTTGTCAACTGAAATAGTCTTAAAAACATTGACAAAAACGAATAAAAAATATACAATGGATTTTGTGAAGGAGGTGAAGTAATGGAAAAAGAAGAAATACTCAGGAGGTATGACAAACAGAGAAAAACCGTTGCTCCGGGAGGCTACACCATAATAATACCCGAACAAACCGATAAAAAGGAAAGGGGTACTAACTGAAAAAGACAAGACGCAGCCAAAATCCGGCTGCGTTTTTACTTTAACTTACCTCTGCTCCGTTTTCCACCTTTCCGTCGACGGTAAGCAGTCTCGCCTCTTTGCCGGCGGCCAAAATCATTCCCTCCGAATCCTGACCGAACATGACTTTGGTCTCCAGATTAGCCAAAACAATAACCTTTTTTCCGACCATCTCTTCTTTTGGATAATGATCTTTAAGCCCGGCTAAAACCTGTCTTTTTTCCTTTCCGATGTTCACGATTACCTTGTACAAGCTGTCGGCCCCCTCCAAATCTTCGACTTCCAAAACCTCCCCCACTCTTAAATCTAATTTTTTAAAATCTTGAAAAGAAATCATAATTATAGTGTTAATACTAATACCTCTATTTCTACGCTCCCGAAGCGTAGAAAATCAATAATCAAAGGGATTCTTCGGGCTTCGCCCTCAGAATGACAATAAGGTGTGCTCAGAATGACAATAAGGTGTGCTCAGAATGACAATACTAATAGTCATCTTGAGCGTAGCGAAAGATCTTTTCGAAGAGATTCCCAGAGATACCCGATCAGGTCGGGTACATGGCTAGGGAATGACGGTGGTTAATTTTCAATTATCAAACCTCAATTTTTAATTTCTACTTATTGGTTGTTTTTATAATCTTCAATAAATTTTTCAATTGAGCGGTCATAGGTCTTTTCGGCTTCTTCCGAAAAAAAACAAGCGGGAAGCTCGCCCTTTTTGCGATGATATTGAATACAATCACAGCAGACCCCCTTTCGCGGGCAACCCTCATAACTGCAATTGCAGCTCTCTAAATTTTCTTGTTTTTTACACTCCATAAGTTAATTAATTTTATAGAAGGCGACCGCGTCGTTGTTCGATCTTTGTAAATAGTTGCCGAAATCTTCTCTATAAACCTGTCCGTGATCCGGAGACGCGTGAACCAAATCGGTCCCGTCCAAAATAAAACCCTCGTGATTAATGTCCAGTCCGATGTCCGCATTGCCGTCCCTGATAAACATCACACCGGCCACTTCCGGAAGATTGTCCGTAACCTTCAAAGCGTCTTCAATTCTTATATAATCAATCATTATTTCTTCTTGCCAATCTATATCTATTATTCTGTCTTCATTCAGGGTTACTCTTTTCTGATTGACATGCCCCTCTCCCACCTTTGCGGTAATGTCCTCGAAATAGTCGGATACCTTGTTTCTGTAGGTAGAAAAGTGGAGACGGCTTTCGTAGCTGACCTCTCCCGGCGGATAATAATTTACTTCTTTTATCTTTTCTTCCGGCCTTTCACCGTGCAAGTTGGCTACGGTGACTAAAACCAAAGTGGTACAATCGAAAACATTTTCTTCATAAACATTTTCCTCGTCCATCGGGCCCAATGCGTAAGGAGTTCCTATGAATCCGGTGATTATCTCCCTTAACTCATCATAGCTTTCCTCAACCGGCTCCTTTTCATTGATAACCGGCTCCTCTTCCGGCCTGTCCCGAAAAACGGCAAAACCGATCAATATCGCCAAAACCAAGATTAGAACCCATATTTTTTTATTCATTGATTTCAAAAAAGTTAACTGCACCATAATCACTGTCTTCCAAAAAGATTAAAAAGTCCTCTTCTATCACTTCCCCTTCGTCACGAGGGGCGTGAACAAAATCGCTGCCGTCGAGGACAAGACCCTCCGATCTTACGTCGAGTCCCATTTCCTCATCCCCGTCCATAATGAATGTTACTCCGGCTACTTCCGGAAGATTAACCAAAATTTCTTCTACGTCCCCGACACTTATATACTCCAAAACAATCTCCTCTTCCCAGTTTATATCCAGAAGCCTTCCCTCTTCATCTCTTTCTTTATTTAAAACGACTGCCTTGGTTTGAACGTAATCCTCTCCGACTTCCCGGGTTATGTCACCGAAGTATTCCGACGCTTTGTTTCTGTAAGTGGAAAAATGGAGACGGTTTTCGTAAGAAACTTCTCCCGGTGGATAGTAATGAATCTTTTTCATTCCTTCTTCCGGATCCTCGGGAAAGTGATAATTGGCGGCTACGGTCAAAACCAAAGTCGTCGAATTGAAAGCTTCTTCAGTGTAAATATTCTCTTCATCCAGAGGACTTTCACCATAAGCGGCCCCCAGAAAAGATCTTGTTATTTCTCTGAGAGTTGGCTCTTCGACTTCTTCTTCACCGTCTTCTTCGTCAATTATTTCTTCTTCCTCTTCTTCCTCTTCCGATGGAATTTCCGGATCCTCGGGACCAAGAAACATATAGCTCAAAGCTACCACCAGAAGCACTATAAGTATGGCGATTATTATGTCTTTAGTCTTCATAATTTTGACTTTTTATTTTAAAAAGTAAATAATTAACCAAGCTAACTGCCCGGAGAGGAAACTATCAAAAGATAGCTTTCCCCGTCAAAAGGATCCCGCTTTTCCAAAACGGCATCGATAAGCTTGGATACTTTTGCACAATCATCCACGTCAACCGAAGAAGCTTCTTTGTCAACCGTAATCTCGATGGTTTTTTTTCCGTCCCTTTCACCGAGTTCGACGGACTTGAAAATAAGCCCTTCGGTTTCGACTATTGGTAATATTATTTCTTTTAACTCGTCTTTCATCTCTATCATTGTAACATGTTTCGAGAAATTATAAAAAGTCTGAAGCGATTAATTAATGACCTCACTGAAGAGGAGATCTTTCTTTTGGGAAGTTCCGTGGGAATTGTCGTCTTGGGATTTTTAATTTACGCCGTCTGGCAAATGCGACTCCCCTCGGAGGAACCGCCGGAAGATCCGGAGCAGATTGAAGAGATTGAAGAAACCGAAAAACATCCTTCAATTAATGAAGTCCACGGTTACGAAATAGCTGAACTCAAGGTGGAAAAACCTGATGAGGCTCGGCTCTTCGGTATCGAAGAGCCTTCCGATTTTATAATAAAATATGAGGACGTCTATCATGCCGTATTTAAAAATGAAGATAGCTTACCGATAGACGAATGGATTGAAAAGAAAATAGAAGAGAAAGGTGCCGGTGCTACTTTGGAAGATAAAAAAGAATCCTTAAATATCATATTTCAAAGAGAGGTTGATACTTCCCTCGGAAAAGGCAAAGAGGTAATTATAATGAACGATTCTCAAGCGGGAGAGCTCCTGATACCCCGCGATGACTACATAATGAGCTTTTACTACGAGGCCGAAAACCCCAGGGACGTCTCCCTGATGGAATCAAAGAGAAACGTTTTAATCGAAAGTATTAAATACCGATAAAAATAACGAGCAATTGAATACAAAAAGAGGAGGGGTTTCCCCTCCTCTTTAAAGGTTGATACTCGAGGAGCTTTATAATATGTTAAGAATCTCTACTTCGCTCGCTTCCCCATTTGCTTTATACCTGACTATTTCTCCCGGCTTTTTTCCTATTATTACCGAAAGTGGTGCCTGAAGAGAGATTTCGTTATCACAATCCGGGTCTTTAATTCCTACCACGTATTCTCTCTTTTCTCCCGCCGGAAAGCAAAGAGTTACCTTTGAGCCTATTCCCACCTTATCGGTCGGTATATCTTCTTGCTTAATCACTTTTGCGTTCTTAAGAATACTATCGATTCTTCTTATTTTTCTACTTATTCCTTGTCCGTGCCTTTTGATGCTTATAAATTCATTATTGCAACTGTGACTTCTCACCTTGACGGCCCCTTCTTCAATACGAAACTTCTTTCTTTTCTTCTGAAGCTCTTCTTTCTTTTTCTTTAATTTACTTCTCCCTTCTTCAGTTAAATAACAAGTTGCACCCTTCTCTTCGGTCAAATGACGATCCATTTTAACCCTCCTTTTGAAGTATGTGAAATTAAAAACCCTCGAGTATGTAATTATATGTTTTTAGAGCCCGAGTGTCAACTAAGATTCAACTTATTATCCTTCTCTCTGTTATCCAATTCCTCATTAACCAGCTTATCGGCATCCTTATTATAATTTCTCTTGACGTGTTTGACTTTCACTCTTTTAAAATCAACAGTCAAGTTTCTGAGCTTCATGAAAAGCTTTTGGATGCTTTCATTTTTTATTTTGTAATCTCCCTTGAATTGCTTATAGAGAAGCTCCGAATCGGTCCTGATCTCTATCTCCGTCTCTTTGGCCAGCTTTTTTCCGAAACGGGACTTGAATTTTTTCAAAGCGAAAATTGCCGCCTCGTATTCGGCCACATTATTGGTTAAATTATCTCCCAAATATTTGGAGTGCTTTTCAATAACCTTCTTTTTGCCGTTGCAAAAGACTATTCCCGCCGCCGCCGGCCCGGGATTGCCTCTGGCACCTCCGTCGGTATAAACCACTATTTTTTTCATTGAAAATATTTTATTAGATTATTTTTGAACTTCTTCAAATTCTCGGTTTTTATAGTAAATCCGGCCGCCGGTGGATGGCCTCCGTAATTTAGCAAAATATCTTCAGAAACCTTCATCGCCTCCACCGCGTCTTCACCTTCCGGAACCCTGACCGTACCCTGGGAAACGCCCCCTTTCTCTTTGTAGATAAAAACCGGCTTATCCAACTTTTTAACAATCTTGGAGGCGACCTTGCCCAATAAAAAAGTCTGATAATCCACACTACCCTCGAAGACTATCGATCCTTCTTTATGAGCTTCGAGCACCTTTTTTTTTATTTCTCTCACCCTCTCTTTTCTGCTTTCGTATTGCTCCATCAGCTTCTCAGCCATTATCTTTTGATCCTTTTTTTCTTTCAGCTGAAAATACAAAAAAGATTCCGGAACTTGAGAAATCATTTTCGTAACATTAAGAAAAGAAGCTATTTTTTGGTAAAGCTCAAGAGGTTTCTCCGAATCCAGCAAACCTTGGAACACTTCCACACCGGAAGTGGCGGGGAAATTTTTTTCTGATTTGCTTAAAACCTCCGCATTTTTATCTCTATGGGGCATCATATCACCGAAAATGGCCAAAGCGGTATATTCCAAAAACTCCTTTTTTTCTTCGCTTAAAAGAATTTTGGAAAGCTCCAAAATAATTCCCGCATTGGGTCTCTCCTTGAACGTGTCTCCGGTTAGTTTGGGGCAAACTATCAAATCGGCTCGGGGTAACTTATCATGCGGCTTGTGGTGGTCCAACAGTATAATTTCAAAACCGGCTTCTTTCGTCTTTTTAACTCCTTCGAAATTACTGATGCCGCAATCCATCACTATGAGAAGCGCCGGGGCCTCATTTCTAAAAAGATCAACGGAATCCGGGCTCAGTCCGTAGCCTCTTTCTTCTTTATTGGTAAAAAAACAAGAAGGGTTGTAGCCCAACTCTTCCAAGCTTTTCTTCATAATAAGAGCGGAGGTAATGCCGTCCAAGTCGGAATCGCTGTAGATTATATGTTTATCGGCTTTTTTTATTCTTTCTGCCGCTTCTTTCAAATTTTTCATAAATTCAACACATCAACACCGGGCATTTTTTGACCGGAAAGAAAAGAAAGCATCGCTCCTCCACCCGAAGAAATATGATCCACGTGGTCTCTTAAACCGAATTTTTTAAACGAGTAAACGGTATCCCCTCCTCCTATTATTTTCAAGGCCTTGTCATTTTCAATTATTCTTTGAGCTATTTTTTTAGTTCCGATCTCGAACTGCTCTTTCTCAAAATAGCCCAGAGGTCCGGCCCAGACTATCGTTTGGGCCTTTTTGATCATATCACCGTAATAATCTATCGTTTCCGGCCCTATGTCGAATATCTCTTCTTCTTTTCTTACATCCCCCGGCCCGGCCTCTCTGACCAAGCTAATATCCTTTTTCGAGGAAGCCAAGACATCGATGGGTAGGTGTATCCTTTCGGAAGCATGATCTATCCTGTCCAATTTCTTTATTATATCTTCGGAAGGAAGCGTTTTGTTGGTGGCAATTCCCCTAACGGTTAAAACTGCGTTGGCTACTTTCCCGCCCAAAAGAATCTTATCGGCTTTGTTCATTAGATGCTCCACATTTTCTATCTTCGAACCTATTTTCGCTCCTCCGATTATGGCTATGAAAGGACTTTCCGCATTATCCCTCACTCTGGACAAAACTTTTATTTCCCTCTCAAAAAGGTGGCCGGGATAAGCGGGCATTCGCCGGGGAACCCCCCAGACGGAAGCATGTTTTCTGTGGGAAACGGAAAAAGCGTTGTTTACGTACATATCTCCGAGAGAAGCGAGAGCCCTGGAAAAAGCTTTTCCGCACTCTATTTCGTCTTCATACCGTCTCAGATTTTCCAAAAGAAGAACCTGGCCGGAGCTTAACCTTCTTACTTTCCGCTCTACCCCGTTTCCGACACAATCCTTGGCAAAGCTGATATTATTTATATGTTTTTTAAGTTCATTGTAGACCGGCTCCAAAGAGCAATTCGGAGACTCTCTGAAAATGACTTCCTTCAAAGCGGAATAGGATCCTTCTTTTTTGAATGACTTTTGTTTTTCGGGTCTTCCGATATGACTTATCAAAACAACTTTAGCCTTTCTTTTGACTAAATCCTTAATGGTTGGAATCGCTTCTACGATTCTGAAGTCGTCGGCAACCTCTCCGTTTTTAACGGTTACATTAAAATCACACCTGACCAAAACGACTTTATCTTCCACCTCCACTTCTTTTAGGTTCTTCATTGATCTTTTTTATTTAAAGCTTTTCTTAAGGCGGCCTTGAGATCCGAAGGTCTTTTTTCTTCGGTCTCCTCTTCACTCTTTAGGGCATCTTTCAGGGATTTACCTTTTTTTCTCTTTTGATCGTCTTTTTTCTTGTCTTTTTTATCTTTTTTCTTGTCTTCTATCTCTTCTATCTTTTTTCTGCATTTCCGACAGTAGGTGGGTCTGGATCCGTCCGGTATGAAGGGGACCTTGGTCTTTTTCCCGCAATTGGAGCATTTCGCATCATAAAGATCCACCTTGGTTCCGGCCCCTTCTTCAAAATCTCCCAGCCATCTGTTCACCTTTTCCTCGATGGTTTCTCTGGGTACCGCGTATCTTTCTTTGGAAACTCTTATGATCTTTTCTTTTTCCGAATCTACGGGCGGCTGTGGTGGTGGCAGGGTTTCTGCGGAAAATGGCTTGGCGGAGACCCCGTCAATCATCAGTTTAACATAAACGTTGTATTTCGGTAAATTAATGAAATCTTCCGGATATATATCGGGAGCAAATTCTTTTTCCAATGCTTCGGCGTCTTCGGATCCGACTCTGAAAGAGACAATAGTTCCCACGTTGCCGAAAACGGCGTCTCTCATCGAGTGTCCCACTTTTTCGTCTTCTTGTAGTTGGGATATGTATTGGTGGGCCAAAATCAAAGACAATCTGTATTTTCTGGCTTCCGAAAGAATGGTAACGAACGACTTGGTGGCGAAATTTTGAAATTCATCGATATACAGAAAGAAGTCTTTTCTTTCTTCTTCCGGAATATTTACTCTGCTCATAGCGGCCAACTGAAGCTTGGTAACCAGTAGACCTCCCAGAAGCTTGGCGTTGTCTTCTCCTATTTTACCTTTTGACAGATTAAGAATCAATATCTTCCCTTCGTCCATCGCCTCCCGCATATCAATGGTCGACTTGACCTGACCGACTATATTCCTGATAAGCGGAGCGGATAAAAACTGACCGACTTTGTTTTGAATGGCGGCGGTCGCCTCTACGGCGAATTGTTCGGAATATCTTCCGAATTCGTTTTTCCAGAAAGACTTGACCATCGGGTCCGAAATCTTCTTCACTACGTCTTTTCTGTAATTTTTATCGGCCATCATCCTGTTTATTCCCAGCATCGTCGAATTAGGGTATTCCAAAAGAGCCAAAACGGTATTATTCAAAATATACTCCATTCTCGCCGACCAAACATCGGGCCAAATCTTTTTAAATATTCCCATAAGTCCGGAGGCGACCAGGTGTCTGTGATCCTTGTCGACTTGCTCCAAAACATTAAACCCTATCGCGTGAGAAATATCAGCCGGATTAAAATAAATCACATCGTTAACTCTTTCCGGAGGAATAAAATTCAAAAGCTCTTCGGCGGCTTCTCCGTGCGGATCAACAAAACCAAATCCTTCCCCGTTTCTTATATCCTGAACCACCATATTTTGAAGGAGGGCCGTCTTTCCCATTCCCGTTTTTCCTATTATATAAAAATGACGCCTCCTGTCATCCCGCCTTATGCCGAATTTCTTCTTTTCATTCCGAAAAGTAGTCCGGCCGAAATATGTAATTGTATCTTTTTCTTTTTCCATAAATTATTCTGTAGGCAATCCCCAAGGAGCTTCCGCTTTTTTGGAATCGACTCTTTCCAATATGGAAGGAGGAGCCGTAATTTTGCTCGGAAAGTGAAAAAGGGAGGCCAACTCCTCGGTGTTTAAAACGAAAGTTGCGTCGGGTAAAGTCTTGGGATAAAACATCGGTGTCCTGCGTATGTAATTCCTTATGAACTTTCTCTTTAAAAGATATTTTCTCCTTTCCGGAAACAGGAACCAATTGTACCAGTCCTGGGATTGCTTGGTTATCGTCGCTCCGTAAGGAATTATCGAATTGAGATTGATATCACTGAAGTTATTAAAGTAACTCATCGGCATCTTGAATTTGGGCTTGTCAAAAACTTCTTTTCTTCCCAAATATATATGATGTATGTGGCACTTAAAATATTTTTTTGAAACCTTTTTCTCCAAGCCGTCGACTCTTCTTTTTTCCCCGGGAGAAAGTCTCATTTCGGGAGCGATACCCATGTCGTCATCATCTTCTTCCCCGTTATCGGATATCATTCCCGTGGTAAAAAACTCTTGAAGCATTTCCAAAATCGACCTCGCCTTGGTCAGCCCGGTGTCTCTTTTTAAGAATTTCTCCTTTTCACTCTCCGCATCTTCCATGAATCCCCCGTCGTTGTCTCCGGCAACGGGCTTGGCTTTTATCTGAATCCAAATTTGTTCCCCCTCTTCCAATGTGGCGATAGACTCCATCAACCCGGCCAGCGGATCCACCTTTTCTTCATCGTCTTCCATCTCCGTCTCGAACTCTTTATAGGTTCTTATCGGATAGCAATCCTTTTCGGCCATTTTATAGCCGGAAGCCATAAGATCCCAGCGATCATTGGGAATGTCGGCGGGTATATTTTTAACGTAATCTTCCACCTCTCTTATTTCCGCTTCTCCGTATTGAGAATATATATGGCTTTCAAAAAGATCCCGGAAAGGCTTGGGGACTCTTAATAAAAAGTGAGGAACTCCGTCTATTCCGGCGAATTCCAAGGAGAAAGACAGGCCCTGTTCTCCTTCGATCCATTTTTGATACCAGTTGGGCGGACCGTATATCTGCCAAAAACCGTGCAAAACGACCTCCATGGCCCGAATCGGCTTTGTAATCTCACTCGGAGGGCGGACTTCCAGCATGACCGACTCCGGTCTTTCGTAGACGTCCCACATGTGCTGTCTCCACAAGAGGTAGTAATTCAAAAAAACGGGCCACAAAATAAAGGGAATCGGCAACCACCACCAAGTGGCGACAAACCGGAAAAAACCCTCTAAAAAAGGGCTTTGAGTAGCGATACTCTGGTAAAAGTTAGTCGCCTCCCCTATTATTTGCGGTAGTATATTTGCCATCAGGGGTTCTCTCGAAGTATTTTTTATTGCTTAAATTTTGAACGATGGTGTTTTTCTTCACAATTCTTTTTTCCAAAACCTTTTCAACTATCTCTTCTTTGCTGAGTGGCGTGCCGGCTCTTTCGATAATTCTCCTGATCACGTCTTTTACTTCTCCCTCCTCGTAACCCCATTCCTTCAACGCATATATTCCGCGGCCCACCAAAACGAATCTGTCGTCCTTGATCAGTTCGTTATGAACCGTTTGTGGATTGGTTTTGTCACCGATCAGTTCGGCTACTTCTTTAAAATGAAGCGGCTCTCCTTTTCTATTTAATGTGATATAAGCCATATCTTTTACTCCTCGCGGACTCACTTCGGGCCACTTCTTTAACCCGAAAAGTCCTTGCGGACCCTGCTTCACATCTTTTGATATTTCCAAATAAGAAATAAATTTATGAGTCGGATAATCGGGAGAAGGCTTCAAGTCTTCCAAGGGAACCGGTTTTTTAATTGATTTTAGCTTCTCGTAAGAATTTTGAATTATTTCTTGAGCGATGTCGAACGATTTTTTATCCGTTAACCAGTAAGAGTAAAAGCTTTTGTCTTCCCTGTTTTTTTCAAAAAAATCATCTAAATTGAGGAGAAAGCTGATATAATTTTGATTATCATAGCTTCTATTGTTCAATACGAAGAGAAGTCGGTCTTCCCTTTTCAATCCTCCGAAATCATCAATTTTCTCACTGAAACCATCAAGCACTTCTCCGTGCTTTTTTACTTTCTTGCTTAATTTTTTAAGTCCTTCCTTTTCGATTTGCCTTACCCTTTCTCTGGTGATTTGGTAACTTTCACCTATTGATTCCAGAGTTTCCGGTTGCCCTCCCTGCTTTAACCCGAATCTTCTTAAAATAACATCTTTCGTTCTTCCGGGCAAGTCCTCTAACAAATCAGAGCAAACTTTTGGATAATCGTACATTTTTCCAGCCGAAGATTTTTTCTTCGACGATTATTTTAGTCTTCTTTTATTTTACCATTTTTAATTAGCTTTATCAAGGCGTTCTCTCCACTTCAAAAGAAGGGAGCTGGCTACGAATATCGAGGAATAAGTTCCCAGCAAAACCCCGAAAACCAAAGCTAAAATGAAATAAAAAAGCGTTTCTCCTCCGAAAAAGAGGACCGCCAACAGAACAAGTAAAGTGGTCAGGGACGTATTGATTGAGCGAGTCAGAGTCTCATTAAGACTTTGATTGACGATTTCTTCGAATTTTCCGGAAGCTCTTTCCAGATTCTCCCTTATTCGATCAAAAATAACCACCGTATCATTTAAAGAATATCCGAGAGTGGTAAGCAAGGCCACCGCGATCGGAATAGTAAACGGAACTCCTCGAAAGTGTCCCAGGACCACGAAGATTCCGACGATGATCAATACGTCGTGAAGAAAAGCTATCGCTGTTGCCGTCGCTCCGTATTGCCAAGAAGAAACGGGCCCGGAAGCTCCGGAAAAAGCAAAGGCGATATAAATAATAACCAGCAGAGAGGCCAAAAGCATCGCTATTAAGGTGGTGTTTCTAAGTTCCCTGCCTACCGTCGGACCGACCGATTCCGAGTATCTCTGCTCACCCTCCAAAACGGACATTATCTGAGCAAAAACCTCTTCATCGGTTTCCGTGGTCCTTATCAAAAACGCGCTTTCGTCCATCTCCTGGACTTGCAGCTCACCCAATCCCAAACCGGACAAAGACTCCCTGACTTCTTCTATTGGCGGCCTTTCTTCATACTCGACTTCCACTATACTGCCCCCGGCGAGTTCTATACCGAAGTTGAAGCCGAAAATAACAATAGCCAAAACGGAAAACAGAACCAAGGCTCCGGAAACCGCTAAATATTTTTCTTTATATTCGGTAAAATTTATCATATCCAGATTTTCTTTATTTCTTCCAATTTAGTTCCCAAAAAGGACTCTATCAAGCTTCTGGTAATTATCATTGCCATAAACATACTGATTGAGATACCTATTATAAGCACCGTCGCAAACCCCTGCACAAAGCTGGTGGCTACGAAAAAGAGAATGAAAGCGACCACTATCGTAGTCAAATTACCATCCCTTATCGACGGCCACGCCCGGGAAAATCCGTCTTCGATCGCTCGGGGAAAATCCTTTCCGTCGGCTAATTCTTCTCTCATCCTGGAAAAAATAAGTATGTTGGCGTCTATGGCCATTCCGATGGACAAAACAAAACCGGCTATACCGGAAAGAGTGAGGGTTACTCCTAAAAGCTTGAAAGCGGAAAGAACCAAAACTACGTAAATCAAAAGAGAGAGGGAAGCTAAAAGTCCTAAAAACTTATAATAAAAACACATAAATACAACTACCGAAACGAGACCTATGATTCCGGCTGTGACCGACTTCTCCAAAGATCTTTGTCCCAGGGCCGGACCGATTGCTCTTTGGGAGATAAGTTCTATCGGAACCGGCAGAGCTCCGATTTCCAAATCCCTGGCCAATTTCTGAGCCTCCTGAACATCCAGGTTGCCACTTATCTGAGCTTCTCCGCGGGGAATTTCTTCTCGTATGGTCGCCACCTGGATTTGTCTTCCGTCCAGATAGGTGGCAAGAGGTTCTTCTATGTTTTGGGCGGTTATTTCTTGAAGCAGTTCGGCACCTTCCGAATCGAAGCGTAAACTGACCGCCGGCCGACCACTCATCTGATCGAATCGAACTTGAGCTCCCTGTAAAAAGCGACCGGTGAGTTCGGTGGGTACGAACTCATTTTCAAAAGCCAGCTCCCAGTTTTCGACTTCTTCTTCTAAAATTTCTTTCTCTTCATCGGTTAAGTCTTCAATAAGAATAGTTTCAAAGTTTTCACGAAATAATCTATCAATAGCCGAGCCGACTTCCATTCTTTTTTCCTCGATATTACTTAGCCGTTCTTCGTCGTCATCTGAAATTCTGAATTCCAAAAAAGGCGTTTCACCGATCTGCTCGATGGCCTCTTCCTGATCACGAACTCCGGGTAACTCGACAACCAATCTGTCCCCCCTGACCTGCACCAACGGCTCACCTATTCCGAAGTGGTCAACTCTTCTTTCTATCAAATCTCTGAGGGCTCGCATTCTATTTGCGTGCTCGGCTTCGTCTACATCGCTGAGATCGGCTTGATACAAAAGATGAGCTCCACCTCTGAGGTCCAGACCCAATTCAAAATCCACCTCTCTGAACCGTCTTTCTGTCTCAAAAGGAGTCGCTTCATTGAGGCGTTCAATTTTTTCATTAAAAAATCCCGGATGGACATAAGTGGCGGCGAGAATCGCTACCACTAAGGCTACTGTTGTAATTATTATTGATTTTCCCTTCATAACTTCGACAAGTATGACAAAATTATCGATTTATGTCAAAAATTAGGGACTCCAATAGGAGCCCCTTGTTTTATTGTTTCTCAACTCTTTCTTTTAATTCCCTCAAGGCCGATTCGATTGTCAATAAACTCTTCAAAATGTCATCGGTAATTTCCTTGATGGGTGAGATGTTTTCCTCCTCTAAAAATTCCGGGTGGTTCTCTATTTCTTCCACCAATTTACCTATCTTCTTTACCCTCGATTTCATCTTTCCCCAATCACTTCTTATCTCTTTCATTTTAGTTGCCTCCTTTCGGACAAAACCTTCAATGCTCCGGGGAAAATTTTAATTTTAGCATTTTTATCTTTCAACACTTCACCGTCAATGTGAATGAAATCGGTTGTAAATTCGAGCTTCGCCCCTACTGTCTTACGGTGAGTTATAGCTTCGGATTCGGCAAGTTCTCCTCTCAAGCAAAGTGAAAGAGTTAACGCCCTGGTAAAGATTCCACATGACCGGATTGCGGTAAATCCCAGATTGCCATTTAAAAGCAAGTCCGATCCTTTGTTTACCGTAAATCCCCCACCTTCGGTCCTTCCGTTGGCGAAGGTGAGCATTAAAAAACGGCCGTCTATTTTTCTTTCCGAGCCGTCTTCCAATATTAATTTTCCACGGGCTTGAAAATTGTCGGGTCTCAGCAATTTCTTGAAAGCCGTCCATCTATAATTTTTACCTTTTAAGCTTTCCGAAACCACTTCGGCGTCAAACCCTATCCCTAAAGAATTACAGAAATAATAATCATTAACCTTACCGAGGTCCACCGATTTCTCCCGGTAGTCCTTATTTATAAGAAGTTCTAAAGCTTTTTCCGGATCCATCGGAATTCCCGCTTCCCGAGCGAAATCATTACCATGACCGGTCGGTATTATCCCCAGTCGGGTATCGGAGTGAGCTAAAAATTGGACGGCTTGGTTTATGGTTCCGTCTCCACCCATCACTCCTACTACCTCCTCTTTTCCAACTACCTCTTTCAATCGTTTTCCAAATTCTTCTTTTCCTCTGACTGCTTCTATAGAAAATCCGGAGTGCCTGCCTTTCAACCTTCTCATAGTTCTTTCCGTTCGCTTGCCCGCTTTCAGATTGGAAAAGATTTTCACTTTCGCTCACCTCCTCCTTTAATTTTTAAATAACAAACTTTTCGACAAGTGTTTTTATAAAAACAAATTTTGCTTATTTTGTCAATTAAACCTTACAGTCTCAGTCTTCCTGTTCCCCGTTCCCCCCACAACCACCGCCTGCCCCGTGAAATTTGCAATAACCATTTCACCGTGGTCATTCCCGACTTTAACAACCACCGTCATTCCCGGCTTTAACAACCACCGTCATTCCCAACTTTAACAACCACCGTCATTCCCAACTTGATTGGGAATCTCATGACCAGTCGTGTCATTCCCGACTTGACCGGGAATCCTATAAAATTCAGCAATACAAAGAGATTCCCGCTTCCGCGGGAATGACGGTAGAGTATTACGGGAATGACGAATCTCTCTTCCCCGTCATTCCCAACTTGATTGGGAATCTCATGACCAGTCTCGTCATTCCCGGCT
>Ga0207421_10002439_pt1 | contig 23017 bp, 16 predicted proteins | sample SodLakKL_010_SED_4_FD_187542 | JGI IMG/M metagenome (GOLD analysis project Ga0207421, IMG submission 187542) | Alkaline sediment microbial communities from Lake Tanatar, Kulunda Steppe, Russia - 8KL_010_SED (SPAdes) (version 2) | ecosystem: Environmental > Aquatic > Non-marine Saline and...
GTCGGTACGCGGATGGCGTTGCCGGTGAGCTTGCCGGCAAATTCCGGCAGGGCCTTGGCGACCGCCTTGGCGGCGCCGGTCTCGGTGAGCACCATGTTCAGCGGCGCGCTGCGGCCGCGGCGGTCACCCTTGTGGTAGTTGTCGATCAGGTTCTGGTCGTTGGTATAGCTGTGCACCGTCTCCACGTGGCCATGCTCGACGCCGAACTCGTCGTTGAGCACCTTGAGCACCGGCACGATGGCGTTGGTGGTACAGGACGCCGCGGAGATGATGCGATCATCGCTGCTCAGCTCATCGTGGTTGATGCCGAAGACGATGTTCTTGATGTCGCCCTTGCCCGGCGCGGTGAGCAGCGCCTTGGCCACCCCCTTGCACGCCAGGTGCTGGCCGAGGCCTGCTTCGTCGCGCCAGATGCCGGTGTTGTCCACCACCACGGCGTTATCGATGCCGTAGCCGGTGTAATCGATCTCCGCAGGCGAATCGGCATAGATCACCTGGATGACGTTGCCGTTGGCGGTGAGGGTGCGGGCTTCCACGTCGATACTGATGGTGCCGTTGAAGGGCCCGTGGACGGAGTCGCGGCGCAGCAGGCTGGCACGCTTCTCCAGATCCTTGGCGATGTCACCGCGACCGCGCACCACGATGGCACGCAGGCGCAGCAGGTTGCCGCCGCCGGCCTTCTCCACCAGCACCCGCGCCAGGATGCGGCCGATACGACCGAAGCCGTAAAGCACCACGTCCTTGGGCTCGCCGTTGCTGCCGCTGGCATCGTGCTTGTCGACGATTTCTGCCAGCTCCTTGCGCAGGAAGGCCACGGCGTCGCCGCCACCCTGCTTCTTGAAGGCCACGCCCAGCTTGCCGACATCCACGTGGGCCGGGGCCAGGTTGAGCTCGCCCATGGCCTGGACCAGCGGGAAGGTGTCCTGCACGGAAAGCTCGGTCCCTTCGACCTTCAGCACGTAGCGGTGATCCTTCAGGATACGAATCACGCTACGGTTGAAGAGCGACCGCCCGTAGAGGGTGGTGACGACGTTGTTATGACGGTAGAGCCTACCGATCATCGGGATCATCTGCTCGGCAAGCGCCTGGTTGTCGTGCCATTCCTGGAAGACGGTATCGGAGGGTTGCTGACTCACGTGCGGCCTCGCTGGTGAGGTTAAGGGTTCGGGCCATTATCCTGAGCCCGCACTCCGGGTCAATCGAAGGATGGTCGCAGCCGCTGTAACGGGATTACACGAACGCTCCTCGCCACGATCAATCTGTCGGCTGCCGGGATCTGCTACTATGCGTGATTCGGAATCCACCCAGGACCCAGGCGGGCCCCGCCCGTCGATAGCCGACCGACGTGACCATGCCCAACTTCTCGCCGCTGGATCCGCCGCGCCCCGAAGGCGTGCGCGATACTCTTTACTGGCAGGCCCCCCAGGGGAGCGCCGCCGCCCTGGCCCTGGCACGCCTGGCCGAGGATGCCCCGCTGCTGGTGATCACCGCCGACACCGCCCAGGCGCTTCGCCTGGAGAGTGAGCTGGCCTTCTACAGTCGGGTGCCGGTGCTGCCCTTCCCGGACTGGGAAACCCTGCCCTACGACAGCTTCTCCCCCCATCAGGACATCGTGTCGGCGCGTCTGCGCACCCTGCGTCGCCTGCAGGATGGTGAGCATGGGATCGTGCTGGTGCCGATCAACACCCTGATGCAGCGCCTGCCGCCGGTGGACTATATCGCCGGACGGGTACTCACCCTTGAGGTGGGCCAGCGGCTCGATCGCGAACGCTTTCGGGAAGCGCTCTCCCGAGCCGGTTATCGGGCAGTGGAGACCGTCTTTGAACCCGGCGAGTATGCCCTGCGCGGCGCCATCATCGACCTCTTCCCCATGGGCACGGATGCCCCGCTGCGCATCGATCTGTTCGATGACGAGATCGATACCCTGCGTCGCTTCGACCCGGACACCCAGCGCAGCCAGGAGAAGGTCGAGCGCGTCGATCTGCTGCCGGCCCATGAATATTCGCTGTCGCGCAGCGCCATCGCCTGCTTCCGCGACGGCTTCGAGACGCTGTTCGACGTCGACCCGCGACAGTGCCCGCTCTACGTGGATGCCCTGAAGGGCATTCCCTCGCCGGGCCTGGAGCAGTATCTGCCGCTCTTCTTCGAAGAGACCGCAACGCTGTTCGAGCACCTCGCCGAAGGCACCCGAGTCGCCATGCTGCCGGACGTGCACGGGGCCGCCGAACACCACTGGGCGGCCATCGAGAGTCGTTACGAGAACCTTGGCGTCGACCCCGCTCGACCGCTGCTGCCGCCCCACCGCGCCTTCGTGCCGGTCGCCGAGGTGTTCGCCGCCATCAAGCGCCATCCGCGGGTGGCACTCACCGAGGATGCCGAGCATCGCCACGCCCTCGCCCCTGCCAGCCGCCCCCCCCCCGCGGTCGGCATCAACGCCCGGGGCAAGGAGCCTCTGGCGGCGCTGACCCGCTTTATCGAGGAGCACGTCGATGCCCGGGTGCTGTTCGTGGCGGAGTCCCGCGGTCGACGCGAGGCCCTGGAGGAGGTCCTGGCGCCGCTGCGCCTCAGCCTTCCCCATGTGGCGGACTTCGCCGGCTTCCTCGCCGCCGATAGCGCCATGGCGATTACCGAGGGCGAACTCGAAGCCGGCCTGTGGCTGACCGAGCCCGACCTGGTGGTGATCAGCGAGTCGGAGCTCTACGGCGACGTGGTGCGTCAGACCCGCCGCCGGGAAAAGGCCACCGACGCCGACGAACTGGCCATTCGGCACCTCTCGGAGCTGCGCCCCGGCTCTCCGGTGGTCCACCAGACCCACGGCGTGGGCCGCTACACGGGACTGGAGACCCTGGAGGCCGGTGGCCAGGCCGCGGAGTTCGTGACCCTGGAGTATGCCGAGGGAGCCCGACTCTACGTGCCGGTGGAGAGCCTGCACCTGATCTCTCGCTATGCCGGTGCCGACGACGAACTCGCCCCTTTGCATCGTCTCGGCTCCGACCAGTGGGCCAAGGCCCGCCGCAGGGCCGCGGAGAAGATCCGCGACACCGCCGCCGAGCTCCTCGACATCTACGCCCGCCGGGAGGCACGAGAGGGCTTCGCCTGCGCGCCCCCCGACGCCGAGTACGCCCGCTTCGCCGCGGGCTTCCCCTTCGAGGAAACCCCGGACCAGCGCGCCGCCATTCACGCCGTGATCGAGGACATGACGGCGCCGCGGCCCATGGACCGAGTGGTATGTGGCGACGTGGGCTTCGGCAAGACCGAAGTGGCCATGCGCGCCGCCTTCCTGGCGGTGCACTCCGGGCGCCAGGTGGTGGTCCTGGTGCCCACCACCCTGCTCGCCCGCCAGCATTTCGAGAACTTCCGTGACCGCTTCGCCGATACCGCGGTACACATCGAGCTGGTGTCGCGCTTCACCGCCGGCAAGGGCCAGGCCGCCGCCATGGGCCGCATCGAGGAGGGCCGGGCGGATATCGTCATCGGCACCCACAAGCTCCTTTCCAAGTCGATGAAGCTCCCCAAGATGGGTCTGCTGATCATCGACGAGGAGCACCGCTTTGGCGTGGCACAGAAGGAGCGGCTGAAGAGCCTGCGCGCCGAGGTCGACATCCTCACCATGACCGCCACGCCGATCCCGCGCACGCTCAACATGGCGATGAGCGGCATCCGGGACCTCTCAATCATCGCCACGCCACCGGCGCGACGCCTGTCGGTCAAGACCTTCGTGCAGCGCCGCGAGGAGCCGATCATCAAGGAGGCGATCCTGCGCGAGATCCTTCGTGGCGGCCAGGTCTACTTCCTCCACAACGAGGTCAAGACCATCGAGACCGCCGCCGAGACGCTGCGCGAGCTGGTACCCGATGCGCGGGTCGGAGTGGCCCATGGCCAGCTGCCGGAGCGGGCACTCGAGCGCATCATGTCGGACTTCTACCACAAGCGCTTCAACGTGCTGGTCTGCTCTACCATCATCGAGACCGGCATCGACGTACCCAGCGCCAACACCATTCTGATCGAACGCGCCGACAAGTTCGGCCTGGCCCAGCTGCATCAGCTGCGCGGCCGCGTCGGGCGCAGCCACCACCAGGCTTACGCCTACCTGCTGACGCCTCCGCCCAGGGCGATGACTCAGGATGCCATCAAGCGCCTGGACGCCATCGCCGGAGCCGAGGCGCTGGGGGCCGGCTTCACCCTGGCCAGCCACGACATGGAGATCCGTGGCGCCGGCGAGCTGCTCGGCGAGGAGCAGAGCGGGCAGATGGAGGCGATCGGGTATGGCCTCTACATGCAGATGCTCGACCGCGCGGTGGCGGCGATCCGCGCCGGGAAGACGCCCAACATCGAAGCGCCGCTGGACGAGGGCGTCGAAGTGAGCCTCAACCTGCCGGCGCTGATCCCCAACGACTACCTGCATGACGTCCAGCAGCGTCTGGTGATGTACAAGCGCATCTCGAGCGCCGCCGATGAAGCCGCACTCAAGGAGCTTCGCGTAGAGATGATCGACCGCTTCGGCCTGCTGCCGGCATCGGTCAAGACCCTGCTGCGCCAGACCAAGCTGCGCCAGCGCGCCGAGCGCCTGGGTATCGTCAAGCTGGAGGCAGGACCCGAGCGTGGCCGGGTGATCTTCGGCGGCCACACCCGGGTCGACCCGCTGACCCTGGTGGAACTGATTCAGCGCGAGCCATCGCGCTACCGGCTCGATGGCGCCGACACTCTGCGCTTCGACGCGACCATGGACAATGAGGAGGCCCGCTTCCAGGCCGTCGAGCAGCTGCTCGAGACCCTCAACCGCAAGGCAGAGGCGGCCTGAAGCAAGGAGTCAGTGCAGAGGCGCGGAAAGCGCTGGTGTACCGGCAAGCCGCGGGGCAATCTATACTGTCCAACAGGCGTTTGCTTTCCGCCCGTAATGGACGGTACCGGGCAAGGAGCGTTAGGTACCACCTGACGATGGATGACGTCGACCACGGGGTCGACGCCCCACATGAGAAGAACGATCTTGATGAACACCACGACACTGGCAAGGCGCACGGTCAGCTGCGCCATCACTCTGGGCCTCTCCGCCCTGCTCGCCACCGGGGTACTGGCCGAGGAGCGAGACAGGCAGCGAGGCCATTTTTCGCTGCCCGAGTCCGGCAATGTGATCGGCGAGAACTACACGGTCACCGTGCAGGAGGGTGACACCCTGATCGACCTGGGCCGTACCCACAACGTGGGCTACGAGGCCATGCGCATGGCCAACCCTGATGTCAGCATCTGGGCGCCCTTCGCAGGCACCGAGGTCGTGATCCCGGACCGGCACATCCTGCCGGACGCGGAGCGCGAAGGCATCGTGGTCAACCTCTCCGAGATGCGGCTCTACTACTATTCTGCTCCGGGGGTCGTGGAAACCTACCCGATCAGCGTTGGCCGCGACGGTTTCGGCACCCCGGTGGGCGTGACCCGCACCACCGTGAAGGTGAAGGACCCGGCCTGGTCGCCGCCCCGCTCCATGCGCGCCGAAGCGGCCGCCCGCGGCGAACCGGTACCCGCAGTGGTGCCCCCCGGCCCGGACAACCCGCTGGGCCGCCATGCCATCCTGCTGGGCATTCCCAGCTACCTGATCCACGGCACCAACCAGCCTGACGGCGTGGGCATGCGCGCCAGCCGCGGCTGCATCCGGATGTTCCCGGAAGACATCGAGTCACTCTATGAGCGGGTCCCCAGCGGCACCCGGGTCAACATCATCGACCAGCCCTTCAAGGCCGGCTGGGCACCGGATGGCACCCTCTATGCCCAGTCCTTCCCGCCTCTGGAGGAGAACGAGGGCAGCTTCGAGCCGCTGCTCAATGCCATCGAGACGGTCTCCAGGGCCTTCGGCGACGCGAAGCCTCCGGTGGACTACGCCCGGCTGCGTGAACTGGTGGAGCAGCCCGACGGCCTGATCGTCTCGCTGCTGCACACGGCCGACGAGGCCCCCACTCCCGCCACACCCGCTCCCGAGGTGGAGAACCTGTTCGGCGGCGAGCTGGAGCTCAGCTCCCGGTAGGCACCGAGCGGAAACGGGCAAACAAGAAGACCCCGCCGTGGCGGGGTCTTCTTGTCTTGCAAAACCACCGCTACCCGAAGGCAGCGCCGGCACTCCGGCAGAATTACTTCTGCATGGAGCGCTGGAACATGCGGTTCATTTCGTCGCGGTTCTGCTCGGACATCTGCATGGCCGCCTGAGCGTCGCGCTGTGCCTGGTTGGCGGTGTTCTGCGCCTGGGTAGCGATGCTGCGGGCTTCTGCTGCGTCAGCCTGGGCGGACTCGGCAGTCATACGAACTTCTTCCAGCGCACCGCTAGAGGCACAACCGGCCAGAATGACCAGCGAGGCGGCAGCGGCGGACAGCTTCAGAGTTGTCTTCAAAGTCATGGTGTTCTCCTTGAGTCTTCCTTGGGTACTGCATTGGTAACGCCTGACATTCAGGCTTCCTGCACGAGCAGGTGATCTTGCTGCGACTTGTGCAGCTTAGCACAGGAGTCAAACGCTGTTTTATTATAGACGGCGGCGCTTGTCCATAGCCTTCAACATCCCTTGCGTGAATAACAGCCTAGCGGATCACAACGCGTGTGCCAATGCCGATCAGCGAGGCGAGCCGCTCGACCTGTTCATCGGTCACCGCCACGCACCCCTGGGTCCAATGGAACTGCCGGTGGATATCGGGGTCTCCCTTGCCGATCCCGTGGATACCGATGAATCCACCCAGGGCAGTCTGCTGGGGCGGATAGCCCTGACGCCGATAATAGTCGTAGTAGTCGTCGTAGTCCTGCTGGGTGAACACCCCCTCCTCCAGCGCCATACGCGCATGGCTCGGCGTCGGGTAGTCAAGTCCGATGAAGATGTGCCAGTCGCTCTGGTGGTTGAAGCGGTTGACCCGAAACTCACCCCGCGGCGTGACATTACTGCCGCGCAGCCGCGCAGACCTGGCGCCGCTTCGCCCGAGCGAAATCGGGGCAAAACGGTCAAGCTGCAGATTGCCCCGGTAGACGGTCAGGGTCGCCTCGCGGTCGTCCACGAGCACCCATAGCTCGTCGTCATGGCGGGGCACATGAGCTCGCGCCAGCAAGGTTTCGATCAGGTTCGCTGAAGCCTGCTGGGTGCCGAGCAGCGCCAGGGGGGCGCCCAGGGCCATCAGGGTGAAACGGCGGCGGGAGAGGGGATTCATCGGGATAATACTCAGCGTGGGACCAGTAGGATATTCGTAGTCGTTTATAGCGCACCCGCCCCCCTCTTGTCAGTTACCCGCCCCACAAGACAGCCTGCGCTGACCCAGGGCATGGCCACCCCGGACGGTGCCATCTAGGCTGTGGTGAACGGCGGACCCCCCGCCTCGCGCGTCCGGACTCTCCGATGATGGACAAGGAATCCCGCATGACTCGACCGATTCACCCCGCCCTCCCCGCCGCCTTCGCCGACGACCCGACCTTCGCCACCTGGGCCGCCGGCCACGGCGTGATCCACCATGAGCCAGTCACCGTGGAGCGCATCGCCGAACTCCTCGGCCGTCACGCCCGGGACCCGGCACGGCAGCGGGCCTGGCTCGAGCGCCTGATCGCCGCCGACCGCCTGACGTGCATGGGCATGTGGCTGGTGGCTCACATGACCTACGCCCGCCGTGTGCGGCTGGACGGCGAGCCGCTGAGCGCGGAAGAGTTCAAGCCCAACCCCGAGGGGCACACCGGTGGCGCCCTCAACATGGTGCCGGCCTACGCGGGGTATCTCACCGCCAATGCCATGAGCGAGCTGACGCGCAGCTGGCTGATGGGCCAGGGGCACTGCGTGGCCGCCGTCGATGCCATCAACCTGTTGGTGGACAATATGGGGCCCGCCCACGCCGATCGCTACGCCCTGGATGACGCCGGTCTGACGCGGCTGGTCAACGACTTCTACCGCTGTGCCGTGGACCCGGACGGCTTCCCCGTTTCACCGCTGGGCAGCCACATCAATGCCCATACCGCCGGTGGCACGGGGGAAGGCGGCTATCTTGGCTTCGCCGGGCTTCAGTATGTCCATATGCCGCTGCCCGGCCAGCACCTGGTGGCCTTCCTGAGCGATGGCGCCTTCGAAGAGCAGCGCGGCAGCGACTGGGCCTCGCGCTGGTGGCGCGCCGAGGATTCAGGCACGGTGGTACCGGTGATGATCGCCAACGGCCGGCGCATCGACCAGCGCACCACCATGAGCCAGTCCGGCGGCACGGACTGGTTCGAGGACCACCTGGTGCTCAACGGCTTCGCACCGCTGACCATCGACGGCCGCGACCCCGCCGCCTTCGTCTGGGCGATCCTGACGGCCGAGGAGGAGCTGGCCGACCGGGCCGAGCTGGCCCGGGCCGGTCACGCCCGCTATCCACTGCGCCTGCCCTACGTGATTGCCGAGACGGTCAAGGGCTTCGGCTTCCCCGGCGCCGGCACCAATGCCGCCCACAACCTGCCGCTGGTCGGCAACCCGTTCCGGGACGAGGCCGCCCGCGAGACCTTCCACCGGGGGGCACGGGCGCTGCATGTGCCCGAAGCTGAGCTGCGCGCGGCCATCGCCCTGCTCAACAATCACGCCGAAAACGATCGCGTGCGCGAACGCGACCATCTCCTGGCGGACCCGCATCCTCCCCTTCCTCTCCTGCCCGAGCTGCCCGACTGGCCCCTGGGTGAGACCGTCTCGCCCATGGCTGCCATCGACGAGGCCTTCGTGGCCCTGGTGGACGCCAACCCGGGCCTGCGAGTGCGGGTCGGCAACCCTGACGAGATGCGCTCGAATCGCCTCAACCGCACCCTGGATCGGCTGCAGCATCGAGTCACCGAGCCCGAGAAGGGCGTGGCCGAGAGTCTGGACGGCTGCGTGATCACGGCGCTGAACGAGGAGGCGGTGGTCAGCGCGGCGCTGGCCAACAAGCAAGGACTGAACCTGGTGGCCAGCTACGAGGCCTTCGCGGTCAAGATGCTCGGCGCCATGCGCCAGGAGGTCATCTTCGCCCGCCACTGCCGCGAGGCGGGGCGCGAGCCGGGTTGGCTGTCGCTGCCGGTGCTGGCCAGCTCCCATACCTGGGAGAACGGCAAGAACGAGCAGTCCCACCAGGACCCGACCCTTTGCGAGGCGTGGCTCGGCGAGATGGACGACGTGGCGCCGACGCTGTTCCCGGTGGACGCCCCCAGCGCCGCCGCCGCCCTGCTCGCGCTCTATGCCAGCCGCGGGCGTATCGCCGTCATGGTGGTGCCCAAGAACCCGGTCCCGGTGACCCTGGATGCCGAACAGGCCGTGCGGCTCGCCGAGGACGGCCTGCTCTGCCTGCGTGAGGCCGAGTCGCCGCGCCTGCAGCTGTTCGCCGTGGGCGCCTACCAGCTCGCGGAGATGGAGCAGGCACATGCGCGATTGACCCACGCCGGCATTGCGACGAGCCTCTTCGTGATTCAGGCGCCGGGCAAGCTGCGTGAAGCCCGTGACGAGGGCGAGTCGCGCGCGGTGCTCAGCCAGTGCCGTCTCAGCACCCTGGTGCCGGAGGTCTCCGCCCGCGTGTTTCTCTCCCACTGTCGGCCGGAGCCGTTGTCCGGGGTGCTGCGCCCGCTGGATACCGGCATGCGCTCGCGCTTCCTCGGCTACCGCAACCGCGGCGGCACCCTGGATACCTTCGGCATGCTGTTTGCCAACCGCGCGACCTGGGCCCACGTGCTGGAGGCGGCGAGCGAAGTGGCCGGACTCGACCTCGAGGCCCTGCTCAGCCCAGCAGAGCGGGATGCCCTGGCCGGAGAAGGCGACCCTGAGGTGTTGCGCCGCCCCTGATTCCAGGAGTGGACTAGCGGCTTCAACTGGGCAGCAGCGCCCCCATGCGCAGCACCTCTCCCAGGCTGGTCAACCCCTGCTCGGCCTTGGTCAGGCCGTCCTGCAGCATCAGCGTCTCGCCGCGCTCCAGCAGGGCGCGGCGCAGTCGCGACTCATCGGCATTGCGCAGGATCAGTCCGTGATCGGCGGCGGTGGGCTGCCACACCTCGAAGACCCCGGTGCGACCGCGAAACCCCAGGCCATCGCAGCGGTCGCAGCCGGCGGGGCGCCAAGCCTCGTCGGGCAATGTCATGCCCATGGCGTCGAGCCATTCGGCCTCGCGCGACGGCAAGGGGCCACGCTCGCGGCAATGCTCGCAGAGCCGGCGCACCAGGCGCTGAGCGACCACCAGTCCCAGGTTGGCGCTGATCTCGGCGTCGCCCAGCCCGAGGTGGCGCAGGCTGGAGACCACCCCCACCGCATCGCGGCTATGCAGGGTGCCCATCAGCGAGCGGCCGCTTCCCGCCACGTTGAGGGCAGCCCGGGCCGAGTCGGGGTCGCGGATCTCGCCAATCAGCACATAGTCTGGATCGAGGCGCAGCAGTGAACGAGTCCCCGTAGCGAAGTCGAGTCCGCTGGCCTCGTCCACCTGGATCTGGTTGATCCCGGGAACCTCGTACTCCACGGGATCCTCCAGGGTGATCACGTGGCTGTCCGAGAGCCGCAGCTGGTTGAGCAGCGTATACAGGGTCGTGGTCTTGCCCGACCCGGTCGGGCCGGCCACCAGCAGCATGCCGCCGGTGGCGTCCATCCAGCGCCGAATCCCGCGAGCGCCCTGCTCGCCAATACCCAGCGACAGGGTGTCCCGGAAGGTCTCCGGCGGGGCCAGGAAACGGATCGCCATCTTCTCGCCGGCGACACAGCTCACCGCGGTAACCCGCAGGAAGGTCTCCTCACTGCCCTCTTCGCCGGGCGGCCAGCTGAAGCTGCCATCGGCGGCAGCCAGTGACGGCACCGGATTGAGGCCCGCCAGCACCTTGAACTGGTTGGTCAGGCGCGCGCCCATGCCGGCATCGATGCGCAGGGCCTCGATCACCCGGCCATCGATGCGCAGGCGGATGCGCAGGTGCTCCAGGTGGGGGTCGAGGTGAATATCGGTGGCCCGGGCACGCAGGGCATCATCGATGAGCGCGTGGGCCTCCAGCACCTCCTCGCTCCCTTCCGGGGGAGTCTCGAGCAACGGCAGCAGCCTCGGCAGAAGGCGTCGGTTGGCGGATCGGGTCGGTTCTTCGGCCATTGGAGTCCTCATCGGTCGAGGCACCCGTGACGGGTGCTGGAAATTCTCATCCTAGGCGGGTTGCGCGGGTCCTGCCCGCCCGGGCTTCTGTTGAGAGCGCCGAGGCGCCGCCGGGGGATGGCACTCGACTGCCAGCCATCTGGCCCCGGGCGGCGTCTCGGTCGGGCCCACCCAGCCCCAGTCGGGCCGCATTGCCCACCACCGAGAGCGAACTGGCCAGCATGGCCAGCACCGCCACCTGGGGCGGAATCACCATCCAGGCGGCGAGGCCCAGGGCCAGGGCGTTATAGAGCGCCGAGAGCACCAGGTTCTGGTGCATCACCCGGCGTGTGGCAACGGCGATGGCAAGCGCCGCGGGCACGCCCTGTACCCCGGCAACCAGCAGCTGGATCGCAGCGGCGTCCCGGGCGGCGGTGCTGGCGTCCGCGGTGGCGATCCCCACCGACGCCGCGGCCAGGGCCGGGGCATCGTTGATGCCGTCGCCGACATAGAGCACCGGCGCCGGCAGCGCCGCTACCAGGAGGCGCTTCGCCTCCGGCGAGCGCCCGCCGAAGCAGGCCTCGGGTGCCATCCCCAGCAACCGGCCGAGGCGGTGCACCAGCGCCGGCCGATCGCCGCTGATCAGCGCCAGCGTGAGACCCCGGCGACGCAGCGCGTCCAGGCTGACCGGCGCCGATGGGTCGGGCTCGTCCTCGAGCCACAGGGTTCCCAGCCACGCCCCGTCACGGGAGAGCGCCACCTCGGTGGCCCAGGGTGGGCCGATACCCTCTCGGTGCCGCGAGGCGCCCCGAACGTCCCGGCCAGGAGGCAGCCAGCCGGGAGCGCCGATACACAGACGCACGCCATCCGCCTCGCACACCTCGCGGCCCCGGCCGGGGTGCTCAACGATTGCCGTCGGCGCCTGCCCCGGGTCGAGCTTCGCCTCGGCGGCGGCGGCGCGGATTGCCAGCCCCAAGGGGTGCTCGCTGCCCCACTCGGCACGGGCCGCCAGCGCCAGCAGTTCGTCCTCGTCCACCCCCGGGACCGGGCGCAGTGAAGCGAGTCGCAGCGTCCCGCGGGTCAGCGTGCCGGTCTTGTCGAAGGCCACGGTGCGGGCCTGACCGGCAAGTTCCAGGGCTGACGAGTCGCGAAACACCACGCCGGCCTCCAGCGCTCGGGCAGTGCCCGCCAGGCTGGCCATCGGCACCGCCAGTCCCACCGCACAGGGGCAGGCCACTACCAGTACCGACAGGGCTCGCACGGCGGCCTCCTCCACCGCCACTCCCGTGAGCAACAGCACCACCAGGGTGAGCAGGGCCAGCGCCACGGCGGCGGGGCTGAGCCAGGCAGCGAAGCGCTCGGCCACCCGGCGCAGCTCTCCCTTGCCCGCCTGCAGGGCCTGCACCTGACGCTGCAGGCCGTCCAGCCGCCGCGCGCCCACCCCGGCGGTCACCCTCAGGATGAAGGGCTCGCCCAGGTTACGACAGCCCGCCGTGAGCACCGCGCCTCGGGTCAGGGTGCGGGGACGGCTCTCGCCGGTGAGCAGGGAGAGGTCGAGCTGCGCCTCGACGTCCTCCAACTCCCCATCCAGCGCCAGGGTCTCCCCCGTCGCCACGAGAATCCGCTCGCCACATGCCACCTCGGCCGCGGCCACCGCCTCCTCGTTGCTCCTTTTTCCGCGCTGGCTCTCGCTACCCCCCTTGTCCGGCATCCGATGGACCCGCTCGGGCAGTGGAGCCAGCCCCTCCAGCGCCCGCAGCCCTCGGTAGCGGGCCAGGGTCTCCACCCAGCGCCCCGCCAGGAGCAGCATCACCAGCATCACCGCGGTATCGAAGTAGACTTCCGAAGAACCACGCCCCAGCAGCCATATCGAGACGGCGAGGGATCCCATGACGCCCAGCGAGACCAGGGCGTCCATGCCCGGCCGACCCGCGCGCAGGGTCCGCCAGGCGGCGCGATAGAAGGGCCAGGCGGCCAGGGTTACCACCGGCAGCGCGAAGGCACCGGACACCCAGGCGAGCACCCGCTCCAGGCGCGGCTCGGGAAGCGCGCCTACATAGATCAACAGCGACGCCAGCATCGTCCACATGCCGAACGCTGCAGCCAGCAAGAGCCGACCGGCCAGGGCCCGGCTCTCCACGTCCAGGCGAGTGCGGGCATCCGGCGCCGACTCCAGGTCGCACAGTCGGTAGCCGAGTCGTCCTACCGCGGCGCCGATCCGCTCGTGGGTCACGGCCAACGGTGAGCCTTCCACCAGCAGGGTGGCGGAGAGGTAGTCGACCCCCGCCCGGCTCACCCCGGGCAGGCGGCCCAGACGGTGTTCGATGGCCAGGGCGCAACTGGTACACCACATCCCCTCCACCGAGCGCAGCAGCTGGACGTCGCCGCCAGGCTCTGCCAGGTCCGCAGGGGTGGCAACGCGAGCGACCATGGGGCTCTCCTACAAACAAGACCGGGCGGGACAAGAGCGGGCGAGAGTCAGGAACATTCTCGGCACCCGCGCTGAGCCCCCTCTCTTAGCACTCTCGGGCGGACGCAGCAACGCCGACCGATGACAACTAGACTAGGGTTGACTCAGCGCTCCCGGCACGCCTGAGCAGCAATCAGCGAAATCTCAAGAAGGGAAGCAGCCATGACGGTGACGGTTGGCCAAATCTTCGTGGCACTGATGATCATCGGCATGGTGCTGTTGGCGAGCAATGCCCTGCGACACTGGATGGGCTGGATACGGCGACTATATCTGCCAAGTTCCGTGTTAGGGGGCTTACTGTTACTGCTACTGGGTCCCGAAGTGCTGGGAGAGCGTATCGGTCTGCCCGCCACAGGTGGCGAAGGCCTCTTTCCCGAGTACGTACAGGAAAGCTGGGCGGCCCTACCGGGGCTGTTAATCAATGTGGTCTTCGCTGCCCTTTTCCTTGGCCGCCCCATCCCCGGTCTCAAAACTATCTGGCTACGGGCCGGACCTCAGGTCGTCGTGGGCCAGACCATCGCCTGGGGGCAGTACGCAGTGGGGCTGACGCTCGCCCTGCTGGTTCTCACTCCCTTCTTCGGCATGAATCCCATGGTCGGTGCACTGATCGAGATCGGCTTCGAGGGGGGGCATGGCACCGCCGCCGGACTGTCGGATACCTTCAGCGAGCTGGGCTTCGAGGAGGGAGCCGACCTGGCGCTGGGACTGGCGACAATCGGCCTCGTCTTCGGCGTGCTGATCGGGACCGTGCTGATCAATGTCGCCGCCCGGCGCGAGATCGTCAGTCCCGAGGGGAAGCGCAACGACCCCGAGACGTTGATGGAGGACGGCGATAAGCCCTCCACCGAGGAGTACACCGAATTAAAGAAGGAGCTGGCCCTGGAGGCGGGCCCCACCGACCCACTCAGTCTGCATGTGGGCCTGATAGGGGTCGCCATCGCTATCGGCTGGGTGCTGCTCAGTGGACTGCAGTGGATCGAGCAGGTGACTTGGGCACGTGGTGATGGCCTCGAGATCATGGCCCATGTACCACTTTTTCCCATCGCCATGATCGGCGGCGTTATCCTCCAGCTGATTATCATGCGTTTCGGTCTGGAACGACATGTCTCGAGTCGCGCCACGTCACGCATTGCCGGTTCCGCCCTGGACTTCACCATCGTCGCGGCCATGGCTACACTATCACTGGCCGCCATCGGCGACTTCCTGATTCCCTTCCTACTGTTGGCGGCCGCCGGTATCGGCTGGTCACTGTTCGTGCTGATTGTGGTCGCGCCCCGGGTCATTCCGGAGCACTGGTTCGAACGGGGTATCGGTGACTTCGGTCAGTCCATGGGCGTGACCGTCACGGGGCTACTGCTGATGCGCATGGCCGATCCCAAGAATCGCTCGGGGGCACTGGAAAGTTTCGGCTACAAGCAGCTGATGTTCGAACCCGTGGTCGGCGGCGGCCTGTTCACGGCGGCCTCCCTGCCCTTGATCGCACACTTCGGGGCGCCGGCCATCTTGGCACTGACAACCACTCTCACCCTGGCATGGCTGGCATTCGGGCTGATCTACTTCGGACGCATGGTGCCGGAGCGCGGACTCGGACGCTGGAAGCCATAAGCAGGAACGCCGTTCGACTGACGTTCATCCGAAACAGCGCGTTGGCAGAACCAGGTTTCATAGGCAGGGCGTCAGTACGACGAGAGGCAGACCCACGAAGGCCACCCCCGCGGCCGAGAATAGGTGCAACCCGGCCCCTACCAAGGCGATGAATCGTGCGCTCCCCACCGTCTCACGGCCCGCGCACAGTCCCCGCCAAGCCAGCCAGGCGAGAAGTGCCAGGGTCGCCAGGGTGAGCACGGCGAGCCAGGTGTTGATGCCTGTCAGCGCCCCCTGCCTTGGCGCCGGTGGCGCCAGCTCACAGGCCACCGAGAGGCCGCCGTAGAGGGCCACGAACCACAGGCTCCAAATGGTCAGGCCCAGCAGCAGCTGGGCCGGGTGGCTCGGTGCCAGCCAGCGACCTAGTGCCGTCATGAGCCCGCTCCCGTCAGCCGAGGCAGCAGGGCAATGGCCGCCGAGAGAATCCAGAAGACGCCCAGCTGGTAGCGCCATAGCAGTGCCACCACACCGGGTTCGAAAGGCAGCCGGGCGCCAACCAGGCCGAGCCCCGCGCGACACGCCTGCAGCGCGATCAGGATGGCGGCCAGCCCACCGTGCACAAGCAGGTAGGCGAGACCCACCAGCAGCGTAGCGTCGTGGGCCGTGGCGGTGGGCTCAAGTCCCGCGGCCAGCAGAGCGGCCACCAGCAGGGCCACATGCAGTCCGCCCAGCGCGGCGATGGCCGAGAGCACCAGGGTGAGCCCCGCCTCGTGCCCGCGCCGAAGCGCCGCCACCCGACGCTCCAGCCACAGGGTGCCCAGCGTCAGGGCCGCCCCGGAGGCCAGTAGCAGCGGCAGCGAAAGCGGCGACTGGTCGGGCATCTGCCACTGAGGAGACACCGTCCACAGGTAGAACCAACCGAACAGCAGCGCGAGGAAGAAGGCGCCGTCGGCGAGCAGCGCCACCCCCATGGTCCAGCGCCCGGGGCCGTCGGCGGTGCGCGAGTGCAGCGGTGGATCCTCGGGGTCATTGTGGCCCAGGGGCGCAGCGCGTGAGTGACCGCCGTTCTCCCACGACCAGCGCAGCAGCAGCACGCCCGCACCCGCCAGGCCCACCAGGGACAAGGGATAAATGCGCATCAGCAGGCCCACGCAGACCACCGCCAGGCAAAGCGCGGCGAAGAGCGGCAGAAGGCTGTTGCCGGGCAGGTGGATCACTTCCCGCACCCGACCGGTGAGCGCCTCACTGCCGAGCAGTTCTCGGCGCCCGTGGGCGGCGCCGGGTCGAGCGTGCTCGCCGCGGGCGATCTCGTCGCCCAGGGTGGGGTTCTCCCAGAGCGGATGGCGGCTCTCCACCCGCGGGAGACTGGCAAAGTTGTAGTTCGGTGGCGGCATCGCCAGGCTCCACTCCAGGGTGTCCGCTCCCCAGGGGTTATGCGGCGCCCGGCGACCGTAGCGGCCGTGAACCACGAGATCCACCAGCACCGCGGCGATACCCGCCGCCATCATGAAGCCGCCGATGGAGGAGATCAGGTTGTAGAGGTCCCAGCCCATGGCGCTGTCATAGGTGTAGATGCGACGCGGCATGCCGAGCAGGCCGGTCCAGTGCATGATCAGGAAGGTGAGGTTGAAGCCCAGGAAGGTAAGCCAGAAGCCGAGCCGTCCGAGACGCTCCGATGGCATGCGACCGGTGACCAGCGGCAGCCAGTAGTAGGCCCCCGCCAGCAGCGGGAAGAACATGCCGCCCACCAGTACGTAGTGCATATGCGCCACCACGAAGTGGGTGTCGTGGACCTGCCAGTTGAAGGGCACCAGCGCCAGCATGACGCCGGTGAGCCCGCCGCAGACGAAGATCACCAGGAAGCCGGTGATCCACAGCATCGGCAGGCTCATGCGCGGCCTGCCGAGCCAGAGCGTGGCCAGCCAGACGAACACCTGGATGGCAGTGGGCACCGCCACCAGCATGCTGGCCGCCGAGAAGAAGGCCTGGGCAAGCTGGGGGATGCCCACGGTGAACATGTGGTGGACCCAGAGCCCGAAGCTGATGAAGCCGGTGATGACGATGGCCGACACCACCCAGCCGTAACCGATGATGGGCCGTCCGGCGAACACCGGGACCAGCGTCGAGACGATGCCCGCCGCCGGCAGGAAGATGATGTAGACCTCCGGGTGGCCGAACAGCCAGAAGAGGTGCTGCCAGAGGATGGGGTCGCCGCCCCCGGCCACCGTGAAGAAGGGCATCCCGGCGGCGCGCTCCAGTTCCAGCAGCACGCTGCCCAGTATCAGCGGCGGGAAGCCCACCACGATCATCAGCGACATGGCCAGGATGTACCAGGCAAACAGCGGCATGCGGTGCAGCGCCATGCCCGGCGCCCGGGTGCGCAGGATCGATACGGTAAGTTCCACCCCGGCAGAGAGCGCCGAGATCTCCACGAAGGTAATGCCCAGCAGCCAGAAGTCCGAGCCCGGCCCCGGGGCAAATTCGCTGCTGCTCAACGGGGTGTACATGAACCAGCCGCTATCCGGGGCCATCTCCAGCAAGAGGCTCGCGAAGAGGATGATCCCGCCGAACAGGTAGCACCAGTAGCCGAAGGCGGTGAGACGCGGACAGACCAGGTCCCGAGCACCGATCATCTTGGGGATGAGATAGATCGCGAGCCCTTCCAGCATGGGGATCGCGAACAGGAACATCATCACCGTGCCATGCATGGTGGTGACCTGGGCGTAGATCTCCGGTGACATGAAGTCCTGGTCGGGGAGCGCCAGCTGGGTGCGGATCAGCATCGCCAGCACCCCCCCGAGCAGGAAGAACACCAGCCCCGTGGCCATGAAGCGCAGCCCCAAAGTGCTGTGGTTGACCACGCTGAAGACGCCGCGCCAGCCGCGGGGATTGCCCCACACCGTCGAGAGTTCGCTATGCAGGCGCTCGGCCTCGGGGGTCGGTCGCATCGATTCACTCATGGGCGCAGGGTCTCCAGCCATGCGCCCAGGGCCTCGAGTTCCTCGAGCGCAAGATGGTCATGGGCGGGCATGCGATTACCGGGCTTCAAGTGCTGGTGCTCGGCAAGCCATCGGGCGATGGCACCCTCCTCCATGGCCAGGGTACCGGCGCCGAGGGTGGCACGGGCGCCAATATCCGAGAGGTCGGGCCCGATTTCACCCTCGCTGAGCCCCGCCACCCGGTGGCAGCTGGCGCACTGTTCCACAAAGAGGGACCGGCTCGCCGCCTGGTCGTCGGCGGGTTCAGACAATTCCAGTTCCCGGTCGCGCCGCGCCGCCAGCCAGGCCGCGAAGTCTTCTGGTGGAACGGCCTCGACGTGAAGCTGCATGTGGGCATGCTGCACCCCGCAGTATTCGGCGCACTGGGCCCCGAACACCCCCGGCCTGTCGGCCTGGAGGCGGATGCGGTTGATGCGCCCCGGGATCATGTCGATCTTGCCACCCAGCCGCGGCACCCAGAAGGCATGGATGACGTCGGCCCCGGTGACGTGGAAATCCACCGGTTCACCGGCCGGCATCACCAGATGGTTGGCGGTGACCACCTCGCCCGCCTCATCCGGATAGCGAACCTCCCACCACCACTGGTGGCCGGTGACCTCGATCACCCGCGGCGTCTCGCCGCCGGGCAGCGGCAGGGGCATGAGGCGCTGACCGGCGGGCACTCCGAAGGCCAGCAGCACCAGGATAGTGACCCCAGGCAGCAGGATGCCGCCGCCCAGTATCCAGCGAAGCCCCTGGCGGCGCTCCACATCGTAAGTATCGGGTTGGCCGGGGCTTCGCTCGGCGCGGTCACGTGGCCGGAAGGCGGCCAGCCACAGCGCCACCACCACCAGGAACACCAGGCCAAAGCCGATCAGCATGGCCCACCACAGCCAGGCCACATCCCGAGCCGCGGGCCCCGCCGGGTCGAGGATGGAGTGACTGCCGCTGCAGCCGGCCAGCGCCGTGATCAGCACCAGAATCAGCAACGCGGGCATCGCCGGGGGTGTCGGGTTCTGGTTGACCCGCCGGCCGCGGCGGCCTTCACTGTCTCTAACGCGATCACCCCCAACGCCACCGACAGGGACGCCGCCATGCCCCGCTCGCCCCAGCGCTCCATCCACAGCCGCGCCGCCGTCGCCGGTCACCCGCTGCACCCCGTGATGATCCACTTCCCGGTGGCCGCCCTGTTGGCCCTGGTGGCCAGCGACCTGGGGTACCTCTACACCCAGGACCCCTTCTGGGCTCGCGCCTCCCTGTGGCTGGCCGGGGTGGGCGCCCTGGGCGGCTGGGTAGCGAGCCTTGCCGGCCTCATCGATCTGGTGACCGTCCGACGGATTCGCCGGCTGATCACCGCCTGGAGTCACGCCATGGTGGCGGTGGTGATGCTGTCGCTGGCATCGCTGAACTGGCTGTGGCGCTTCCTCGGCGAGGCGCTGCTTCCCTGGGGCCTGGCCCTGAGCCTGGCCACCGCGGCGCTGATCGCCCTGGTCGGTTTTCTCGGCGGGCAACTGGTCTACGAGCATGCGGTGGGCGTGGATCTCGACGACTAAGGTGTGAGACTTCGGCATTTTCTTCACTCCCCGGGCTCAGAGTTCCGGTTTGGCCAGCACCAGGCCGACCACCGCCAGCATCGCGAGCCCCGCCACGCCACCCGCCAGCATCGCGCCGGCGATCACGCCACGGGGCCGCTCCTGCTCCAGGCGCAGCAGCAGCCAGCCGCAAAGGCCGTGGGCCAGCACCATGGCACTCACCGCCAGCAGCTTGAGCACCAGCCAGGGATCGGCCAGTCCGTGGAGGACGAACAGCAGGGTACCGGAGGCGATGGCGAGCAGCGCGGCGGGACTCGCCAGGCTGTTGTAGAGCAGCCTTGGCAGCGGCGGCGCGCCGGGCGAGAAGCCCCGGGCCACCTCCTGTGGCCGAGCCAGCTGGCAGAGCAGGGCCGGCAGATAGAGCAGCAGACCACACCAGCTCACCAGGGCAATGATGTGAAGGAACTTTAGCCAGGGCATGGGCATCCTTGCGGTAACACCTGCCCTCCCAGGGGCAGGCAACACCTTCACCCTAGTCGAGCGTCGGCCCCACGGCCATGCAATGCCTCAACGCCGCGTGAGGATCAGCCGAACAGGCCCATACTTCTCAGGTAGTCGTCGTAACTGCCGCTGAAGTCGCTGATCCCGGTCTCGCTCATGTCGAGGATACGAGTGGCCAGGGAGCCGACAAACTCGCGGTCGTGGCTGACGAAGATCAGGGTGCCCGGGTAGTGCTCGAGGGCCAGGTTGAGCGCCTCGATGGACTCCATGTCCAGGTGGTTGGTGGGCTCATCCATCAGCAGCACGTTGGGCCGGGTCAGGATCAGCTTGCCGAACAGCATGCGCCCCTGCTCGCCGCCGGAGATCACCTTGACCGACTTGCCGATGTCGTCGCTCGAGAAGAGCATCCGGCCCAGGGCGCCGCGGACCACCTGCTCACCGCCGGTGGTCCACTGGGCCATCCACTCGAACAGGGTCGCCTCATTGGCGAAGTCGTCGGCGTGATCCTGGGCGAAGATGCCCAGGTCGGCGCTGTCGGTCCATTTCACGCTGCCGGCCAGCGGCGCAAGCTCACCTGCCAGGGTGCGCAGCAAGGTGGTCTTGCCGATGCCGTTGGGGCCGATGATGGCGATGCGCTCGCCGGCCTCCACGGTCATGCCGAAGCGCTCCAGCAGCGGTGCCTCGCCGGGGTAGCCCTGGGTGAGCCCCTCGACGTTGACGGCGTTGCGATGGATCTTGCGCGCCTGCTCGAAGCGGATGAAGGGGCTGACCCGGCTCGAGGGCTTGATCTCCTCAAGCTTGATCTTGTCGATCTGGCGCGCCCGGGAGGTAGCCTGCTTGGCCTTGGAGGCGTTGGCCGAGAAGCGGCTGACGAAGGCCTGCAGATCGGCGATCTGCGCCTTCTTCTTGGCGTTGTCGGCGTGCTGGCGCTCGCGGGCGGCGGTAGCCGCGGTCATGTACTCATCGTAGTTGCCCGGGAACAGCCGAATCTCGCCGTAGTCCAGGTCCGCCATATGGGTACAGACGCTGTTGAGGAAGTGGCGATCGTGGGAAATGATGATCATGGTGCTGTTGCGCGCCTTCAGCATCTCCTCCAGCCAGCGGATGGTGTTGATATCCAGGTGGTTGGTTGGCTCGTCGAGCAGGAGAACATCGGGGTCGGCGAACAGCGCCTGGGCCAGCAGCACGCGCAGCTTCCAGCCCGGCGCCACCTCGCTCATGGGGCCGGTGTGCTGCTCGAGAGGGATGCCGAGCCCAAGCAGCAGTTCGCCGGCCCGGGCTTCGGCGGTATAGCCATCGAGTTCGGCGAAGCGCACCTCCAGATCAGCCACGGCCATGCCGTCCGCTTCACTCATCTCGGGTAGCGAGTAGATACGCTCGCGCTCGACAGCCACCTGGGAGAGCTCGACATTGCCCATGATCACGGTGTCGATGACCCGCTCCTGCTCGTAGGCGAACTGGTCCTGGCGCAGCTTGCCGAGCCGGGCGCCGGACTCGACCATCACCTGCCCCCCGGAGGGCTCCAAGTCGCCGCCGAGGATCTTCATGAAGGTGGACTTGCCGCAGCCGTTGGCGCCGATCAGGCCATAGCGGTGGCCGTTGCCGAACTTGATGGAGACATTCTCGAACAGGGGCTTGGCCCCGAACTGCATGGTGATGTTGGCGGTGGAGATCAAGGATAGGACCCGGTTGATGCATGGAAGGGTCGCGATTGTACCGGTTATGGCCGCGCGTAACACTGTGCACCGCAACCCGAAAGGGCAATTGCAGATGGCCGAATCGCTCGAGGCTGTTCCGGAGACAGGTCTACGAGGGGGCGCTGTAAACCCCTCCCTGGGCGCTACCGACGCCGTCCCTGGCGTAGGACCCCCTCTACGACCTGTCCCCGGCGCCTCTCACCAAAGGCCGCTCAGTCGTGGCGCTCGACGTTGAAGATGCTCTGCAGCTTGTGCTTCTTGCCGTAGATATGCACCGTGGTGGCGTCGAAGGGGAAGCGTTCGAGATACTCGCTGTCGGCGTTGAAGCGCGGCTTGTGAGCGTTGATCATCGCGGCGGCCAGGCGCTCGCGGTTGGCGTGTCCGCTCAGCCCCACTGCATACCAGATCTCCTCGTCGGGCTGCGGGAAGGCGTGCCACCTGTCACGGTGCTCGTCATGCTTCAGGCCGTAGCGTGCACTGCGATGCTCGCCTACATAGAGCAGTTCCTGAACGTCCATCTCATCGGTCTCGGGATCCATGGCGGCACGAAACACGCAGTAGATGCCGGAGTCGTCCGGCACCTCCTGGAGGGTCTCTTCGGTCCAGTAGCCGAGCATCTTGGGGGACAGGATCTGTTCGCTCATTGTGAACTCCTCAGTAGTCTTCGAGTCGTTGGATATCGCGGGCGATGCGCCGCACCTCTGCCTCGTGGCCGTTCGCCAGCGCCTCGAAGAAGGCCCGCTCATCGTCCCCACCGGCCAGTTCGGCCCGGTGGGCATAGAGGTCCTGGAGGGTACGGTGGGCCGTCAAGGCGGTGGAGAGCACGCTCTGCACGGTCTCGCAGTCGATGCAGCCGGGAATGCGTTCGAGCACCGGCGGATGGGGAAAGTCGGCCGGGTCGTCGAACCAGGTCTCCAGCACCTTGCTGTGGTCGCTGCCGTCGTCGAGATAGCCGGTGAGGTCGCTCTCCTGCTTGCGCTCGCGCTCGGCCAGGTACTCCAGCGCCATGCGCACCCGCTCGTCCACGCCGCCGCCGGCCAGTGCCGTGAACTGCTCGGCGAGGCGCCGATGGTAACCGGCCGCCCACTCGACCAACTCTTTTACCTGATGGAATCGCATGGCGCATCCTCCTCATTGTCATCGTCATCGCAGCCGCTCTGCCGCATGGCTCCTATATTTATCCTAGCCAAGGGCGGGGCGAGCTGCTTGACGTGT
>Ga0207421_10002442_pt1 | contig 23015 bp, 22 predicted proteins | sample SodLakKL_010_SED_4_FD_187542 | JGI IMG/M metagenome (GOLD analysis project Ga0207421, IMG submission 187542) | Alkaline sediment microbial communities from Lake Tanatar, Kulunda Steppe, Russia - 8KL_010_SED (SPAdes) (version 2) | ecosystem: Environmental > Aquatic > Non-marine Saline and...
AGCGAGAAGATGGCCAGCGATCTGACCTACGCTTTGACAAGAATCGGTACACCTCCAAGACTGGCCTCGAAAGATACCGACGCGCACAAAAGCTACAGGGTAAGGATATCTGGAGAAGAATTGGAAAACTTCTATGAGAAAACATCTACGGATCACCAGAAGTATGAAAAGATAAAAAAATACTTGGAAAAAGAAGCTGGACATTTTAGAGGCGTAAATTCAGTAAAAGTATCACCTGAGCTCGTTCGAGATAAGTTTGAGGAAAGTGAAATAACGAGGAAAAAATTCAAGGAAAATGGTATAAAAGTGGCTAACTACACAACTCAGGAAGAGAGGATGAGCATACCGATATTTAGGAAGTTTTCATCGATGACCGCTGATGACGATCTGAAGAGCATAGCAGATAACCACTTGGATCATTTCATACCCGATCCAGTAGACTCTATAGAAGTAAAAGAGGAAACCCAAGAAGTTTTCGACTTGACAGTACCAGAAACTCATAACTTCGTTGGCGGTAATGCACCCATGATCCTCCACAATACTGTGATCCAGCATCAATTGGCCAAGTGGAGCGATGCGGACATAGTTGTTTACGTCGGATGCGGCGAGAGAGGTAACGAGATGACTGAAGTTTTGAGAGATTTCCCCGAATTAGAAGATCCATGGACCGGAGAACCGCTGATGAAAAGAACAGTTTTGATCGCGAACACCAGTAACATGCCCGTGGCTGCGAGAGAAGCTTCTGTATTTTCAGGTATAACCATCGCAGAGTATTACCGAGATATGGGTTATAACGTTGCTTTGATGGCTGATTCAACATCACGATGGGCAGAAGCCTTAAGGGAGATATCCGGAAGGTTGGAAGAGATGCCAGGTGAAGAGGGATTCCCTGCCTATCTAGCGTCAGAACTCGCTTCATTCTATGAAAGGGCCGGAATATGTGATCTCTATGGAGATAGAGAGGGTTCAGTTTCTGTCATAGGAGCTGTGAGTCCTTCAGGCGGCGACTTTTCAGAGCCGGTTACCCAAAACACTCTAAGGATCGTACAAGTTTTCTGGGCCTTAGATACCGAATTAAAGAACAGGCGTCACTTTCCGGCTGTAGATTGGCTGACATCGTATTCATTATATCTCGATCAGGTTGGTAATTGGTGGGATAAAAACGTAAATGAAGATTGGCAGGATCTTAGAAGAGAAACCATGCGTTTATTGGAAAAGGAATCTGAGCTAGAGGAGATCGTGCAGCTAGTCGGTCCCGATGCGCTCCCGCCTTCTGACCAGTTCGCTCTACAAGCGGCTAGGATGGTAAGAGAGGATTTCCTACAGCAGAATGCCTTCCACGACGTAGATACTTTCTGTTCTCCCGAAAAACAGTTCAGGATGTTACAGATAATCATGGAATTCTACGAAACCGGACAACAAGCCATCGAAGAAGGTGTTTCAGTGGACAGTTTAGCGGAGATGGACGTTCTCGAGGACATAAGTAGAATGTCTAATATAAGTTCAGATGATTGGGAAGAAAAGTCCAGTCAGATCGAGATGAAGATGAACGATGAATTCAAAGAGCTCGAAGAATCATTGGAACTCACATCACCTATAGAAAAAGGAGAAGGGGACCTAGATATCAAAGAAAAAAACGAGATGAAAGATGAAGAAGTTTCAACGGAGGAGGGATAGAAATGGTCGATGACATGTCTAAAAGGACGGAATATCAAAACGTAACAGAAGTTTCTGGACCTTTGATGGTGGTCGAAGGTATCAGCGATGTGTCTTATGATGAAATAGCAAAAGTTAAGCTCCCCAATGGAGAGGTACGATTGGGCCAAGTTCTTGAGGCTGGAACCGATCGTGCAGTCCTCCAAGTTTTTGCTGGTACTAGAGGGTTAGATACCAAAGAGACTAGCGTTCAGTTCACCGGAGAGGTCATGAAATTCGGTGTTTCGAGAGAACTCTTGGGCAGAGTCTTCGATGGTATAGGAGAACCGATAGACGGAAGTCCAGACATAATACCCGAAGAAAGGAGGAATATAAATGGAAATCCGATCAATCCTTCTGCCAGAGAGTATCCAAGGGAGTTCATCCAGACAGGTATCTCCACTATCGACGGTATGTTGACACTCGTTAGAGGACAAAAATTACCTATATTCAGCGCGTCAGGTTTACCACATAATAGCCTAGCAGCACAGATAGCCAGACAATCGGAGGTCCTAGGGGAAGAGGAAGAATTCGCAGTCGTTTTCTGCGCTATGGGTATCACCGCAGAAGAGGCAAATTTCTTTAGACAAGACTTCGAAAGGACGGGTGCCCTGGAAAGATCAGTATTGTTCCTAAATCTTGCTGACGATCCTGCGATCGAGAGGATAGTCATCCCAAGGATGGCTTTGACAGCCGCGGAGTACCTGGCTTTCGAAGAAGATATGCAGGTATTAGTGATTATGACCGACATGACTAATTACTGTGAAGCATTGAGAGAGATAGCTGCTGCGAGAGAGGAAGTCCCGGGTAGAAGGGGCTATCCAGGCTACATGTACACCGACTTGGCTAATATCTATGAAAGGGCAGGTAGGATCTTGAACAGAGAAGGCTCGATAACGATGATCCCTATTTTGACCATGCCAGATGATGATATCACTCATCCTATCCCCGATCTTACGGGGTACATAACAGAAGGTCAGTTAGTGTTCTCTAGAGAGCTGCATAGGAAAGGTATAAGACCTCCCATAACTCCCGGCGAGAGCCTGTCGAGACTGATGGAAGAGGGTATAGGCGAAGAAAGAACTAGGGATGATCATTCAGCTGTCAGCAATCAGCTCTATGCAGCCTACGCTGAAGGCCTTGACCTTAGAGATCTAGTGGCTGTCGTAGGTGAAGAAGCGTTAAGTGACAGAGATAAGCTGTATCTAGAATTCGCTGAAGAGTTCGAGGAGCGCTTCATCAATCAAGGAGTAGAAGAGGACAGGAGTATAGAGGAAACTCTAGATATTGCGTGGGAACTGTTAACGATAATACCGAAGAAAGAGCTTAAAAGGATAGACCAAAAATTCATAGACGAATACTATCCTGAATAAATCCGACCGAAAACCTTTTTCTAATCCATCCTTTTCAACGGTTTTGTTAGATGCCTTCTTGCTGAAACGGGGACTTCATACCATCTTTCATAGATATCTCTATCTACTTTTTCCTTAACGGCTTGGTCCTCTTCAGCTTTTGTCCTGCATCTTTTACATCTATAACCGGCATTCTTTCCCAGCGAGGACATGTTTTTACCACACTTCGGGCACTCGGGATTACTGATCTTTACGACTTTTTCCTCAAGCTCTAATATCCTCATCTTCTCGATATTCAAGGTCCTTGGATCCTTTCTTATCGCTCCCCAAAGCTCTATCTTATCTCCCTTGATGAGTTCTTTTACTACGTCTCTAAAATTTTTAGTGGGCTCATATGCGGCCGCAGTTATCTTATCTGTCCCATCATCTATCTGAAACAATAGGTGTCCACCTTCTATCCACCGAGGTTCAGAGGATATCTTTCCGGTCACCTTTACTGAATTCCAAGCGTTCGCTTCGGACAGAGTCGTAGACTGTATATGTTCATCTGTTGCCTGGTTACTCAAAAAAGTTATCCATCTCTCTGGTTCCTCCCCCTCAACTAGCTCAAGAGCTTTCTGTAGTTCGATCGGATCATCTCCTCTGACCCCATAGAGGACAGGACAGGGGGATGTAGGAGCTATTGCCTGCTTCTCCTCCACATGGTCGTAATTGTCGAAGGACCCTTCGATCTTTTCATCGAGTTCCTTAACTGAAGATCCGTCGATAGTCCTTGGTTTTCCCCAAAAATTTTCATCACGATAAGAGAGCAATTCATATGTGAAATCTTCTGGACGCCATGCTAAGCCAGCTGAAGCACCTATAAGACCTCTACACTTTCCGTATCCCTTGTAGATATATTCACCTTGTTCAAGTGATTCTAAAACCTCTTCAAGTTCGACTAAATCTTTGACCGCCTTTTGATAAAGTTCGACCGGGGTTTTCTCCTGAGCTACGATAAGTCCTGGATTGGTTTCTTCTTCTTCGGTATGGGCTAAATTTTCGACAACTCGCTTTGCTCTCTGAAAAACAGTATCATCGGTTGTATGTTCCCCTTTAAAAGTCCAGATATCCTCACCACGGATCTCGCCTATTTTATTCTTTTTTTCGATGCCCTCACCAAGAGGCAAAACTATAGCTCCATTACCTCTTGTCTTCCAAGGCACATTAGGATTCAACCTGACGAGCCTAGGATGATCTAATAATTGATATTCTTTGAATTCTTTCACCAATTCCGTTGCAAGAAAAGTTGTGCACATCCCTTCTCTAGAATCCGTGTCATCAACAGCTATATACATCTTATTGTATCCGGCCACAATCTCTACATCTGGATTTTCCTTCACCTATATCTTTCAATTTTCCACCGCACTCACGACACCTTCTCGTGTCCTCCTCTAAACCCTGCTCGACTTCTTCAGACTCTTCTTCATCCACCTCTTGACTGAATAGGTGATCTTCGATAAATTCCCTGAAATGTAGTGGTTCTCCGGCAGCTGTAACGGTCGTCTCGCTCAATCTATCTAAGTATCGCTGTCTGGGATCACCTTCGCTGGCCATGCCTGCGACCCAGTCTAGTAGGACCAAAATGCCGTGAAGTTTACTGAAATTCCTTATCAGAGAGTCCGATATCTCAAAGGTGTGGATCAAGGGCTCAACTTCGAGTTGCATTATTGCTTTACCGAATGTCTTTTTACTAGTATATTCCAAAGCCGCCGAATAGAAAACCTGAACCATACCCGCGATCATAGGAAAATAGATCAACATCGTCGGTTCAAGCAGACCAAGGGTCAGGACGAAAAAGACTATGTAGACTAATATAGAAGAAACGAAGAAGTCGATGATATAAGCGATGAACCTCCTGATCCAGTGTTTCTGAAGAGGCTTGTTATCGTGCAGTAAATCAAATCCAGTTACCATGTTATCTACGCTTAGATTTTTTATACCCTCAGACTGCCCATCAATCATCATCAATAAGCTGTTTGCCCTTTCAGTTTTGGATTCGTCATCATCGGGTGTGGTAAGTTATGGATTGACTTGTTCTTATATTTTTTCCTTTTTTGTCAATCAATTTGGTTTCTATGACATCGAAATCAGTATGTTTCGAATGATTTATTACTGATGATTTTAATGGGCTGACGTATGGATCTATTCATATTGGATTATCGTGAATGTGACCCAAAAAAGTGCACGGCTAGGAAGTTGATAGATAACAAATATGCAGAGAGGATAGTGAATGACAGAGAGCTCGGTAGAGGGGGCATATATCTTAATCCTTTGGCAGAAAAAGCTATATCCCCTCAAGATAGGACTGAAGCGAAGTCTGGCGGTATCAGAGCAATCGATTGCACTTGGACGGAGGCTGAAGAAAAGATACCTAAATACGAAAACGGAAGAGCATTACCTTATCTAGTAGCTGTGAATCCAGTCAACTATGGGAATCCTTTCCAGCTCACGACGGTCGAAGCGATAGCTGCGGCGCTTTACATCCTTGGTGAGGAAGATCAGGCAAAGGAGATACTATCGATATTTAATTGGGGAGAACAATTCTTCGAAATGAATGAAAATCCTCTAGATGATTATCGAGATGCTGAAAGTAGTGAAGAGATCGTGGATATCCAAAACGATTACATGCAGCAAAAATAGTAACTATTCACTCCTCTGGTGGAAGCATATTCGGGATTCCATCCTCGACGGGATAGTTTAACCCACATTTTTCACAGTGCAATTCTCCTTCCTCAATCTCTTCGGGTAGATCTTCATATGTAGAACTATCTTCCACTTCACCCGGGATACTCACCCCGAGTTCACCCTTGCACTTAGGGCATCTTAGGATATCGAGAAGATCTTTTTTCATGATCATCCATCCTTTATTGTTGGAAAATGTTTAGATCTTATCTAGATGGTTCAAAATACATCTAGAGTATCGGGTAGGTCGTTCTTTTTCCTCAAATAATTGACCTGGGTTCTGGTATAACGGTATTTTATGTCACACTTTTCATCTTGAAAATCCCACGGATCAACTATCAGTAGATCGTCTTCTCTAATCCACATACGTTTTTTTAGTTTTCCGGGTATCCTGCCCATCCGGGATTCGCCGTCCTCACATATGACCCTCACTCTAGCTCCACCTAACATATTTTCTGCTATTGCGAACATCTGTCCTTCACTTCTGTCCGGGTATGGAACCCTTACTACTTCATCTTCTTCATCATTGGTCAAAGTATCATGTTCCAATTAAATATGGGCTTTATATAATCTTTGTTGAAGCGATAGAGTAACGGTATTCAGACAAGATCCTTGAGATAGGGATGGATAACATAAGATAAAGTTGTCATTATACTCACCAGTAAAAGTAAAGAAATGAATGCTACTGGCTGCGGATTGACCACGAAGTATAGCACAGTCCCTCCAGCAGGTGGATGCTCGAACCAAAGAGATACCATAGCCAATATAGAAAAACCGAGTGCAAGAGATACTGCTATCTCGAAAGGTAGGATGGAGGGATAAACAAAATTGAAAGCAAAACCTATAAGGCCGCATATGAGATGACTGCCGATGACCCTTCGAGGGGTTGATGTTCTGCTTGAAGGCATCGCGAACACCACAAATGCGGAAGATCCAGCGGCCGCGACCAAGATGATCTCTTCTCCAAGAACTGGGAGGTTAAGACCAAAATAAAGTACCAAAGCAGCTAAAAAACTCTGTCCTACATAGTTTTTCAAAGTTTCTTTCCTGAGTTTGATATCGAATATCCTGAGCATCAAGAATGCATAAATAAAGGCATACAAAATATTTTTTATTGGGATCTACGCATCTGAATCTTAAAAGAATTATTTCTTGGATGAAATTCTTACGATCTTACGAAAGTCGACTTTCACTATGACCTCGATTGAAATCGAGGTAAGATGCAAAAGAATATTAATTCCCTGCCATCCTAGAATATTAGATAAACATGAGACTAGAAGAGATATATGAACTAGCGATAGAGATGGGTATAGAGGGTGACGTGAGAGACGAAGAAGAATTGGAAAAAAAGATGGAAGAAGCAGAAGAGGAATACGAAGACCTAGAAGGAAAAGACAAAGAAGTTTTCGATGAACAAAAGATGTTTAATCCTTTTGAAGATTCAAGGATCCTTCATGGGGATCCCGAAACTCAAGTGAATAGGATCCTCACGGGTATAAATATAGACACCGGTGAGATAGTCCTCGCTGATCGTCTATCTGAAAAAGATGAAAATATAGACTTGGTTCTCGGTCACCATCCACGTGGTGTCGGACTAGCCTCACTTTACGAGGTGATGGAACTTCAGAAAGATATGCTTGAAGAATGGGGTGTTCCTATAAATGTTGCAGAAGGGTTGATGAACAAGAGGATAAAGGAAGTAGAGAGGAAAGTCAAGGGTGCAAATTATAATCAAAGTCTGGATGCAGCTAAACTTCTTGATATACCGATGATGTGTTTACACACTATCACCGATAACCTTGTAGAATCCTTCTTGACAGATAAGATCGAAGATGAAGAACTGAAAAAAGTAGAAGATGTGATGGACTTCCTTAAAGATATCCCTGAATATCATGAAGCTAGAAAATTCAATGCAGGTCCCGATCTACTGGTCGGAAAAGAAGATAACCGCGCAGGAAAAGTCGTGGTAGAGATGACAGGTGGCACAGAAGGCAGTAAAGAATCTTACGAGAAATTAGCAGAGGCGGGCGTAGGGACCATAATCGGTATGCATCTTAGTGACGACCATCGAGAAAAAGTCGAAGAGAACCACATAAATTACATAATAGCAGGCCACATGGCTAGTGACTCCCTGGGCCTTAACATATTTTTGGATGAACTGGAAAAAGAAGGAATAGAGATCATACCTTGCAGCGGATTCATAAGGCATTCTAGAAACTGATGATACAGATAAAAGATATCAGGAAATCCTATGGGGATTTCGAGGCGGTAAGAGGTATCGATATCTCTGTAGAAGAGGGAGAGATATACACTCTCCTCGGTTCTAACGGCGCTGGAAAGACCACTTTGATAAAGATACTCGTCGGTCTGCTTGAACCCACGTCCGGAGAAGCACTGATCGATGGTAGGCCGGCAAGAGATATATCTGAAGTTAGAGGTGAATTTGGTTATATGCCCGAACACCCTGAGTTATATGGGAGATTGACCGGTTCAGAATTCCTGCAGACCATGGGCACACTAAAGGATGTCGAGGAAGTGGAACTTTCAAAGAAGATACAGAAGTTCGGCGAAGAGTTCGAGTTGACCGAGCATATGAAAAAAGAGATGAGAAGTTATTCGAAAGGTATGAAACAAAAGATATTGTTTTTGAACGCATTGATAAATGATCCACCTAACTTGGTACTCGACGAGCCCACAAGTTCTCTTGACCCAAGATTTTCTCAAGAAATGAAGACCCGGATTAAAGAACTGGCAGATAAAGGAAAATGTATACTTATGAGCACTCACATAACACCGGTAGCAGAAGACCTAGCCGATAGGGTCGGGATAATAGAGAGAGGAGAATTGGTCGCTGAAGGTAACGTAAAGGAATTGATGGATAGGACTGGTTCTGATTCCCTAGAGGATGCATTTATAGAGGTGGTGAATCACGCCAAGCGACTTCCTTGAATTATTTTCTTCAGACATATTGAAATCTTACAGAGCTTTAAAGGAGAATATAAAAGAGCATCCAGTGATGACTTTATGGTTCATACTTCTGATGTTAGGGGGCTTCTGGATTATACTTTCGATAATAGAGTTTTTGGCTGGAGTTGAAGATCTTATTTTAAATCCCACAGATGGAAATGTCCTTTTCGGGATATTTATCTTCTTCGTTGCAAAATCAGCTACTGAGACGCTCGAAAGCGTCTTGAGGGACAAGTCTCAAAAACATCTCTTTTCAGCCCCTGTAAGATCGGATTCTATATTTTATTCTAAGTTCATGAAAGTCTGGACTTACAATTTGATACTGTTCGGTATGGCGATGGTCGTGGTCTCATCCGTCGTTAGCATCTGGAATATCGAACTACCTATAGACAGATATTTCGTGATACTTCTTTATTTATTGATCATATTGGCTCCGCTTGTCGGTTTCAATACTTCTATAATGATACATATCGATCACAAACGACTCAAGATTGCCAACGCCGCAGCCTCAGGGACGATGATCTCTTTCGCCGGGCTGATGCTACATTCTAACACAAATACGATGACGATGATCTATTATACGATCTTTATGATCGCTGGTGTGTTCCTCATCAGTATACTTTCTAGTAAAGCGATGTATCGGGACTCATGGACGCGGTCCACCCAAAACTCAGAAAGTTCTGTAAGCCGCAGTAGAACGCTCTCACTCCCCAGTCTATTTTCAAAAACCACCAAGATAATCTCAGAGATAGAACTGACAAGGCGATGCAGACGTAGACAGATCCCGAGTTCTCTTGTAGTAGTTCTTTTGTTGGGCGGAGGTGTAGGTTTCTTTTATTGGACACTCGGTCCTACACCTGATATAGGATTAGGGTTAGACGAATACTTCTATCCCGCTTTGATCTCCATGACCGCCTTCATAGCATCGATAATACACGTTTTGATACCGTCACTCGATCTATTCAGCAGGGACGGAAAAAGACTATGGTGTCTTCGCTCGATCCCAAAAGATCTTGAGTCCGTTATCGCAGGTAAAGTACTAGCTATACTGATCCCGTCTCCGATGATAACGGCGGTCATAGCCTTACCACTGCCTTTGGTACTGGGATACCCGCTTTCATACGTCTTCCTTTCAGGGATGGGATCTTTTACCATAATATTCTTGATGAGCGGAATAGGGATATGGGCCGCAGTCAAGTTTCCCAATTTCAATGAGAGCACCAATGGAGCACCGGACATAATAACCATGTACTCAACTGTCATGCTAGGTCTGCTACTATCCGTAATATTTTTGTCAGTGCCGATAACATTGGTGGAGATCGACATCCTTCTGGCAGTATTGACCATAATCCTTGCGACCGATCTTGCCTTACTTTTCATGATACTGATGATCAAGAGGAGTGCTCAGATACTGAAAAGGATGGAATTCAACTTTTAGAAGCCATAATAATATTATAACATCACTCACTTGTATGTATATATGAAACTATTACTCTGCATAACCGGGGCCTCGGGCGTCAGATATGGGATGAGATTATTAGAAGTCTTGAGTGAAAACAGGAAAGTGGAAACTCACGTTGTGATATCCGATGCGGGAAAAGATCTTTTGAGTAGGGAATTGGATCTTGACGATTCGCATATAGTCAAATCGGCTGATAAAACATTTGATCCCGATGACCTGGACACACCTCCATCGTCTGGAAGCTCAAAATACGACGCGATGGCCATCGTACCATGTTCTATGTCATCTCTATCCAAGATAGCTAACGGCATATCCGACAATCTTATCACGCGGTCCGCTGCGGTGTTTTTAAAAGAAAACAGAAGGTTGATATTGGTACCGAGGGAGACTCCGATGACCACTGCTTGGTTAGATAATATGAAAGATCTATCATCCGATGGTGCTACGATCCTCCCCGCCATGCCAGCGTTCTATCATGATCCTAAAACAATAGATGACATGATCGATTTTCTAGTTGGTAAGATATTGGATTCTTTAGAGATAGAAAATTCTATGTTCGAGCGGTGGGAAGAAAAAGTCGAATGATCCAACTAAAATATCATCTTTTTTCATTTAGAAGAGTGAATAACTGATAAAAGCCCACTTCCGGATAAAAAATATTTAATATGATTTACCTTTAGGAGTTAGATGTCAACTGCCGTCGTAGCTTAATAGGCAGAGCACTCGGCTGTTAACCGAGCGGTTGGCGGTTCGAATCCGCCCGACGGCGCTGCCTCAAAGGTTCATTATTTTTAGATCTGAATCTCAGACCTCTATATCTATATCCAGTTTATCGACAAGTTCTTTGTATCTGTTCCTCACCGTTACCTCTGTAACAGCGGCAACATCTGCTACTTCACGCTGCGTTCTTCTTTCTCCTCCATTGATCGAGGCTATGTATATAGCGGCTGCGGCGAGTCCTGTTGGTCCCTTCCCAGAGATCAATTCCCTTTCCTCGGCCTGATCGATTATATTTTTGGCCATCTTCTGTATCTTCCCACTAAGATCTAACTCACTGCAGAAGCGACTCAGATATTCCTGGGGCTTGGTCGGTTTCAACTTCAATACGAGTTCTCTACTGAGGAACCTGTAAGTCCTGCCTATCTCCTTTCTATCTGAAGAAGTGGCCTCGGCTATCTCATCCAAAGTTCTCGGAACATTGGCCTTTCTACAGGCAGCATACAGAGAAGCGGCTACCACACTGTTTATGCTTCTACCTCTTATCAGATTTTTCTTGACTGCTTTACGATAAATAACGGCAGCTGTCTCTCTTATGTTTTTAGGAAGACCCATAGTCGAGGCCATCCTGTCCATCTCCGTCAGCGCATATGCCAGATTACGCTCTGTAGCGTCAGATACTCTTATACGTCTCTGCCATTTCCTCAGCCTATATATCTGCGCCTTTTTCTTACTAGGTATGGATCTGCCATAGGAGTCTTTATTTGATGAATCGATGCTTGTAGAAAGCCCCTTGTCATGGACCATCTCAGTCATCGGAGCGCCGGTCCTCGCCCTTTTCTCCTCCTGTTTCATATCGAAAGCTCTCCATTCGGGACCTTCGTCTATGTACTGGTTATCTATTACAAGGCCGCAATCTTCACAGATCAACTCTCCCCTATCATAATCTTGTGCGAGGTGTCTACTACCACATTCAGGACACTCAGTAACTTTTTCAACGGAGCTTTTTTCTTCTTCCTCAATCTCGATCTCTTCATTCATCTATATCTCCTCGACATATATCTTTTCTCTCATCATGGTGAGCCTTTTTCTAGGATTTACGTTCAGTTTTACTTCCACGAACGGATCTTCTACCGGACCAAATATCCAATCGACCTCGCCGATCAGCTTGTTCTTGTTGTCGAATACGTTAGCGCCTATACCCGGTATCTTTGAAAAACGTGCGATGATCTTTTCTCGATGAGAGATGCTTTCGATTTCACCTTCTATTTTCAATCGGTTTGGCCCCCATACACATATATACGATACCTTAATTTTTCTTGTTATGTAGTTTATTATGAACTATATAAATGTTTCGCAAGTTTTTATTATCTACCTCTATTGAGTAGATAAACTTTGCACTCGATAATCATAGAACATACATCACAGGATTTCCGATCATGAAAGAGAGTACAAAGCCGAAGAGCATGGGTACTATAAAAGGTATCTTCGGTGTGGCCCAAACTTCCTCAGCACCATGAGATCTCAAAGACTCTATCTTTTCTTCCGTGCCTGACCTAGGTAGAAGTTCTGATTTCAATACACCGTCTTCATAATACTCCATAGGCCATACGAAAGACCCCTCGAGACTTTCTACTCTCTTCTTATATCCAAAGAACATCTTAGGTAGATCGATATCTCCTTTGAAGATGTTGAACAAAAAGCTGAATAGCGGGAAGATGAGGACAAGAAGGGAGGCGTTCAAAAGGACGATAAGAGTGAAAGGAAAGAATACTTCCATTATAGAAAGTAGCTCGCCGGATATCGTACGGAAAGTTATGCCCGGTATTTCAGGATAAAATGGCAGTAAGATTGCCAAAGTGATGACAGCTTTAGCATCGGCCCCACCGTGAAGTATATACAAAAAGTAAAGCAGGAAAGAGAACAGCATCACTACCAATATCATAGTCAAAGCCCAAAAGAGTAATTCTCCGCTCAAAACCATGGCCATATAGACCAAAGTGATCGATGGTAGAGAGAAGTATCCAAGGACAAGAAGATTGAATCCATCTCCAGAAAATATAGGCGGCCTGTCGATAAAGGCTTCAGAAAAAATCACTCCTATAGGGATGAATATGAGTAGAAACTCCCATCTCACCTCTCTGAGCAAAGCCAATTCTATCGCGAGTAGAACCATGGCTATAATACCCATGATTATCCAAAGTTCATCTTCGACCCTACGGGTCCGTATATCTTTTATCGCTGCTATCGCCAAGAATACGATACCTGTTATAAACCTTGCAAGAGAGAGTTCCCACATATCCAAGAGTTAATCGTCTAATCTCTAAAGTATTTTATGTTTAACCTATCTCATCAGAGATCAGATCTCTATTTCTTCGCCCTCTATAGGCATGTAAACGTCGAATTCGGAAAGGTCTTCAGCGATCTTCTCTCTTTTATCCCCATGACATAGAACGATCTTCTCCGGATCGCATCCTCTAGCGAATTCAACCAGTTCCTCATGGCCTGCGTGAGCAGAGAAGTCGTATCTCTCGATATCACATTCAACGGGTAATGTAGCGCCTCTATCTCTTATAGTACCGTTCTCTAGCAGTCTCTCTCCGTTTGTTCCCTCAACCTGGTAACCTGTCATGAGGATGGAACTGTTAGGATCGTTCCTGATCTCTCTCAAGTACTCTAAAACCGGACCTCCTTCGACCATACCGCTGGTGGTTACTATAACCTCGCCGCTTTTAGCTTTCTCTCTAGTGGAAGGCGATTTCACTTCATTTGCATTGGATAGTGCCTTCTCCAATTTTTTCGGAGAGCGGAGGAAACCTTCGTGATTTAGATATATCCGACTTACAGTCCTTCCCATGCCATCATACCATACGTCGTAGTCCCTATCATCGAGAAGCATCAGTATCTCTTGAGTCCTTCCGACAGCAAAAACTGGAACGATAACTTGTCCCCCTCTTTCTAGTGTTTGATCTATCTTATCGAGGAACTTCTTCTCAGTTTCCTTTCGATCAGGATGGTCTTCACCACCATAGGTCGTCTCCATTATGAGATTATCACAATCGACGGGATGAGTGCCCCATAACAATCTGGCATTCTGGGTGTTTATATCTCCCGTGAAAAGAGTCGTATCCTGTCCCTTTATCTCGAACATGCTAGAACCGGGTATATGACCGGCAGAATGAACTTCTATCTCCATACCACCAATATCTCTTTTCGAATTGAATCCTACTATATCGAATGCTGCTTTCGTATTTTTGATATCTACTTTTTCGTAATGTTTTGGATATCCTTCTATATCGGCAATCTTCAAACTGTCGTAAAGTAAAAGTTCAGCCACTTCTACCGTAGGATGACTAGCCAAGATAGGTATATCGTTCTGCCTTAGAAGTGAAGGAATCATACCACAATGATCAAGATGTGAATGAGTCAAAAAACCCATATCTACGATCGGGGGTCTTCTCGGATATTTTGGAGGGTCATCCGGTAATAAACCATGATCAAATATCAACGAAACGTCTTTGTTATGCATCACCATCGATAGAGCACCGACTTCGGATGCACCGCCTAGGAAATTCAATTTCATTTCTTATCCCTTTATCTATGCATACCCGGGTCTTATAAATCATTTCCCTCTAAAGTTTCCTAGCACCACCATGTACTATTCCAATGATCAGATATAAAAAATGATTAATAGGCAAAAATCCATGACATTTTGATCGAGATGCGTGACAGGATTGTCAGTGAGCTCGCAAAAAACAATACGGTCTTGACCCCGGATGCTATGGAATACCTCGAGAAGTTAGAAGACGCATCTGATATAGTAGAGCGATTGACCAAAGAAGAGGAAGATCTGCCATTTCCCGTGTGCAAGGAGACAATATGCGATATGATCAGCGAAGGGACTGAAAGCATAGAAAAAACCAAAGATCTAGAAATCGACGAAGTAAAGAGTGATGATATAGCAGAATATTTGGAGGTGTTGAAAGATGTCTCTGGGGAATCTACATGTACCGGGGAGATAAATGATTTCAGCAAGTATTTTAAGAGTAGATTCGAGATCCTGAAATCTATCATAATGGAAAGGAGAGACGGCAAGAGAGCCAGTCCTGTTAGTAGGATAGCTAAAAGAAGGGGTGAGGCATCGACTATATGTATGGTAAGAGATGTGTACTCCACATCCAATGGAAATAAGATACTTACTCTAGAGGATATGACAGGTGAGATCCGAGGGTTCATCTCGAGCGACAGCGACGTTTATTCCAAGAACATACTGGAAGATGAAGTCATCCTCGCCAAGGGCGAGGTATGGGAAAACAACGATGACTTCGAAGATACGCTCGCTATCGAAGAAATAAAAAGACCCGGTGTACCTAAATTGAACGATAAAAAGAAGCCTGATTTTCCAGGCAAGATCGCTTTTATGGGGGATATACATGTCGGTAGTGACACCTTTCTCAAAGATAGGTGGGAGGATTTTGTTTCCTGGATAAATAACTCTAAAGAGGCTGCAGATATAAGATATCTTTTGATACCAGGCGATCTGATAGACGGTATAGGTATTTTTCCGAATCAAGAAGATGAATTAGATATCATCGATATAAATGACCAATATCGAGAAGTAGCCAGGATGTTGAAGGAGATAAGGAGCGACATCACTATAATAACTATCCCGGGTAATCACGATATAGTTAGAAATGCAGAACCCCAACCGTGTTTGCCCGAGGATATACGTGCCATGTTCCCAGATAATGTTCGATTCTATGGGAATCCAGCATTTATAGATCTTGAGGGTTTGAAAGTTTTGATGTACCACGGGTCCAGCATGAATGACTTGTGTGATATGCTTCCACAGGTCACACAGGACAAACCCACCACTGCTCAAAAAGAGATGCTTAAGAGAAGGCACCTAGTACCTGTCTACGGAAAGAAAACCCCGATAGCTCCTGAGGAAAGTGATTACTTGGCCATCGAAGAAGTGCCCGACGTTTTCGTCACGGGCCATATCCACAGAACAGCGGTAGACGAGTACCACGGTACGATCATGATAAATGCATCAACATGGCAGAAACAGACCGAATACCAGAAGATGAGAGATATCCAACCTGAACCTGCCAAAGTTACGGTCCTTGACCCGAAGACCAACAAGGTCGATATACGGGAATTTAGCTGAACAGCATCGGAATATAGTTTTTCTTTTGCCGTTATTATTTCTTCTTATCCCGCTAAGGTGCCAGAGAAAACCTGCCATGCCAGAGCGGATTTAGCCACGAGGCTCAGTATGATGTACATCTTTTCGCCGTAAAGGTAGTCTTTCCAAGGACCGATCTCTTTGTACTGTAGAACTTGATTTAATGCAAAAATATTGAAGAATATAGCTATCGATACGAATATCCATAAAACGAAATCTGGGATCGCTACATCGGCGTAAGTTCTGATCGTCAAAAGTTTAATTGCTATCGCGATCCAGGGAGCTATGCCAGCGATACAACCAAATATGAAAGGTGTCCAAACGACCTTCTCGGTATTCTGGTTATAAGTCTCCATAAGCCATCCAAAGAGGATCATCGAAGCATTGACTAAAGCTATAACTATCAAAAAACCGATGTCGGTTATCCCGACAAGCATGGCTATAACCACTATCATCAGAGTACTGCTAAAAGAATATTCTATCCAGCGGGCTCTGTTCACATGATTTTTAAGATTCTTTTTATACCAATTAAATCCAAACGTCGAAACTGCAAAATGCGCAAATGCAGACATGAATAAAAATGCAGCCACAGTTGGACCAATCTGCAGTTCAAAAAGCACGTTAGTTTGCAATTCCTCTATGCCGGTTCCAGGTGGACCTCCAATGTAAGAAGTTGTTACTTCTATTGCGAAGTCAGTGCTCAGATATAACATCAGAACACCCTGTATAAAGTGTAGAACAGCCATGACTCCATTGAACTTTCTAAGCCCCTTGAATTTTTCTTCACTCATCATATACCCTCAAATAATGTATATGACTCATTTCATATATAATTTATTAACAGGATGACTATCTCTATCCGACTAGATACTCCTCACACAATAAAGCGTCCAATCCGATCTTTTTGAAGGACTCTACAGCTTCCTTGGGCCTACAAACTATCGGCTCTCCATGAAGATTGAAACTCGTGTTGAGTACACCACCTATACCTGTCTTCTCTTCGAACTTTTTGATGATATCGTAATAGACAGGATTGTCGTCTCTTTCCAATATCTGCGGTCTGCATGTATTGTCGACATGTACGGCAGCAGTTAGGTCCTCCTTAGCTCTTTCAGTTATATCGAAAGATATCGTCATAAATCTGTTTGTATCATCCGATCTAAGATACTCTGTCTGATATTCCTTCAGGATCGTCGGGGAAAATGGTTGGAATGATTCTCTCCCAAGCATGGAGTTCAGTCTTTCTTTTATATCTGCATTCGAAGGATCAGCGATTATAGACCTATTACCGAGAGATCTAGGACCATATTCCATCTTTCCTTGAAACAGACCGATTATCTTTCCTTCTGCTAGTAAAGAAGATACTACCTCTTCTTTTTCTTCCAAACTAGTCAGTTCTATTTTTTCTTCGTTATCAAGTGCTTTCTTGATCCTTTTTCCCTTAAAACTTGGTCCCAGATAAACATTATCAGTGCTCGATTTCCAATCCCAAGATGTCTTTTCATCATTCAATTTTTGATTCACATATAAGGCCGCTCCCAGCGCTAGGCCGCCATCTCCCATGTGTGGAAAGACAAAAGAGTTTTTGAAGTGGTTACTGACCACTCTGTTGGACTTAACGTTTTGAGCGACACCTCCAGAATAACATATGTTCTCTTTAAATGCCTGATCTATCATACTATCTTCTTTTATATTTCTACATATCTTTTGGAGGAGCTTTTCAAGATGTTTTTGAGCCGAGGCAGCAGTTCGAACAGCTTTTTTCCAGAGCTCATGTTTTCTTTTTTTCGATCTAAGAACATCGGCACATTCTTCACTCCTATTCAGCGGAAAATCTACCTTATTCGATAATTTCCGCACGGACTCAGATCCAGTCACTTCTAAATGATTGTTGAATCCCAATCCGTCGACTTCTATACAATCACTAAAATCAAAGTGATCTTCACCCTGATAATAACTCCCCAAGGCCATTATTTTTCCTTCGTGCCTCATCGGAATAAAACCCAGCATCTCTGTGATCGAGGCATAAAAATCACCGATGGAGTCGAGGTAAGATGATTCGGCTATTTTCTTCAACTCTCCATCGTTAGATATATAGATTGTAGAAGAAAGTCCGTCTCCAGCGGCATCTATGGTCAACACTATACCTTCATCAAATCCCGAAGTGAAGTATGATCCGGCAGCATGCGCTTCATGATGGTGTACTGTCAAGATATCAACATCGCCGACCAATTTTTGTAGAGATCTCTTCATATTCAATAAGCGCTTCTTTCTCCTATAAACTCCCGCGACGGCCACTTTTTTTATATCATCAGGTTCAAGTTCTGACTGCCTGATCACTTCTTTTATAGATAACTCAGGAAACCCTCTATGATACTTTTCTCTGCTCAGACGTTCCTCGTTAACTGCATATATCTCTCCATCATGGATCAACGCAGCACCAGCATCGTGACCGTCGTAGACTCCGAGTATAGGATACATCAAAAAGGCAATCCGGCTGGTAAGATAAATAACCTTTTTCGAGTTTAAAAGGTAAAAAGTGCGGGGGAAGGGATTTGAACCCTTGGAGGCCTACGCCACAAGGTCCTAAGCCTTGCCCCTTTGGCCTAACTCGGGTACCCCCGCATGCTGCTTTTGGAGATTATGAAGAGAAACCCTTTAATAAAATTTAGTATCGAGTTCATATCTTTTTCAATCTGCCATCTTTGGCCCTTTCGTATCTTCCGAACTCTTTCATCTCCTTCAGTTCTTCACCTTTGAATATAGGACCGTCGATACACACCTGCTTCCCATCTATAGTACATGAATCGCAGATGCCTATACCACACTTCATGTAACGCTCTAAAGAGGCCTGTACAGGTATTTTGTTCTTGAGAGCCTCGTAAACCACTTTCTCCATCATGACTTCGGGACCGCAGGTCAACACGGTGTCCAAGTCTTCGCTCTCCATCACATCAGAAGCCAATTCGGTCACGAATCCTTTTCGTCCTGAACTCCCGTCTTCAGTAGCTATTTTCAGATCAGTAGATCGGGAAAATTCTTCTCTGAAAAGCAACTCTTCTTCAGTTCCAGCTCCTAGGCAGCAGGTGACATCCTTGTTTTCTCCCTCTGCCTCGTAAACCACCTGTATCAGTGATGCCCCACCGCACCCGCCGGTAACTATGAGTATATTGTCTCCACCCAAAGAATAAGAATTCCCTAAAGGACCTCTAACACCTATCTTATCGCCTGGTTCCATATCATGAAGTGCTTCTGTCGCTTCGCCTCTTTCTTTAACAGTTATAAAATCGATACCATCATTTGCTATGGCCATCGGGACTTCATCCAAACCAGGTATCCATATCATCACAAATTGACCGGGCTTAAAATCTGCTCCCCAATCGAAAAAAATACTCTTGATGGTTGGTGTCTCTTGTTCTATCTTTTCGACCTCGACGATATCTAATTCGCTCATCGCTTATAGATGGGACTTTAACTTTTAGATATTTCGGTTAGATCCTCTTTGTGCATATATCAACCGAATATCAAGTATATGGCTGCGGCCGTTCCAACCGATATCGCCAACATCGGTATCATCAGTTTCAAGAACTTTCCCATATTCCCGTCGAAGTACTCTAAGGAGATACTGATACAGGGATGAACAGGTGTAACGATGTATCCAGCGAATATAGAGACGTACATCGCCTGAAAGGCAGCCAGTGTAAAGGAGCCCGCCATAGTTATATAGATGGGCGCTAAGATGGAGGCAGGTACCATTATCCTTCCTGTTCCAAAACCTAGCAGGAATCCGATCAATATCAGGAGGACCGGACCCGGAACGGCTAGGTCTGCGATCATCCCCTCTATACCTGAAGAATGGAAAACATTGATGAAGAAATAAAGGGCGAAGACGAGTATCATAAAATTCCAGGGTTCCATCTCCTTGGCAGCTTCTTTCAATGTCCTTCTTCTAGAATCCTTGATCAAAGAGATGGCCAGGATCAGACTCAGTGAAACCGCTATCAAAACAAAAACGTTCTCGAATCGTTCTTGTATACCGATCCCATAGCTCAATCCGGCCCAAACAACAGGTGCAGTGAGGAGTACTGCCATAGGTGGTATCAAAGCATTAATATCGACTTCAGAGGCATAACTCATGCTCCCCGTACTTTTCCTGAGTAGGAATAGATAACCTAGGATTATCGTAAAGCCGAAGAAAGGTAGCTGAAATATGATTATCCGAAATACCGAAATTTCGGCAGCATCGGCCGCCACTATGATAGCATATGATATAGGATAGATGAAGTAGATTATATGTCTGAACCAGACATTTATAGCGGCTTTTATGTGACCGGCTAATCCTTCCCCGGCCTTGTCGATAAGTGGAGCGGAAAATAGGGCACCGCCAGGTATCGGTAGAAGTCCGATGAATGCCGGTGTAGCTCCTAAAAAAGGTCGTTTGCCGATCCTCAGGTTTTTGATGATATCTTCTAATCGACCACTCACCTGGAGTATCCCACCGATCATCGGTATCATACCCAACGCTAATATCAAGAAAACCGTATTTGGAGTGGTTATTGTAAAATATAATTGATCAACTATCTCTATAGGTTCTAAAGTGAAGATCCCTAAGATTATCGATCCAGTGAAGAGGGATAAGGTCAGGTGGTAATTAGCTCCTATAACGATAACGACTATCGCTAATAAAAAACCTACCCATTCTAATGTCATCGAAAAAATGTGAGGATGAGGATAGTTTTAAGGTTTTTGCCCGACTAACAATCCTCATACCGTTCTATGTAGTTCGATTTGTAGCTTTTAAAACGGTCATCTTTTATGGCATTCCTAGAACCTTCCATAAGATCCATCATGAACTTGACATTGTGTAAAGAAGATAAACGCATCCAACTCAACTCATCTGATTTACAAAGATGATGTATGTAAGCTCTCGAATAATTTTCGCATGCGGGACAATCACAACCGGGATCGAGAGGACCATGATCGTTCTTGAATTCTCTTTTATCTATCCTTATACTGCCATCTCTTGTGAAAATGGTTCTGTGTCGAGCATTCCTTGTAGGATAGGCACTATCGAAGATATCGACACCTCGATCTATACATTCCAATATATCGACTGGAGAACCCAATCCCATAAAATATCTAGGTCTGTTCTTCGGGAATATATCGGTGGATAAATCTGTCATTTCGTACATGACTTCTTTCGGCTCTCCGATAGATAAACCACCAATCGCATTGCCTTCGAATCCGATTTCGACTATATCCTTACAACTCTTTTCTCTTAATTCGGGGATAGTCCCTCCTTGCGATATACCGAATATATTATCGCCTTGCTCCCTGCATCGTTCAGCCCACTTCTTGGTCCTTATAACTGATTTCTCTAATTCACCTCTATCAGTTGGATATGGAGGGCAATAATCTAGACACATCGCGACATCGGACCCCATCCGCTTCTGCATATCGATACATATATCCGGAGTCAATTGATCGATCATCAATCTTTTATCATCCTTCCTCTCAGTACTGAAGGTGACTCCGTTGGAATCCACTCTTTTTGTGAAATCACTCCTGATCATCTGAAAACCTCCACTGTCCGTAAACAAAAGACCGTCCCAGTTCATAAAGTCATGTAGACCCTCGGCATTTTCTATCGTTTCCAACCCGGGTTTGAGCAGTAGATGATACATATTTGATATCAAAGCCTGGACCCCTAGTTCCTCGAGATCTTCAGAGATGAGTGTTTTGACCGTAGCTTTGGTAGCGACCGGCATGAACATGGGAGTTTCCACTTTTTTACCATCGACTGTCATCGACGCATATCTCGCATCTCCTTCAACATCTATCACTTCGAATTCGAACATCACAATCCCTCTATAAGCATGGAGTCTCCAAAACTATAAAACCTATAGTCTCTTTCAACCGCTTCTTTATATGCCTTCAATATCCGTTCTCTCCCGGCGAAGGCACTCACGAGCATGATCAAAGTCGACTCGGGTAGATGAAAATTGGTTAGCAGCATGTCCATCCCTGATTGGAATTCGTATCCAGGATATATGTAAAGGTCGGTCCATCCTTTTTCAGGTCTGACCACTCCATCTTCGGAAACTGTCTCTATGGCACGCACTGTTGTGGTTCCAACGAGTATGACTCTCCTACCTTCTTCGTTCGCTTTGGTGATCGCTTCTGCAGTGCTCTCACTGACATCATAATATTCTTCATCCATTATGTGTTCCTCGATCTCTTCTTCTTTAACAGGCAGGAAGGTACCGGGACCCACATGGAGAGTGATATCATGTATTTCGACGCCTTTCTCCTCTATCTGAGAAAGTAATCCTTCCGTGAAATGTAGTCCGGCAGTCGGCGCCGCGACCGAACCCCTCTGTTCCGCATAAACGGTCTGATATTCATCTGCAGATCTTAGTTCTTCCTTTATATATGGTGGTGTTGGCATATCCCCTGTTTTTTCCATCAGATCATAGGCTGTCTCATCATCACAATCGAGGACAAATCTTCCTTCTCTTTTGCTCTCTATTATCTCATAAGAGCTTCCTTCGAGCATTATAGAACGTCCTTCTTTTATATTGCTGCCTTTTATCAGACACTCCCAGCCTTTCTCCAATGGTCTACTGAAAAGGACCTCTATATTACCGCCGGTGTCCTTTTTTCCTTCAACTCTTGCCGGGATGACTTTAGACCTGTTCTTTACCAAGACATCTCCTTCATGAAAGAACTCAGTTATATCATCAAATCTTAGATGTTTTTTTTCCTCTTTGCCTAGGAAGAAAAGTTTTGATCGATCCCTAGGTCTCATCGGTCTTTGAGCGATCTTCTCTTCTGGTAATTCGTAGTCGAATTTAGAGAGTTTCATCGTAAGGACAAAAAGCTAGGTTAACTAAAACATTTATTATCTTTT
>Ga0207421_10002443_pt1 | contig 23011 bp, 22 predicted proteins | sample SodLakKL_010_SED_4_FD_187542 | JGI IMG/M metagenome (GOLD analysis project Ga0207421, IMG submission 187542) | Alkaline sediment microbial communities from Lake Tanatar, Kulunda Steppe, Russia - 8KL_010_SED (SPAdes) (version 2) | ecosystem: Environmental > Aquatic > Non-marine Saline and...
CAGTGCTCCTTCTCCATCACCGAAATCCAGAAGTCCTCCTTCCATGGCAACGGCTATAGTGTTACCTGCCTCTATGGTGTCAAGACCTAGGTCATTGCAGGCACGATTCAACTCACCGATCACGTCAAGGTCGTATATACCACAGTTGGGACCCAGAGACCATACGGATTCGTACTCTAAGACTCCAACAGGATCCGATCCATCTTCCTTAGTCCATATCTCAGAACACTGGATTATACAGCTTGGACTGCACTTATGTGGTCTTACTCCACCTCTCTTCTTGATCTCTTCAGCTTTTCTTTCACCAGAAACCATAGCGGATCGATCATCACTGCCTTCGGAGAAATTTCTCTGAGGTAGAGCTCCACTCTCGTTGATGATATTGACCAATACAGATGTGCCATATGAGTTCAGAGCACCATCTTTCTTAGTAACGTCGTGTTCCATCAAAGCGTTAGCCAGCTTCTTTCTGCCTTTATCGAAGGTTTCTTTATCTTTGATCTCTATCTTATTCTCCTCTGGCTCTTCTACCACTATGAACTTGAGACCTTTAGAAGCCATCACGGCTCCGAGACCACCTCTACCCGAGTACCTCGATGACATCCCCTCCGGATCTGTGTAAGAGATACCAGCATTTGCTGCCCTTAGTTCTGCAGCTATACCTACACCGGTTATCTCGATGCCTTCTCCGAATTCCTCATGAAGGTCTTCATATGCCTTGTAGAGACCCTTTCCAACATACTCGTCAGCTTCCACGAATTGTTCTCCATCCTTCCCTAATTTAAGGATATAAAACTTGTCATTTTTGGGTTCTCCTTCGATCACCAGCGCTTGTATACCTTTTTGAGCTAACGTCTTGGCGAATGGTGTTCCGGCATTGGATTCCTTTATACCGCCTGTCAATGGAGATTTACCCCCTGCTGATATCCTCCCCGAGTTAGGAGAATTAGTCCCTGTAACTATACCTGGTGCAAAAATCAGCTTATTGTTAGGTCCCAGCGGATGAGCTTTTGGAGATACTTCGTCAGCTACGATCTGAGAAGTCAGTGCTCTGCCGCCTAAATCCTTGTAATCCTCAGGAACATCTTGGAACTCTACCGTGAGTTCGTCCATGTTGACCCTTAATATCTTGCTTTCCATATCTATTCCTCTCCATTTTATATATGTAAAATGGTACTTAATATTATTTATGTTAAGGTCTCATATCATACCGACCTTACCGACGAACACAGCCAAAGAAAAGATCACGATGTTCACGAAAAGCATTATACCCAGCTGATGCTTGAACTCGATCTTATCGACTTGATTTTCTATACCTGTTGTAAAATAAGTGATAACGAAATTCATAGATATTAGATATATAGCCAGGACTACGATGAAGGATTCAGGAGCGATCAATTCAACGTTCGATATATCTGTGAATATAGACTCCAACATAAAATAAAGGGCTCCCACAATACCCATGACCAACGGTGCGAACACGGCAGAAGTAGCCTTCATCATCTCAACACTGCTGGATAGTTCTGATTTTATCTCGTGGTCCATCTCCTCCATATCCTTCAAGAATTGGGAGATATTAGTTATGGTCTTACCTGCCTGTTTAGGATCTTTACTGGTGAGTTCAACGACTGTCCTCATAGTGGCCTTTATCGTCCGTGATGGGATATCTTTCAATCTTCCTCTATCTCCAAATAGAGCCTCATCCAGAGGAAGTCGGTCTAATTTCAATCTAAAGGATATATCAGCAAAGAGGTTACCTATCTCTGTTCCTTTCATAGAACCCGCACTCATGTGGATAGCCTGCTCCGGTGATGAACCTTCAGCGATCCTACTCCCCAGTTGAAATAGAAAATCTGGAAATTGTCTTTCCATCTTTACGATCCTATCTCTTTTCCGTTTTGCTTTAAGCGTCGTAGTCAAGCAGTAGAATGATATCCCAAAGACCGGGCCCCAGAAGTAATGAAGAGGGGATATCACAGCAAATAGAGGGGAGAGTGTGTAGAATAAAAAAGTCGAAGCAACAGCTATGATCAACGATATTACGGCTGTATTCTTGTTATCTACTTGTTCATCTACATCGGGTTGTGATATGGTACCTGGTCTATCACCCAGGATCTTGTACGAATACATGAAGGCACCTAAAGGCGATACAACGTTCATCAAAAGTACTACATGGATTATACTCAACCCACCTTGAGTGGATCCTTGAGAAGCTTCTATACTGGATATGTCTAATCCTCCCAATGCTATCATCGGAAGCATGGCTCCTATTATCAATGGTAACAATATCCCGATGGCGAACAAGATAGTAGTCGGGGTCGAAAGTGAATTAGCATAATCTTTGATCTTCCTTTCAGTACCTTCGATTATTATCTGATTAGCTCTCTCTAGTGCAGAGTGGAGTCCTTGACTGGTCTTCTCTAAGATCGAAGAGCGCACTGCATAGAGAGACCTTTTCAACTCTTCGTTCCATTCACCCCAATCCAATGCGAATTCTAAAAAGGCTTCTTCTAGGCTAGAACTCTCGTTCATGTGGACGTTCCACAAGACCTTCTTCAACCCTGATGCCATTGGTTCCTCGGTGTTCTCAGCAGAAAATGATACGGCTCTATAAAGGGAAGGACGGACCCTCATGGACATGGTCATGTAGTTTATGCACTCGGGAGCCTTTCCGATGGTTGATGCTTTCATACGCTCACTGTAGATCTCAGGATAATTGGCAGAAAATATCAGAACGGACACAGGTATTATCAAAAAAATCGGTATTATATAGGTAAGTATCTCGAACAAACTGAGTGGATGATATAGGTTCCAGGTGAAAACTCCTGCAAATATGATCATGAAAGTCAATACAGTGTTGAAAACAGAAAAAAGTATAACCTCTTCATATTCAAGATCCATACCTGTAAAAGCCATGGTCTTTTTGAAGTCCATTCGGGTATATCTTTTTTCAGCCATCTCTAGAGCCTTTCTAGCTTTCTCAACCTTTTTTTCTTGTGTTCTATAGTTTCTAGATCCTTTTCCTTCAGCGGCCAACAGTTCTCTCAGTTTCATCTCGGCTTTTCTTACTTCTCTAGCCTTCTCTAGATAATCCTGTTTATGTTTCTCCCGTCGGTCTAGAAGCTCATCCCTATCCAAACCGAACTTGGCGTTCACTTTTTTACATGCATATTCGTAGATTCTACTCATATCGTATTCTCTCTTCGTACCATGTTGTCCATTCTTCTTTTATATCGTCATAACTCCCGCTATGATGGTGTTCCTCGATAAGATTCCAGAATTTATCATTCACTCTTGCCACCCATCTGGGAGAGAGGAGATCATCGCTCTTTTTTTCTGAAGCTTCTACCATCTTCTCTCGGATATGGGCTCTTAACTCGATGTTCTTGATGGTCTCCTCGTATGTTAGTCCCCACGACCTGGCTATATCACCTATCTTTTTGGATCCTTTCCTCAGGTGATCTGTTGGAAGGAGCGTTTCTTTAAATTCCATGAGGTCATCGAAGCTCTCATCATCGTACTCTGATATGTGGGTGACTGTTCTCTTCCTTTTCTGCATACCTCCAGGCCTCATTATACCGGCTATGACCACCACATCTGTAGCACTGAAACTCTCCTTGGATATACCCATATCATGGACAACCCTTTCGTAAACCGAATCTGGTGAATTACCGTGAATAGTTCCCATCACTGCACTCCCGGCAGTTCCAGCTCTCATAGCCTCATAAAGAGTCCTGGCTTCCTGTCCCCTAACTTCTCCAAGAACTAGTGAGGATTCACCCAGTCTTAAAGAAACTCTTAGTGCCTGGTCGGCGTTCATTCCTCCTTCTTCTAGAGACGAATCCACCAGCATACTCTGGATATTATAATCCAAACGCTGCATCTCCCTGCTCGGTAGTTCTCTAGTATCCTCGATGGTCAATATCCGCTGACTTTTTGGGAACTCTAACATAAGTGCGCCGAGTAAAGTTGTCTTGCCTGCACCCCTACTCCCTGCCACTAGGATGGTACTTCTGCCGTCAACGAGGAAAGAGAGCAATCCCGCTGCCGTAGGTGTCAAACTACCAACTTTTATTAATTTAGGTAGAGTCCAAGGTTCACTATCCCTACGTCTCAAGGCTAAGGCCATCCCATCGGGACTCAGTGGATCACCGATAGCAGTTACCCTTGTCCCATATTCTTCGAGCTCTGTTTCCAGAACCGGAAATGCTTCTGAAAAGGGTTTACCGCTTTCTGACCTAAATCTAGATAATATGCTCTTCATATCTTTCTGTGACAGATATATATTGGTCCTGCATTTATCACGGATACCTTTCAACCCACTGATCCCCACATAGATGTTGTTGTTTTCTGAAGGTGCATCGACGTAGATATCTTCGACGTTTGGATCTTTAAGAAGAGTTTCAACTACGGCATAGCCCGCTGTATACTTGGCAAGTACCCTTGATAAATAATCGATCCTCTGCATCTCCTTCTTTCTGTTCTCTCCTAAGTCTAAATCTTCTTTTTCAGCGAGTTTTTTGATCAATTTACTTCCGCGCTTCTTAACATAATTTTTTATCTGCGAAGGATTACTAAGATCGATATCACTTGGATGACTATCTATCAAAGATTCTTTAACGGATAAAACTAAGCCTGCGGTCTCTTTATCGATTTCGTATTCTGAAGGAAGTACATGGTAAAGGTCCTCAGTTTCCTCTGATAGCCTATATAAACCAACGGTAGTTCCATCTACTTCATACTCCAATACCCTCTTGGACATATCCGGGACCCGTTCACATACCCATGTGTAAGAAAACCCGGGACGCACGTTCTGGTCCTCCGACAATATCTTGAAAATGCCTTCCTGGACTTTGCGGCCCTTGACTCTACGGAGCTCCTTCAGTATATCTGCATATTCGATTATCTCACCTCAAAATTCCATAAGCATCCAATAAGATCTTAGATCTATATTCAAGTACCTTCTTACCTAAAACAGTAAATTCTTCTTTAGCAGATCTTCGACAATCCTCGCATCCCTCTTTTTTTATGATCTTGATGGCATAATCAGATAACAACTGATAGAAATTTTCATGATCGGTCAATAAGCGATCTTTTAGAGTAGAATACATTTTCTTGGGCTCTATTTCACATCCGGCACAATCTGCTCCACCGGTCCTGGCGGATAGTCTATCTAGCTCATCTGAAATCTGCCTCAAACCTTCGATTATCTCTAATTCGTCTCCAATAAATTGTGTTTCTATGAAATCAGAAAGTACCAGTGACTCTACATCATAATTGTCTTGAAAGGCCAAAACCAATCCTTTTAGACAATCATTAAATGAAAAGTCTTCACTACAGTCTTTACAATTTACTATCAGTTTTCTTACACCACCAACATCGGTTATCTTGCTGTTACATGGGGCTGATTCTTCATTCATGGATTCGGCTACCCCAAAACAGGACCATTTAAAAGTGTTATCGTTGATCAAAAAAATCCATAGTAAACTAGGACTACCACCAGGGAATATCTAACACCAGCGGATAAACTTATTGTGAGCCAGACTTTCCACCAATTTAGAGATAATATACGTCCAACGAAGCTCATGACCATTGGGCCGGTTCCAAAAACAGGAAGGAACATAAGCCAGAATATACCTACATAACTTATATCTTCAGCTAGTTCGTGTTTTTCTATCACATCATCTGCCTTTTTACGGGTCCTTTTAAACAATCTACCTAAAAGAGGGAATCTTTCCAATATATCGTAGTTCACACTCACAAATAATGAACTCTGAATTGCTACAAATACTAAAAGTAAGACCAGATATACCGGTCCTAGTCCAGCTGATAGTCCTACCACTGGAGAGGTTACCCATCCAACACCAACGGCAAAATAGTAATTCAATAAAACAGCTGACACCGCTAAATATATTTCAGAACCCAGCATCAGTATTATAACTGTGACTGACAGTGCAGGTATCAATGTAAGAAGACCTCGTCCTATTTCCCTGAAGAGTTTCTTTTTATCGTTTGAGATACTTTCCATCATCAGTCTAGATACTCCCTGAGATAATCCATCAAGTTAATCTGAGCTTGATAAAAACGTTTAATAGAAACGAAAGACAACTGAAAAACCCTATGAGGACCAAATAGTGGGAGTTTTGGATTGTTAGAAAAAGTCGAGATGACATCTCTATCACCATAGGTTTCAAATACGAGTTCGACCAGGTCATTATCGCTCATGCCTACTTCACCTTCTTCCTCAAATGCCCCTAAGAGAGACATCGTCAACTGTTCCAGGTCTCTTGCCTTTCTTTCAAGATCTGTTAGATCCTCATGATATTCGATCTCAAAATCGATCCAGTAAATATCACCATCATCACCCAATATACAATTTTGTGTGGTTGGTTCTCCGTGATATATATCTTTGGCGTGTATCTTTTTTAACGCTTTTACCAATTTCTTTATGATGTCTATCTTCGTATCATCGGCGATATCTCTCGATATCAAGATCTCATAAGGAACCTCCCCCTCTATCTTCTCCATCAAAAATGCATTCTCATATTCGGTCTCCTGAGAAAATAATTCGGGATGAAGATCCTTCAAACGTTCTACTTCCCTGGTCTGCCATCGTTTGTTGTCGAGTATCTTAAGATTCTCCATCCCAGACAACTTACGTGATATATTGCTTAAGATACCGCTCAAAAGGAAGAGGGGTGGTCTTATCTTAACTATATGGGTGTTCTCATCTGCATCCTTTATCTCTTTTATAACACTGCCAAAATGAGTATGGTTTTTTCCATCTACTTGACTAAAAAAGGTACTTTCGAACTGGCTTTCTTCGACCTTTTGGGCTAATTTTTTGAGATAGATCTCCTCTTCTTCCTTGATTTTACCTTTCATAAGGTTACCGAACTTATTAAAAAAGCGGTAGGCAATATACCTTTCGAATGAAGAACAAAGGAAGTAGATGGTATCAGAAAAAACAGGTGGCTAGAAAGTACGATGAAAAGAGATTCAATAGAGGCGGATTAGTTCTGGATTTCAAAGAAAAAGAGATGGTTCTGTCTCTTGTAGAGCCAAAAGGAAAGAAGGTTTTGGATATAGCTACAGGGACCGGTAGGTTCGCAGAGATGCTCACGAAAAGGGGAGGAGATGTAGTAGGTCTCGATGCCAGCAGAGAGATGCTTTCCAAGGGTGAAGCGGATTACCTCGTCGGAGATGCTTTAAGATTGCCCTTTGAAGACGATAGTTTCGACGTGACCATAAGCATGAGATTTATTCATCTATTAAAACCTCATCAGATAGATGATTTCATCAAAGAAGTGATGAGGGTTACGACTCAAAAATTCGTATTTGAGTCCCTGCATCCTATGAGTCTTCGTATGTTATACCAGTGGGCACTCCCTCAGAAAAGCCGTATGTTCTCAAATTCCTTAATGGTAGATAGGTTCAACGATATCAACGGTATAAAGGATGTGAGATATCACGAAAAGTTCTTGATACCCTATGGTATATATCAATGCCTTCCTCTAGACCTAGCAGAGAAGATAATCGAGTTCGATGAATCTGTTGTCAAGAAAAAAACATGGACAGCCTCGACTATCTATTGGGAACTATTTTTTGATTAAATTATCTCATAATAGATTCTCTGTCTGTTTTTACCTTTATTCTCTTTATTAGTGATCTGAACTGAACCGATTTCGCCTGTATTTCGAACATGGGTCCCGGCACATGGACAGATATCGTATCCATCGATGTCTATAACCCTCAAGTTCTTAATGGATTTGGGGATCAAAGACAGGTCTACCCTACAGTCATCGAACTGCTCTTCAAGAACTGTTCTTTTCTCGTTATATATCCGTACCTGAAGTGATCCGCGGATCAGGGAATTAACTTCGTCCTCGATCTGTTCTATATCCTCATCAGATAGGTCCACTGGTTCGAAATCGACTCGTGAGTAATCAGTATATATCTGATTACCTACAGTTCTTCCGTCGAATAGATCGAAAACCACAGCTGAAAAAAGATGTTGAGCCGTGTGCAGTTTCATATGTTCATATCTTCTTCCCCAATCGATATGACCTTTGATTTCTATCCCTTCCTCAGGTATAGCACCATCTAATCGATGTATCACCTTCCCTTTCTTCTCTACCTTGACCACCCTGGTTGTCACCCCATCCCAATCTAATTTTCCGGTATCCGAAGGTTGGCCTCCGCCTTCAGGGTAAAAGGCGGTTCTGTCAAGAACGATATGATCTTTCCCAGAGGTCTGCACCCTAGCTTTGAATTCTTTGATGTAATTGCTCTCGATATCGGGCATGTAGATGAGTTCAGTCATATCATCTAAACCATCGAACTGGTTTTTATCGGTTTCGATTTCAATATCTCTTAGTGTTCACCGTCATCTTTATATAGAACATTAAGGTAATTTAAATACCCATGAAGCGACTCCAGTTGATCGATAGTGTTAGAAATATACTTGCAAAGGCTGGATTCTACCTTTCCGAAAGGCATTATGATAGAAACATTAGTTTCGATATAATAGCCCGCAAAGATGATGAACTGCTTATAATAGGGGTGTCGATCAATGCTGACAGTTCGAGGATGAGGAATGCTAAAGAGTTGAAGATCCTAAGCGATGTATTAAACGGTTCACCTCTTTTTATTGCAGAGAGGGGCGGGAATAAACGTCTCGAACAGGGTGTCATCTATTCTAGAAAAGGAGTACCACTGCTATCCCTGGAAACCCTTCACGATATGTTCATAGAAGGAGTACCCCCCTACGTTTTTTCTGCACCGGGTGGTTTTTACGTTAAAATAGATTCCGACCTGATCAAGAAAGCTAGGGAAGAAGAAAAGATCTCATTGAATAGATTGGCTGATATAGGCGGAGTATCCCGTAAAGCTATCCAAAAATATGAGAAGGGGATGGGAGCAGACCTTGAAGTAGCTTTAAAACTCCAAGAATACCTTGGAGAAGATCTGATAATGCCTCTTAACCCGCTTGAATACTCCGAAGACGATGAATATGCTCCTGATTTTCCAGTGAACATGAGCGATTTCGATCGGGATATATTCGATTATCTGGCTTCTATAGGGTATCGGATAGTACCGACCTGGAGCTGCCCTTTCGAGGCTATAACCGAAGACGAGAAAGACGTTCTCCTCACTGGAGTCGAAGCCAAGGAAACAAAAGAGATCAAAAGGAAGGCAAAGATCGTTTCTAATATATCACAGGTCACAGAAAGAGACTCTGTCCTTTTCCTCAAAAAAAGAGTCACCAGGGTAAATATAGAGGGTATACCTATAATAGACAGAACGGAACTGAGGTCCATCGAGAGTAAAAAGGATATCACCGACCTTCTAAAAGAAAGAAAAGGTGATTGATCTGTATATCCTTGAAAAAGATGGGACCAAGATATACATCATGGATATAGTAAAAGGGCTCACTTCAGAAGCTGAACGAACGATGAAACAAGCTAAAAATAAGGATTTTGATATAGGCGGTATCGCAGTATCAGATGGGGAATTAGAAGGACTAAAGAAGTTAGTTCTAGAAGATATTGAGGTGTCCATAGAACCCAATGAACCTGAAAAGATATACGCTGAGAATCTGGGAAGGTTCGGCGAAGTCAGTTTACCACCACCTTCCTTCGTTGCTTTTCTAAAATACTGTAGAAAGAACGGTATAAAATTGATACCTGTAGACATGGATGAAGAACACTACAGCATGGCCTATTGTGAGCATGTCAGTGGAAGTCAGTGGATATTACAATCCCTGAGAGAGAAACGACTTAAAATGAAGAGATTCATCAGTGATAACCCAAAGGATTTTGCTATCGAATGGGACAAAGCCATCAACAGACTCAAAGGGTTTCAAGATTTGGAAAGATACAGAGAGAAAGTCATAAGCAAGAACCTCATGAGATTGTCTAAGAAGGGCGATTCATTTGTTATCATAGAGGTTGAAAGAGTAGATGGCATAGTTGAAAAGATGGAAGAAGAAGGTTGGAAAATAGTGTGAAAGGTAGATGGGAAATAATAAATAATTTGTACTTGATTATTTCTAGTAGGAGTTAAAATGGTGAGCAAAAAGCAGGTCCGTAAAAAGATGGAGGAATACAAGAAGAGAGTCGGTAAACTAAAGAAAGAACTAAAAAAGCTTACTGTACAAGTAGAAAAGTTGGAAAAAGAAAAAAGAAAACTCCTTCATGAAAAAAAAGAGACCATTCAAGAAAAGGAAGAGAGGATACAAGAATTACTCTACAAAATCGATAAGAGTGGCGATCTAGAGCATCTAAGTGATGAAGAAAAAACATTATTGGGAGAACTAGAGGAAGAAAACAAGATGCTCCGGGAAGAAGTTCAAGACCTTGATGAAGAAAATAAAGAATTGCTGAGTGAATTAGAACGTTCTAGAGACATCCTAGGAGAACCTGCCATCAAATCAAAAGAGGAATTGGTCCTTCATTCCAACAGCATAATCAACGGTGATATAGAATCCGCAGATGTGGTGACTATAGAGGATTCAGTCGATATCAATGGATCCATAGAGGCTGATAAAGATATCATCATCGGGAATAATACTACCGTAAATGGAAGTATAATATCAAAAGATGGTGATGTGGATATAGGTGAATCATCAAAGATAGAAGGGATAATACAGGGAAAAAATATCTCATTAAGTGAAGGGGTTTCCAGTGGTGATATAGAAAGTGATGGTGATGTGAATATAGCAAGAGATTCTCATGTGTGCAACATCTCATCTATTGGTGATGTTACACTTCAGAAAGGGGTTAAAGTAGAAGGTAGTGTAGAATATGCAGGAGAGTTGAAAGCCGGGAAAAAAGTTACTATAACAGATTCAGTACTACCTAAATCAATCGACGATATCAAAATGCAGGAAGATATGAGTGATCCAAGCCAAGAAGAAACAACGAACTACGAAGACGACGATGAGAAAACACTTATATGTCCTATATGTGAAGAACAAAATGAGCCTGCAGCGGATAGCTGTGAAAAATGCGGTGCAGGATTATAAATCTAAAAATGAGCATAGATAATGATGGCTTTCAAAAGAACAAAGAACAAGATTATAAAGGATCACAAGAAACTCTCTTTTGATTACGTTCCAAGGGAACTACCAAATAGAGACAAACAGATCAACAGGCTTTTCACCCTGTTTAGAGGCGTTGTAGACTCAGATATATCACAGAATGTATTCCTGCAGGGCAGCGTTGGAACTGGGAAAACTGCTACTGCGAAAAGATTCTGTTTAGATTTTAAAAAATGGGCTTCAGAAGAGGGTAAGAAGCTGGATTATGTCTTTGTGAACTGTAGGAGGAGCAACAACAACAGCCAGGCCATGTGGAAGATGGTCTCACACTTTGACAAAAGATTTCCCGATAGAGGATTCTCTGTTGGAGAGATGATGAAGATATTAGGTAAGCATATCAAAGAAAAAGGTATCCATCTTATGATCATACTCGATGAAGTCGATCACCTGATAAAAAAGGACGGGTCCGAACTGATATACCTATTTTCCAGGTTCGACGACGAGAGTTTTACACCCCAAGGTAGCGTTTCATTGATACTTATCTCACAAAAAAACGCACTAGAATTCCTAGAAGAGGGAGCCCTGAGTTCTTTCAAAAGAGGTAATCGAATCAAGTTCCCTAAGTATAACCCCAGCGAGTTGTACGATATACTCGAACAACGCAGCGGATTAGCCCTTTATCCAGATTCTATTAAAGAACAGGAACTCCAGTTGCTGGCAGACATAGCTGCTAAAAGAGGAGACGCTAGATTAGGCATCGAGCTCATGGAAAAATCAGCCCTCTTGACTGAAGAAAAATCGAGAGATAAGATCGATGCCGAGGAGATCAGACACGCTAAAGCCGAAGTGGATCCATATTTCACTGAAAATAGGATCAGGTCCCTTAACGAACAGGAAAAGGTCATCCTACTGGCTAGTGCCCGCCTGTTAAAAAACAAGGCATTCACGACCACTGGTGAATTGGAAGAGCAGTATAAAGTTACCACCGAAGGATACGGTATCAATACACTAGGACATACCCAATTCTGGAAGTATATCAAATCGCTAACCGAGGAAGGCCTTCTGGATTCTAAGACTGTTTCTACAGGTACGGGACGGACCACGAAGATAACAGTTTCTGACATTCCGGCAGAACTACTAGAACAAAAATTGGAGTCCATAATAGAAAGGTGAAGATAGTGATCGACGAAAAAAAGCTTCTTACCATTTCAGTTATAATATCATTGATAGGAACCGCTTCTCTGTACATGTACTCTGCAAATCAGGAAGCTGAGATGGTTGGTATCTCTGAGATCGATGAACAGATGGTTGGAGCCCATGTGGAAACTAGTGGAGTAATATCTGATCTGATAAATTTAGGGGGCAGATACCTAATAGATATGAAAGAGGAAAGTAGCGAACATTCGATAACGGTTTTTGTAGATGAGAGGGTTCTTTCACACGTGGATAAAATGGAAGAGATCAGAGCAGGAGCCGAAGCTAATGTCAGGGGCGAGATCGATATGTACGAAGATGATCTCAATCTTATCGTTTCTAGAGCCGGAGATTTTATGATCGAAAAAACTGCATACTCTAGTTTTACCCGTCCCGGAGAATTACTAGATAACCCAGAATGGCATGAGGGTATGGACCATAAAATAAGAGGAGAAATCGTTTCGATCAGAAATGTTGGAGAAGATTCTATACTGGAGATCGAACCACTAGAAGGAAGAAATTGTAGGATCATGTCTAGGATAGATGGGTGGGATTTCACAGAGGATTATTCTATTTCAAAAGGCAGTATCGTGGTCGTCATGGGGACCTTCGAATACGATGGTTATAGAGGGAGATGGTGTATATACAGCGAGAAAAAACCTGAGGTACATGGTTAATCCAATTCATCTAACATTTTGATGAAATCTTTTTTAAGCTCTTCCTTTGAGGTGAATAGAGAATCTATTTTTACACCATTTAAATAAAGCCAATCCCAATTCAAGGGTTCGATACAATATTTTAAAGCCTGTTCTCTTGTATCTATCTGATAAGAGTTATAGACTATCCTATCATCGCCTATCTCATCTATCAATCCTTTGACTTTGTTAAAATTATGGATACTGTATGGACACCTACTACTGTATCCCTGTTTTACCGATAGGGTCCCTGACTGTGGACTGTCGATGAGTTCAAATTCAACATCTATCAATGAAGGGCTTTCAGCATCATCAGTAAAAGGTAACCACATCAAAGCTCCGTACTCAACCTCTTCAACTATCTCGAAACCATAGGTTCTTAATAGTTCTATGGGGAAATGTACATCATGGTTCCAAGCCATAGCTGCTATACCGTCGAATTTATCCATAACATCTTCTATCATGAGTCCTAGAAGTCTTCTTTCTTCCCCCAAATGATTCCCTTCATCACCTATCCAATGATAACACATCAAAAACATATCATTCGGTGCATACACGGGAAATGGTGCAGTCTCACCTGGCATATACTCGATAAAGCCTCTCGGATCATCACCTTTGTAAGAGATGAAACCTGTCATACCTTCTTCGATCATAGATCTTCGCCAAGAGAGAGTTTTATTGAGATCTCCACTTAGTTCTTGGCCTTCTATCTCCTTTCCTCCAGGACAACATACGACATCCGCGATATTTCCATCTATTATTCTGATATCTTGAATGTCCTCATGCATCGCAATCACAACGATGACTAGAAATATAAAGTTTTAGCATTATATTACACAATATTTTTATAGAATACATTGCCAATAAGATTTAGGACCAGGAGACCAAGAACGACCGACGGTGTTCGACACTGAGGAAAGTCCCCTCTTCACAGGAAAGGAGGATCATCGCAAGGTGATGGGGCGAGAGTCCAGGTCAATCTGAGAGTATATCTCCCAGAAAGGGAGCAGAAACGACACGTCCGCTGTTGAGCGATGATGTCTGCGAAACCATACGAAAGTATGGCTAGTTAACCAACGGAGCGTGGATACAGCGGGATCGGTGAAACGGCCACTTACCCCTCTGAAGCAAGTCCAAACAAGCCGGGATGACTATTCCAAGACCGGCGGGTAGGACGCATAGATGAATGTCGTTTGAAACAGAAAAGGGCTTACTACGGTCACCTGGTCCTTGATATAACCTATTTCCTTAGGAAATTCTTTAATATACCTACTCATATTTGCTCTCTAAGTGATATTTATGACAGAAGCATATTGCGTAAAATGCAGGGAAAAGGTCGAGATCAAAAATCCAGAAAAAACAGAATTGAAAAATGGACGTCCAGCTACTAAGGGCGAATGTCCCGACTGTGGGACTAAAGTTTTCAGGATAGGACAATAAACTCTTTTCACATCTTTCTTTTTTTTTCTTATGATCACACTTGGTATCGAAGGGACTGCTCATACTGTGGGTATCGGTATCGTAAATGCTGACGGGGATATATTGGCTAACGTATCTTCATCATATACTCCTGAGGAGGGGATCCACCCAAGAGAGGCTGCAAATCATCATGCTGAAAACATAACCACATTGATATCTAGTGCATTGAACCAAGCGAACATCCAAAAAGAAGATATCGATGTAGTTTCATTCTCACAGGGACCCGGCTTAGGACCATGTTTGAGGACTGCAGCAACTGCAGCTAGGAGTCTTTCTCTAGGACTGGATAAACCTCTGGTCGGCGTTAATCATTGTATAGCCCATCTAGAGATCGGAAAATTGAGAACGGAGGCATCCGACCCTGTATTATTGTATGCATCTGGAGGTAATACCCAAGTCATAGCTTTTTCTAGAGGTAGGTATAGAGTCTTCGGAGAAACATTGGATATCGGACTCGGGAATATGCTGGATAAATTTGGAAGGAAAAAAGGTATGGGGTTTCCCGCAGGTCCTAGAATCGAAAAATTAGCAAAAAAAGGGGAAAGATTGATCGAGCTACCTTATAGTGTGAAAGGAATGGACTTAGCGTTTTCAGGTATCATGACGGCGGCTTTGAATTCAGGGGGAAAACTTGAAGATCTGTGCTATTCGATACAGGAAACTACCTTCGCGATGTTGACAGAGGTCACAGAAAGAGCTCTAGCACATACTAAAAAGAACGAGGTACTGCTAGGTGGGGGGGTCACTAGAAATAAAAGATTACAAGAGATGGGGGGGATCATGGCAGAAGAAAGAGGTGCATCATTGTATGTTCCAGATGGAGAGCTTTGTATAGATAATGGCGTCATGATAGCTTGGACAGGATGGTTGATGTATCAAGCCGGGATGTGCCTTACCATAGAGGATTCAGGTATAAAACAAGGTTATAGGACAGATGATGTAGAAGTGAAATGGTGATTCGAAAATTTTAATAGGAGTTATATTTATGTCATACTCGGTTAAAAACATGGTTGAGAAACCAACTGAAGGTTTATGTTCAAGATGCGATTCAGAAAGTCTAGAGTTCTATGATGATGGGAGTGGAAGGTGTTTGAACTGTGGTAGGACTTTTAGATGGGCTAGTGAAGATGAGGTATCACAAGATAGAACGGCTCAAGGAACACAGGAAATTCAATCTGAAACTAGAGAAACTGAGACAGATGATGAAATAAAACAACAAACTACACCTGTTCCATCTACTTCTCGAACCAACGGAGTGGGTAGAAAAACCAGGAGTGGATATACACCTGCTCAAGGAAGCAGGGCTTCTAAAAAGAGCTCTGGTCGAGGATCCTTGTGGGTGGGGGTCATCGGGTTCGTCCTTATGATAGTCGGTTATGTATTGTATTCACTGACCGTGATGGAAATTGGTCTAGAAGAACATATAGAGATCATCCATGGACTCTATTTATTACTCACTTCAGTTGGTGTTTTGGTTGCAGGAACGGGGCTTACTGTTTATGGTGCTACATCTGAGGATCTAGGAGAGAACGTCTGCCTAGGATTACTGATATCTGCTGCCCTTCTAGTAGCTATATATCTAGGAATAGGACAACTCGTGTTATTCCTCTAAAATATTTTTTCCAAAATCCACTTTTTCCCATATCTATTTATAGCCTTTTTTGTATGCGCAGATAACCAAGGGGTTATAATAATGGAAGAAAAAAAGATTACTAAGGAGGAGCTTTTAAAAAAAGCAAAAGAGCCTGCAAAAAGGGCTATGAAATGGCACCCGTTTTATAAAGGTAAGATAGAAGTATCTCCAAAAGTTCAAATAAAAAGCTTTGACGACTTCGGAGTCTGGTACACACCTGGAGTTGCCAAACCCTGTGAGGATATACATAAAAATCCAGAGATGGTATATGAACACACTAACAAGTGGAACAATGTAGCTGTGGTCAGCGATGGAAGCAGAGTTTTGGGGTTAGGAGATATAGGACCGGAAGCCGGTATGCCAGTCATGGAAGGTAAAGGACTCCTTTTCAAATATCTTGGTGGAGTTGATGCCTTCCCAATCTGTTTAGATGCACACGAACCAGAAGAGATAATCCAAGCTGTAAAATGGATAGCTCCCTCTTTTGGAGGTATAAATCTTGAGGACATCTCAAAACCTAAGTGTTTTGAAGTCCTTGACCGATTAAGAGAAGAACTAGACATACCTGTTTGGCATGATGATCAGCAGGGAACAGCTGCTATCACCCTAGCAGGGATTATAAATGGTCTTAAAGTAGCTGGTAAAGAGCTCGAAACCGCTCAGATCGGGTTAGTTGGAGCTGGAGCAGCAAACCTATGCTTAGCTAGGACATTATTGAAAGCCGGCGTAAAAGAAGAGAATCTATACCTCGCAGATTCGACAGGTTTACTTCATCCCGATAGAGAAGATCTAGATCCAGATAGCACGCCAGAGAAATACAGATTTGCCCAGAAAACCAACAAAGAACAAAAAGAAGGTGGTTTACCGGAACTTATTGAAGGTAAAGATGTTGTCGTAGCGGCTTCTAAACCAGGTCCAGATACGATAAAGAAAGAATGGCTAAAAGAGATGAACGATGATTCGATCCTCTTCGCTGAAGCGAACCCCATACCAGAGATCTGGCCTTGGGAAGCAAAGGATGCTGGGGTAAGAATAGTAGGAACCGGTCGATCAGATTTCCCGAACCAGGTAAATAATTCCATCGGTTTCCCGGGTATATTCAGAGGCACACTCGATGTCAGAGCAAAAACGATAACCGATGAAATGCACATCGAAGCTGCTTATGCCATAGCAGAAGTTGCAGAAGAAGAAGGGATAAACGAGGAATACCTTGTACCGACTATGGACAACACAGAAGTGTTTATCAGGCAGGCAGTCCGAGTAGGGATGAAAGCTATCGAACAGGGTATCGCTAGAGTCGAACTATCCGAAGATGAACTCAGGAAAAAAGCGGAAGAGATAATAAAATCCAGCAGGAATAAAACCAAAAAAATGATGGAGACAGGATTCATCAAAGATGCTCCATCACTCTAAAACAAAACTCCTTTCTTTACTTTTTTCAAAAAATCTATATTAGTTCATAACATAATGAATCCCTGTGAAGATAATTGCCGTAGCTACGGACAACTTCAAGTTCTATTATGACATAGTTAAAGAGTTGAAGCAAAGAGATATACCATTTGTGAGTTTATCGCCTACTGATCCTATACCTGAAGATATCGGTGTGGTTATAACTACCGAGAAAGAAGCAGAAGGTATCGATTTCGACCGAGTCGTACCAGTTTCAAACGATGTTAGAAAGGGTATTAGACAAGCCTTATCAGCGATATCTGGTAAAGAATCTTTCCAGCAGATGATAGTAGGTATAGATCCTGGTGAGCAACCAGGTGTAGCTCTACTTGGAGATGGAGATGTCTTGGAAACAGTCTATGCCGATTCTCCCGAAGAGGTTAGAGATATCATAGATAGATATATCGATGCCTATGATTTTCATGAGATGGTTATCAGGATCGGTCACGGTGATAAAACCAATAGAAATAGAACCATAAATTCACTAAAAGGTATATGTGCCAGGATCGAGATAGTGAACGAAGAGGACACTACTCATGGTGGATTTCTTGCAGACCTCACTTCAGCTAAAGAGATATCTATCACCACTGGAGAACCCATCAAAGGTTATTACGAAGTCGAAGCTACGGAAGGGGAAAAAAGGGAGATACAGAGAAGGAGCAGGATAAAAAGTAACGGTAAGATAACTATCTCTAAGGAATTAGCAAAAAAAGTAGTAGAAGGGGAATTAGATCTAAAGGAAGCTATCAAGAAGCAGGAAGATGGGGAAGATTAAATACCTAAACTATTATCTTAAGATTCCCTAGAACGGGCTCATAAACTTTGCCGCTGCTTCGTAGGCTGTTTACCGCTTCTTCGAATTTATCTTGATCGATCCCTTCATTATCGATGACCGTGTTCATGACTTTTTCATATTCTACACCATTGTCATGTTCTGCCATATCTTCTAGTTCTTGGATCACTTTCAAGACCTCTTCCTCTATACCTTGGTCTTTTTCATCCTCTTCTTGAGATACTGATTCCGATCTTTCGTATTCAGGTAATATATATCTTAAGGAATCCTCGATCATCCTCCAGTATTTCTCTAAAGAAGGAGTTCCATAGTGCTCCATGGCTAATTGGATGCCATCTGCTAAATCTGCATCATAGCCAAGTTCAACCAATTCTTCAACGGACACCTCTTCCATCTGTGACGCTTCGGTGACAGCTTCTAGCCTTCTTTTAAGATTCTTTACTGATTCAAGTATCCAATAATCTCTCTGTTCTTCGGATACTTCTTTTATCAATTCTCCTCTCAGGTTTACTAAAGTGGTTTCTTCATCTGGTTTATAGGTGTTGGCTTTACCAACTACTGCCACAAAAGTGGGCGGTTCCATATTGGCTAGTGCTGTTGCTACACCCGGTTGATACTGTCCCGCAGAGATAAAATAAGTCCCAGTTGGATCGGTAACCCTGGCCCTCCACATGGGTTCGGCAGGTGTACCTATATTTTCAGTTTCTGTCAGTACACCTACGACATAAACTCTATTGACTTTGGCTCCCAGCGGTGTAATAACATAACTAGGTGACCTCTCTTCAGACCCACCCGTTTCAAGGGTGGATCGATTGAACTCTTCTGCAAAAATCCTCCATGCTACTTCTCTATTTATCATACTCATAATGATCACCTATACATTATAAAAAAAAGAGTGAGGTGTTTCACACCCTCACCTCGTCTAACAGTTTTCTAGCTTCTTCTTCAACGTCTATCGTCTTAGTGCTAAGATCATTGGCGATCAACATCAACCCATAATCATCGCTGGTAACATTACCTTTCGTTTTGACGGGTTGAGCGATCAATTTTTCCTCGATCTCGTCTTTTATAACGTCTTGATTCATGTTATCCCTAGCGATATCCATGGCTTCCTCCATGTCATATCCTAATACTTCTTCAGTTAGCTCTCTGTTTGCAATCACCGTCAATGCTCCAGTACCATCATCTAAGATACCTTTGATCCTGAGATCAGATTCACCATCGACTTTACCGTGTACTCTACAGGCACCTTTTTGTATAACTCTACTGCATTCGGGACAACGGAATATCAAACCACTGCCGCTTTTTATATCGATCATAACGGCATCGATCACTGCATCAACTGCCCCACCACGTTTAGCTAACTCTGAAATGGATAGAACATTGATATCGCCTAGATGCTCAGCTGAGGGCAACTCATCATCATCTAAAAATTCAACATCTGAATTATCATCAAAACTCAATTGTGGTATACCCCTCCAAGAGCGTACATAGCCACCTTCTATACGTACAACATCGTCAACATCTAATCCAAAATCATGCCACGCACTGAACTGAGCTTTACCCGTTTCATCTGCTATAACACCGGAGTATAGGTCTTTCTCACCGTTTTTGGTATTGACCGTTTTTTTATCAACAGATAATATCCTACCTGTCACGCTCAGGTTCCTCATACCTTCTCGGATATCTTTCAACTCGCATGGCTGTATTTGACTCTCAAACTGAGGGACCTCTTCGCTGTCTATTAGCTTAACAGTACTTTTAGATCCTATATTGACCTGCGGTTCGTCGTTCCATGTATTTGCATAGGCGTTCTGTATCCCGACTGTATCTCCTTTTTCTACATCGATAGGTAGTTTTTCCCAGGATGTGAATGGGACAGTCCCTGTTTCATCCCCTAGTATACCATACTGTATACTTTTGGGTTCATTATCTACTTCTATCTCTTTATCATTGATAGAAACGATCCTAGCCTTTATACTCAGCGATCTTTCGTCGCCTATTATATCTTCGATCCTCTTTTCAGCACTATTGAATAGATTTTGAGGATCTCCCTCATGCTTTTTGACTATTGCTCTTTTTGCGGTTCCTAAAGGGACTCCATATATGTCGATATAGTTGTGGAGTTCCTCTTCGATCTGTTCTTTACTTACTTTTTCGTTCAGCGCCCGGGTTATGTCTTCTATATGGGGCGCGAGTTCATTTTTTTCTTTCATTTTACTCACGTTTTTTGCGTTTGATCGGTCCCGTTAAGGACCAACTCACCCTAATATGACGGATTATTTAATCATTTCTCAGGGGGATAAGTGAAAAAAGTGAAAGTGGTTTGGTTTGACGCTTTACTCAGGATATTCCTCGACCTTGTCAAAATTATCTTTTATGTGATCTATTATTATATCTCTATCTCTTTTCAGATGAGATTCGTACCATGTTTTTATTATATCCTTCAATTTTTCGTGGATCTTATCAACTTTCTTTTCGCTTATGGGGAATTTGTATTTTGCTATTTCATAGCGGGCAAAAATCCTTTTCCACCCGCTGTATTTATAGTATGTTTCTCCTTCGCAAAATTCAAAGAACATTCCAAGGAACAGATCTTCATCCTGAGAGTAGTAATCTAACATCAATGTGTCTCCAGTCCTTCCTTCATCCTGGGTCTTATCCATCAATTTTATCGTTCTAACGCCGGAAAAATCAAAATCATCCTTGAAATCCCATTCTTCGGGGAATTCTTTGAAGTGAGCGAAAGAACTATAGTCAGGTTTCATGCTGAAATGAACATTCAATTTTTCAAATCTTATCCATATACGCCAGAAGTCCTTGATGAACTGCCTGTTTAATTCCGCCATTCTCGATTCTCTCTCCCCCAAATTTCTGAAGGTTTCTTCGGTTTTCTCTTCTAATTCAGCGTCTAGCTCGTCAAACCAATCACTAGATTTCTTATCGGACTTTTTCTTTGAAGCCATGATATCACTCATATATATTTGTAAGACTCCTAATATCTAATGGGTAATGAAAGTGGAGATATAAAAGTTTTCGTCATAAAAAAGAGGAATTTTAAAAAAAAGATGGGATAATTGAAAAAATCAAAAATGATTTATCAGCTACTTTATCAGATATCTGCCTTTTTCCATGACCTTTTCATCGTCGAACCAAATATCGCATCCCGTAAGTATCATGTCGATATGTTCTGGGCAACTCCAATCTGCATCTGTTTCTGATCCGATGGGGTCTCCAAAGGCAATATGGATGCCGGGATACTTTTCATCCTGCAGCATGTTATCAACGATTCTGTCCAAAAATATATTGGTTCCAAAACCGACTTCGCCAACAAATTTAGAACATTCATTTCGACTGATATATTCGATCACATCCTTTTCAAGGTCCTTATTATCACAAGAAACTGAAACTGCTTGAGGTCTTTCTTTAGTCTTGATTTCGATAGTCACAGGTGTTTCAACTAGATCAGAATGCCGATATGTTTTACCTAAATGATCTCCTACAGACCCGTCCACCACCATCTTCCCCTCCATGGTAGTAGGGGGTTTGAACATCTCTCCGGAAGGTAGATTTACCCACTCACCTTTATTATGGCATATACCAGTTGAACGAACCCACTTGTATTTTTCAAAGGTCATCTTCAGATCAGTGCCCAGTTCATTGGTCACTCTCACGGTATCAACATCTCTGATCTTTTCATATAATCTTTGAGTGAACTCATATATCATATGATAATCCACGGCCATGCTATTACTGATGATCTCATTATTTATGTTAACCATGTGTGCATGTCTACCGGAGTTCAAAGCCGCCTCCAAAAAAGGCATCCTGATCGACTCCAGTTCTCCGTCAAAAGATTGGGGGGTCCAAAATGTAACGTCTGCATCGTGAGTCGATCGTTCTATAGCTTCTGGAAATTTGTTTAGAGGTCTATCACCATAGATATCAAGATTATAATATCGAACATCAGGTGTAATATTTAGGGCCGCATCTCTCAAACCCAACCCAATGTTTTTCGTTCTTTCATCGGAAACAACCACCACTTTCTCCCCTTTTCTAACCCCCATGCATGTTTTCACTGCGATCTGACATCCTTTTTCAATAGTCATCGATAAAACCCAACTATATGTATCTCTAGTGAACAAGGTATTTATATTTTTTGAAATCTTAACAATAAAAAAATTTTAGATGAATAAAAAGGAAAGGGAAATTTTTTTTATTTCATCGCTTGGATGAATTCATCTATTGACATAGCAGCCATAGTAACAGTGTCGATGGTTCCTCTGGACCCCATCTCTACAGCCACTTTAGCCATCGATTTTTTATCAGGAGCGTCGAAGATGGTTACAAAATCGTAGTCCCCCAATAACGCATACTGTGTTTCCACTTCTACGCCCATCTTCTCCATCTCTTTGTTAACTTCTTTGATGCGCTCAGGATTGCTCTTAATTGTTTTTCTACCCTCATCTGTTAGTTTTGACATTATCACATATTTTGGCATATATCTCACCAAATATCATAACTACATCCTCATTATTAATTATTTTCCTTAGATGTAAAAAATAAACCTGTCAGGTCATATAAGATCCCTGAGTTATCACTATCCTGAATTAGTGTGTCATTAGAATGGTAGCGCATTCTAATTTTCTATTCATTGTAAATAAATGGACCCGTCAGAATACTGACGTATTCTAACTGCCTATAAAAAATTCACATTTTTTATAGAC
>Ga0207421_10002444_pt1 | contig 23009 bp, 25 predicted proteins | sample SodLakKL_010_SED_4_FD_187542 | JGI IMG/M metagenome (GOLD analysis project Ga0207421, IMG submission 187542) | Alkaline sediment microbial communities from Lake Tanatar, Kulunda Steppe, Russia - 8KL_010_SED (SPAdes) (version 2) | ecosystem: Environmental > Aquatic > Non-marine Saline and...
CCTGTGGTGGTTGTTCCTGTGGTGGTTGTTCCTGTGGTGGTTGTTCCTGTGGTGGTTGTTCCTGTGGTGGTTGTTCCTGTGGTGGTTGTTCCTGTGGTGATTCTTTTCCATCTCCTTTCCTCTTCATCAAGATCACCACAAGTACCAATGCTATCACAACAACAGCTATTATCGGTATGATCCACAATAACATACCATCATCGTCTACCTCGTCGTCATCGTCTACCTCGCCGTCATCGTCGTCCGGTGGCACTTCTCCATTATCATCATCCGGTGGTGTTTCGCCGTTATCATCGTCCGGTGGTACTTCTCCATTACCTGGTTCTTCATATCCTGGCGGATACTCAGCATCAGGGCCCGCCATATCTATCTCCAACTTACTTTCATCTCGGGCATATACTTCAGAGATCAAAAGGTCTTCTGGTTCACCGATCTGTTCTCTTGTAAATACGATGGTCAACATAGAGGTCCCTGCACCATGTGTGGGTGGTTCGAAATGATTTACGTGACCTCCTCCATTATAGAACCTCTCTGCGAACATCTCGCATTCGCCATCTTTATAGAATATCTCATAGGACCCACCACCGGAGCACTTCAAAAATATCTCGTAATCGATACTAGGACTGTCGGTGATGGTACCTAGCACTGTGAGCTCAACGTATACCCAGTCCTCGTCTTCAGATACTTCGACCTTGACTATATCCAACTGAGGATTCTCGACGAGTGTCCAGTCATCTTCGGTTACAAAACGCATAACATCGCCCGTATTATCCGTAACCACATCGCTGTAGGGGATATACTCGTCATCATTATCGTTTTCCTCATCGTCGTTTTCCTCATCGTCGTCTTCCTCATCGTCTTCTTCCTCATCGTCTTCTTCCAATTCTTCTATCGCAACTGAAAACGTATACTCTGCACGCGAGTGTATCCCCATGGACGCCCAAACTGTTTCCACTTTGAGATACCAATGATCAGAGTCCATTTCAGAGGATACGGGATGTTCGTCACGACTTATGGTCCCTCCTGATGATTGTAAACTCAATTCTTGGCTCCTGTCAGGATTGAAGAGAATCAGATGGTGTTCGTCATAATAGGCACTAGGTGACTCCGAACTGAACTCCAACTCGATCAAAGAGCCGGATTCTACGTATATCTTATACATGTCAGCTCTATCAAGGTCACCCAATCTTCCCTCGTAATCACCTTCATCTATCTCATAAGCCTCGTCGAAAGTACTCGGTGCGTCACCACCACTGCCCGCATCGTTCTGATAATCTATGGAAACCGTAAAAGTGTAATCTCCGTCACTATCACCATAGCGTTTTTCTATCCCGATATACCAGTAATCAGGCTCGGTTTCATAAGCTAGTAAATAGTCAAAACTATATGAAGAACCTCCTGATGAATATCTACCGAGCAATTCTTCGCGATTTGGGTTGTAAAACGTCAAAGTTTGGTCGCTGGGCGCTTCGGATCTGAATTCTATCTCAACTATCGAACTTGGACCTAATTCTATCTTATACATATCTTTTTCATCTAGATCCTTTAACATGCCTGTGTGTTCACCTTCTTCGATCTCGTAGGCTTCGTCGAAATTATCTGGCACGTCACCGCCGCTGCCCGCATCATCTTGAGAACCTATAGTGACCGTAAAAGTGTAATCTCCGTCGCTGCCTGTATACCTTTTTTCTATACTGATATACCAATGATCCGTTGGAGTTTCATAAGCTAACCCATAATCATCCTCATATGCAACATTCTGGGAAGAGTCTAGACGGAACACTTCATCACGGGTAGGATTGTAAAATCTCAATCTCTGTTCACTGGGCGCTTCGGATCTGAATTCTATCTCAACTATCGAACTCGGACCTAATTCTATCTTATACATATCTTTTTCATCTAGATCCTTCAACATGCCTGTGTGTTCACCTTCTTCGATCTCATAGGCTTCGTCGAAATTATCTGGTACGTCACCGCCGCTGCCCGCATCGTTCTGATGATCTATAGTGACCGTAAAAGTGTAATCTCCGTCACTGCCAGTATACCTTTTCTCTATGCTTACATACCAATGATCGGGGCCAGAATCATAAGCCAATCCATAATCATCATCTTCTATAGCATTATTTGAGGAGTCCAAACGGAAAACTTCTCCACGAGTTGGATTGTAAAATCTCAATCTCTGTTCACTTGGAGCGTTGGTACTGAATTCTATACCGATGATCTGACTGGGTTCTAACTCAAAGGTATAGAAATCCACATCGTTATCTTCATCTAGAGTACCAGACCATTCACCCGGTACTTGAATTTCAGTTGCCGTATCAAAATCGTCTCCTTGTCCTAGCTCTTGAGCCTCCATCAATGCCGGTACCGCCAGCAGTAATGAAAATGCTATCACAGCCGCTAAATACTTTCCCAATTTCATATATTTTCACCTATACTCTATCATATATACTTCATATCTATATATGTTTTATGTTGATATAGATTTTTCTATAATTTTATTATAGGAGAAAAAAGAACCGTTGAAGGAGGGGCCTTCAGGGTCAAACTATATAAATAACCCCCTCTCTCCTCTGGTTCAAGAGAGGAATTAGTAGCATGAGCGACGATAAACAAAGATTCAAAAAGATGTCTTTGGACAGAGATACCCTCTCTGCTCTTGAAGCCATCGATTTTGAAAAACCAACCGAAGTGCAAAAAAAGTCGATTAAACCCGCATTAAAAGGAAACGACATGATAGTTCAGGCCCGAACAGGATCAGGGAAAACTCACTCTTTTTTGATACCTATCTTTGAGGATATAGAAGGTGACAAGGGTGTAGAAGCCATCGTACTGACCCCGACTAGAGAGTTAGCACAACAAGTAGAAAAAGAAGCTAGAAACATAGGAAAACATCACGACATCAACACCTTAGCGATATACGGTGGTTCTAGCATAAACCGTCAGATCAAACAACTACCTAAAACTTCATTCGTTGCTGGAACCCCTGGTCGAGTCATGGACCTGATGAGGAGAGGCAATCTCAAACTTGATAAATTAAGTTTCTTCGTTTTAGACGAAGCTGATAGGATGCTCGATATGGGATTTTTGGAAGACATACAGTGGATAATGTCAAGGACTCCTAAAGAAAAGCAGATCATGCTTTATTCCGCGACGATGCCCTATAAGATAGTCAAGTTAGCCAATGAGTATATGAACGATCCCGTAGAACTGAAGCTCAGCGAGGACGATATATCCGCTAAAGGCGTGAGTCAGCACTATGTATCTGTTGGAAGGAGAAACAAACTCTCCGCCCTATCTTCACTTTTAGACAACGAACCCGGGAGATATCTTATTTTCTCTAACACCAGAAAATACACGCAGATACTCGCGGATAGACTGAGAAATTATGGATACAAAGCCCACTCACTGCATGGAGATATGAGCCAATCCGCTAGAACAAAAACCATGAATAAGTTCAAAGAAGGAAAGATCGATATATTGGTTTCTACGGATGTAGCCTCTAGAGGGATCGATGTAGACGATATAACGCATGTGGTCAATTATGATATTCCAAAGTATGAGAAGGACTACGTACATCGTATCGGAAGAACCGGAAGACTCGATAAAAAGGGAAAAGCCATAACATTTGTGAGTAGAGATGAGATGGAATTCCTTGAAAGGATCGAAGAGTTCTTGGAATCTGAGATAACCAAACTTGAAATAGAGGAAGAAGGCAGGGTAAAACACAGAGTAGATTACCATCACCATGCTGATCTATTTGGTATGGTTGCCTTTGAATTTTCTTTGAACGGCGGGTCCATGACAAGATGGGACCTAGAGAAAAAGATGAAAAAATACGGGATAAAACCCGAAGAAGCCACTATCAAAGATCTGAAAGAGGACGAAGGCATAGTCGAAGTCGTAGAATCCAAGGCCGAAAGGATCCCTAGGATGGATTTCTTCGACAGTGTAAAATTGCTTGAAAGAGATCCAAGGGAAAAATGACGATCTTTTCAACGGTCTAGTGCCAGATCTACGGCTTTAAGGGAATGTATCTTTGTAGTATCGAATAGAGGTACATCCAAGTCTTTTTGATCCACGATCATAGGGAGTTCGGTACAACCCAAAATAACACCTTGGGATCCCCGATCTTTGAGAACATGTATCACATCTAACAGAAATTTTTTAGAATCTTCCTTCAATACACCTTTACAAAGCTCATGGTATATGATATGGTGTATCTTCTCCCTGTGATCTTTAGAGGGAACCACTACTTTTAACCCGTATTTTCTTTCCAATCTCATCTTGTAGAAATCCTCTTCCATAACATATTTCGTACCCAAAAGGATCACTTCACTGACCTCTTCTTTCTCGATGACTTCGGCCGTAGCATCAACTATATGGAGTAAAGGCAGATCGACTTTTTTTTCTACTCTTTCAGCCAACTTGTTCATGGTATTCGCACAGATCAGAAGAAGTTCAGCACCCGAATATTTTAAAACCCGTCCCGCACCGACTAGCATATCTTCTAACTCATTCCATTCACCCTTATTCTGAAGCTCTACGATGTCCTGAAAGTTAAAAGAATATATCACCATCTCTCCTGAATGATTTTCGCCAAGTTTCTTTCTGAAGGCCTCGTTGATGGTGCGATAATATTCCAAAGTGGACTCCCAACTCATACCTCCGATCAACCCAATAGTTTTCATGCCATGAGTAAATGGATATCGAGTTAAGTTTTTTTCTCTTCAAAAGAAGGAAAGGGATCATAAAAGTATATAATGTCCCCCGCTTACCTTATCTTGTAAACATGATCAAGAAAGGAGACAAGGTCGTCCTGTGGAAAACTGATGGTGCAACACTTGTAGATGTAGATGAAGAGACAAAGAAGATACCCGGGATCGGAATCATAGACACAAGAAGATTTGTAGGAAAAGATTGGGGCACCGAGGTCGAACTAGGTAGAGATAAATATCGTCTCTTACAACCGGCGATAAAAGATGCACCTAAGCTGATCAAAAGAGAGGCTCAGATCGTCCTCCCACGTATAGCAGTACAGATAGCTTTTTACTGCGATATAACCTGCGGAAAGAGAGTGGTAGAAGGGGGTGCCGGCTCCGGTATGATGAGTGCCGTGCTAGCCAACATGGTAGGACCTGAAGGTGAACTCGTAACCTACGAATTGCGGGAAGATTTCATACGAACCGCCCGAACTAACCTTGAAAAACTTGGCGCTGCTGAAAACTGGAAATTGGTAAAAGGCGATGTGACCAAAGATGTGAAGGAAAGAACGGTTGACGCGTTCGTGGTGGATATACCCGAACCCTGGCAAGCATTGGATATGGCGGGAGAGGCTCTAAAAAATGGAGGATTTTTTGCCGGTTACGTACCTTCAACGAACCAATTAGAAAGAACAGTAAAAAAGATGAGAAAAAATGGGTTCATAGATATAAAGTCCTTTGAAAGCCTAGAGAGAGATATGGTGATAGGAGATAGAGGTGTCAGACCGTCCTTCGATATGTTGGGCCATACGGGTTATGTAGCCGTAGGAAGAAAGACGCACTGAGCAAAAGAGATCATAAATCAGAGAGGAATCTCACCGTTTTATTCACGACGATCTCCTGCTGTTCTTCTCGAGTCAGTGTAGCTTCATGATCACCCCTTTGCTCACCGTACCAACCAAATTGAGCATGATTGGCGCCTTCTATTTTAACAAAGGCAGTATCTTCTGGAAGTTTATCCTTTCTCTTTTCGATATCCTCTACCGTGGTAACACCGTCTCGGGTCCCATAGATAGATATTACTGATATATTTTTCCTGGAGATATCTTCATCTGGATAGGATGCCCAAAAAACCAGTCCGTCTACATCTTCTTCTACAGCGAACCTAGCAGCCATTACACCACCTAAAGAATGTCCTCCTACGGCCCAGTTTTCCACGTCAGGATATCTTTCAATCACCTCGGCCGCGGCATCTCGACCGAAAAAAGCAAGATTCAAAGGCATTTTTTCTATCACCACCAGAAAACCTTCTGCCGATATTTCACGAGCAAACGGTGCGTAAGATCTGTGATCGACACGACCACCCGGATAGATCACAAAGGCAGTATCGAATTCTTCACGTCTCGGTTCGAAAGTCAGTCGGTCTGAAGATACACTCACAACGACTTCTTCATCGGATTCCAAAGCTTCTAGGGCTTCATCCATGGGCCCTAAAGGTGTCAACGCCCAGGTCAAAAAACCTCCGACTATCAATAAAAATATAATGGAAGCTATAACAAGAACCGTCCGAGTCTTTGAAACGGTTATCCATTCTTTCAATCCTGCTACTCCCAGTTCGATCACCTATGATAAGAAAGAAAGCGCCCCGGCCGGGATTTGAACCCGAGTCGCAGCCTCGACAGGGCCACATGATGGGCCACTACACTACCAGGGCAAGATGTTCAGACAAGTAAAACGTATTTTGTATTAAAATCTTACTGTTCGTAGACCATGAAAATTGCCAAAAATATAATACCCTCTTCTTTAACTACCTTCCAAGAATGAACCCTATAATAAAATTGATCAGACCGATAAACTGCTTGATGTCCTCGCTGAGCATACCAATCGTGATGATAACTCTGTTCGGATTAGACATAGATCATTCCAACTTATTGGTCAGCGTTGTCGGTATGCTCACTGTATTCTTTTTCACAGCCGGAGGCAACATACTCAACGACTACATGGACAGGAAAACGGACGAGATCAATCACCCTGACCGGCCCATACCATCTGGATCCATAAAGCCAAAAACGGCTTTGGTATTATCCGGAGTCATGTTCAGTTTCAGTGTTATCCTACCTTTTTCGCTTCGTCTTTTCTTACCCATAACCATAGTCATCTTGGGCGTTATATTGATGATGGCCTACGAATTTCGTCTCAAAAAGAAAGGCCTGGCGGGAAACCTTACCGTATCGATATTGACCGGCATGCTTTTCCTATTCGGAGGCGCCATATACGAAGAAATTTACCTACCTGCGCTGCTAGGTAGTTTGGCACTCTTATCTACGGTAAGTAGAGAGATAATGAAAGATATACAGGACATCAAAGGTGATCTAGACAGGAACACGTTCCCCATGAAGGTAGGACCGGAACTTGCAAAAAGAACGGCGTTCGTGTTTGTAGTCTTAGCGGTAGTATTATCACCGTTCCCATACATATTGGGTTTTTTACCATTGACTTATCTCTTGATAGTCATATTCGCAGATATAATCTTTATATATTCCCTCTTATTACTTGAATCTGCAGAGAAGACGCAAAAGTACATAAAATTGGCTATGGCGGTCGCTCTGGTAGCATTCCTTATAGGAGGACTAACATGAATGTGATGGATTATCTACTAAAAAAGATTGACAAGGAACCCGTGCACATGGGTTTGATCGACCCCAACGAACAAAAACCTAAGGAATCGGGAGAGTTGGCAAGGATATTAGAAAGTGTTGGAAGCGATGCGATAATGGTCGGCGGGTCCACGGGGATCACGAAGAAGAATCTCAACGATACCGCTAAATCTGTAAAGGACAATACAGATATCCCTGTGATTCACTTCCCAACGAACGCCACCGCTATCTCCCCTCATGTAGACGCCATATATTTTATGAGCATGTTGAATTCTAGAGACCTAGATAAAGTTATAGGACAGCAGGTAAAAGGCTCGCTTTCCGTAAGAAAGCTAGGCATCCAACCCCTGCCCATGGGTTACGTGATCGTGGAGCCAGGGATGACAGTAGGAGAAGTAGGAAATGCGGACCTTATACCCAGAAACGATCCGGATATAGCACTGAGTTTTGGACTAGCAGCCCAATATTTAGGCATGAGGCTTTTTTACTTAGAAGCCGGTTCTGGTGCGCCAGAACCCATTCCACTCGAGATGGTTAAGACGTGCAAAGAAAACCTGGACATACCTGTATTCGTGGGCGGAGGTATCAGAGATCCTGACCAGGCAAAAAAGATGGCCCAGGCTGGAGCAGATGTCATAGTAACTGGAACAGTCATAGAAGAGGATTCGGAAGTAGAGAGGAAGCTGAAAAGGATGATCCGTTCCATAAAGCAGGTCTAGATCATCACTTACTGGTAAAAACAGTTATATATTTTAGTTATCTGTGGACTTAGATGACCATCTTCACAGCCCGGTGATGTAGTGGTCAATCATATGGGCCTTTGGAGCCTGTTACGGCGGTTCGAATCCGCCCCGGGCTATCTTTTTATGATCATTGAAGATTTTCAAGATCCGTAGCAGGCATGGTCAAAGTCTTCAAATTATTGTCCGTGTTGAGCGGCATCAGTGCTTGCGTTACCGAAACAAACGATGGGGCTTCTACGAAAGATAAAAAATCGTACTTGCCTTCAAGAGAGTACTGCATCACGACCGTTCCACCGTTCTCTTCTATTCTTTTTTTTACATCCCTGCCTACGCTCTCTATTACCTCTGGTTCGCTCTCTGCACCTTTTTTTCCTTCCCAGTTGGAAAGAATGATAAATTTTGGCATATTCTCTATTGATTATGGGATACAAGGTATATATATTTGATTATGCTTAGAAATTTTCTATGTTAGTTGCTGGCATGGTCAGTGTCTTCAAATTATTGTTCGTATTAAGCGGCATCAGTGCCTGTGTGACCGAAACAAACGATGGGGCTTCTACGAAGGAAATAAAATCGTACTGGCCAAGCAGAGCGTACTGCTTTATAACCTTTCCACCGTTCTCTTCTATTCTTTTTTTTACATCCTTGCCTACAGTATCTATCACGTCTGGTTCGTTTTCCCCTCCCTTTTTTCCTTCCCAATTGGAAAGTATCACAAATTCCGGCATTTTATCACCTAGAGAATATCGACCATATATATCTAATTAATGGGTCAAAACAAGAAAATCAGATCTTGCTATCTTTATTTGACTTAATTATTTTAGTTGAAATCTTTAAGCTTAATTTAAAACGTTTATGTGTTAACTCACGGTTATTCTTTTATTGTTTTAAACCACTTTATCATCAGTATCTTAATTATTTTAGTTTTTTCCATCAATCATTAAAAATAACGATTTATTCTTAACAAAGGTTATTCGTTTTATGTTAAAAACCACCTTTTACACAATATCATAATTATTTTAGTTAGTAGCGTTAAATCTAAAAAATAACCTTTTTTCATTAACGAATGGTTGATTGTTTTTTACACAAAACCGACGAAAAATACGAAAAGTCCATAGAATGTCTTTTTTTAGACGTAGGGGGTACCCTCTTTGAGGAAAAAATGATGAAAGATCGGGTACTTTGATTTTTTGTGAGGAAGAATTACAAACATTTAAATAAGGAATGACGAAGATGTCGGAAAATGTTACTAATGCGACGTTACCTTTAAATAGGAAAACAAAAGATGTCGGAAAACATATTGTAAATAACGACATGAAATTTTCTCCGCCGAAAACGGTTTTTCTATTTTTTCACAAAACACCAAATTGTTCAAATATTAAATTTTTAAAACTATAACTGTTTTTACTTAAATAATAAAACTTTAAGGTTTTATCGTGGTTTTTGGTATTGGAATAAAAACCAAATATAACGCTCAGTTTTAAAAAATTTTAACATATTGTTATGTTTTAATTTGTAACGCTTAAATGATTTTTATGATTGTGTGTTAAAAAAACAATACTGTGCTCGATCTAAATCAACTTATATCTTACTTTTTTTTCGTCGATTTCAAGTAAACCTAGCTCGTCGTTCCCTGCAGGACCCGGATTCATAAATATAGTTCCATCTTTCTCCAAGACACCCCTATGTTCATGAACATGACCGCTTAGAACGACCCGGGGTTTGTTTTTTTCGATGACAGGTAAAAGTTCTTTACTACCTATATGTTTTCCCTTGGAAGCTTCGTCCAGATAACCGTAAGGTGGTTGATGAAATACGTAAACATCGACTCCTTCCGATCTATCTCTAAAAACATCTACTTTGTCTTTGGAATAGTTAGACCCCGAGAGCCCCACGAAGTCGATGCCCGCCTTCTTCACCACTTTCAGTTCGATGTAATCGTTATCGGTCTCGTGATAAGCAAGTTCTACACCTGCGGGATCACAGTTGCCAAGCACACCAATAACATCGGTGGGCATATTCTCCAAGATCTTAACCGCCTCCTCTTTATCACCAAAATGTGTTATATCTCCACATATCACTCCTAAATCAGATCCATACTTATGGTGAGCCGCCTTTATCTTATTCAAGCATCTCATAGAACCGTGGATATCGGATATAACAAGTAGTTTGAGTGACATATGATACAAAAAAGAACACACTTTTATAATTCCTTTCCTTTGAGACCCCTGAATCAAGATGGTCGGCATACTCAAGGATAAAAAGATAGTGGTCGAAGATAAAAAAGAAGCCAGCAGACTTTACAACAAAGGTTTTTTTGGCCACCCTCAGTCAGGCAACATCCTCGAGTTGAATATCTACGAAGGTCTATATCTTTTGGACTCTGACCGACTCGAAATAATGGATGAAGAAGGAAGACCTGTCGAAAGAGAAAAGATCTTAGAAAAAGTACCTAAAAAAAGATTCATGAAAGAATATCCCGCCTACAAAGACATGAGATCCAGGGGTTATGTTTTAAAGGAGGCTTCGGACCCTGCTTCATTCAGAGTCTTTCCCCGAGGAGGCGGTCCTGGCCAAACACCTACAAAATATTGGTTGTGTACCCATAGAGAAAAGGAAATATTTTACTTGAAGAATATTTTAGCCGCTGATAAGAAGATCTCAAATCTTGGCAAGATAACGATGATGGCTTTAGTGGATGAAGAGGGGGATGTAACTTACTACAGATTTTCGACGATCGACTTAAAAGGAAGAGTGAATAAGTACCGAGGAAAAAAGTTGAAAGGCCATATATATGGAGATAATTGCATAATAAAAAGAGACTACGAAGAGCTTCATGACAAAAACTTTTACGGATTCAAAGACCGACAAGGACTCAAGTTGTCTTTTTACGAAACACTTTACTTAACGGATAGAAGTATTCTAGAGGTAGATACCAACGCTCTTGAAGAGCTGCATTCCGAAAAAGAAGATTTTGAGTTGATGAACAAAGTTTACAGGGACCTTAGAGAAAGAGGGATGATCCCCAAAACGGGTTTTAAATATGGGGCGCAATTCAGAGCTTACGCAGGAAATCCAGATGATATACACGCCGAGTATATCGTGCAGCCAGTGAAAAAGGATCACGTGTGCAGATGGTATGAGGTGAGTAGAGCGGTACGAGTAGCTCACAGCGTTAGAAAAGACTTTATCTTTGGTATACAAGATGATGATGGAGTATCTTACCTGAAGATAAAACGAGAAACGCCCTAGGTTCTTTTTTCCTTCAGCTCTTTAGCTATCTTCTTGAGTACTTTATGCTTACTACCCCTTTGTTTCGGTATGAATATCCTGCCGTTCCTCTTATACCAAGTGGCGGGATGATGTTCGTTTTCTTCCAATCTATTGGGTATGTTCCAAGAATCTAGTATGTCACCTATCTCTTCTATCTTCGGTGAAGACACAGCCAACTCTGAAGGAACTCTCCTACCTTGAGACCTAAATATGTTTTTATCAAAATATTCTGGATAGATTATCCATGTTTTTCTCTTTTTCCTGACCATCCTATTCCTCGATCAGAACGGCGTTCATGACACCGTCTTGTCCTGGTCTAGAAGTTATCTTGGCTTTGCCCTTTTCGGTCTCGACTACTGCTCCTTTGTTCAAAATGTTCCTCTGGACATAGTTAGGGTTGGCCGGGTTCTTTATAACGTTTTTCATCTCAACCCTTTTAACGTTGCCTTCGCCGTCCGACAAGTTTACTTCTCCGGCACCAACGATCCTCACTTTTCTGTTGTTGCCTCTGCTCTTTATTATCTTTCTTTTGTGTTCTGAGATCATCGGTAGTTCATAGTCTCTACTGATCTCAAACTTCCTTTTCTTCCGGTGATAGAATCTTTTACCGCCTGTTATCTTTCTATTCGATTTACCTTGCCAGTGAGTCATCGTAAATCCTCGACAGCATTCAGTGAAGGGATGATATTTAAGTTTTGCCTTCGGTAAAATGATATCGCCCCAAAACTTTAAATCCTATCAATAAATTGTAGGTGATGATTTGGTGAAATAGCATGAATAAAACGCATATAATCGTATTGGCTATAGGACTGATCTTAGTCGTTGGAGCCTTTGCCGGATGTATCGGCGAAGACGATGATGACGATGAGAACGGTGAGAACGACAACGGTGAAGATGACAATGGAGAAGATGACAACGGTGAAGATGATGATGATGATGGTTATGTCGGTTCTGGTACCGAAACTTATTCCGGCACATGGGAAGGAGAAGACGCTACAGGTGATGAATACGATGGCACTTGGGAATTCACAGTAGACTGGGAAAACGAAGATGTTTCAGGATGGTTCTATGGTGATGCTGAAGGAGATATAGAAGGTTCAGTTTCCGCTGGGGAAATAGACGCAGCAGGTGAGGCCGGACTCGGCTACGTAACCTGGGAAGGAACTTTCACCGCAGATGGCTCGTCAGTTTCTGGAAACTGGGAGATCGAAGCACAAGGTTTGACTACACACTCAGGTACATGGACCGGAGAGATCGGTGAACTGGAGAATGGAAACGGTGATGATGACGACGATGACGACGATGACAACGATGATGACAACGATGATGAGAATGGACTTCCAGGCGATGATGAAACCGAAGGCGATGAACCACTGGATAGATATCCTGACTCAGTGATGTTGAGTCATACAGAAACCACAGTTGATGGTGACAAGATGATACAGATAAGTTATGGAACTGAAGATACTCCAGACGATGTTGTGAACTGGTATAAGGAAGAATTGGGAGATCCATACTCGGAACAAACTCAAAACGGCGAAACGATACTTTACTATGATTTATCTGAAGAAGAGGGGCAATCTACCGAGCACGCTACTATAACAGTTTCAGAGGACGATTACACCTCTATCAGTATCATGTATGTAGCCGAGAACTAATCAGTTCTATCAAAAAACCATTTCTTTTTTTCTTATCCTTTTAATCAAAGTCTTCATAGTGACCCACAGGTGTAACGGATAGAAACAAAGCGGATACAAAAACGGAAAAACCGAATCCAAACAGTAATCCCGTCAATGTTCTGAACTCGTTGAAACTTTCGTAATCGCTCACCAGTTGGATCCCTCCGTCTAAAACCATGGGTAGCGCGAAGACCGCTCCCAATAGAACGAGTATAGCAACTTTCTTTCTTTCGGAGATATCAGTACTGATATAGACCAGTTCCAGCAAAAGATTCTTCAGCTCTTTTCCACCTCTAACGAAGGACATCATGAGAAATCCGGCGGAAAAACCGATGAATATACCCACATCTCTCGCACAGACCGGCATCTGATTTCCATTGATATGGTAAGAGCGGTAGTGTTTTTGATGACAGTTAAGGTCGCTGAAGGTGTAAATGATCCTATGGTAAGATGGTAGCTCTTCCCATTCTTCACTGTAAACTATACGGTTGGCGGACCCGCTCAACCCTTCTACGGTACCTGGCTCCAAAGTGAGCGGCGCTATGAAAATACTCACAGTGTAAAATAGGGTGATGAAAAAAATAGCCAAAACCATCTTGTTGACATTTCCTTTCAGATATTTGATTTTAAGATCCAAGTTTCAACTCCTCCATAAGACTCTGCTCTTCGATATCTTTTTGCTCTCCTGTTTTCATGTTTTTTAGAGCTAATTCTCCTCTTTCCACTTCCTCTTCACCGATGAGTACAGAATACTTGAAGTTACATTTATCTGCGTAACCCAACGCTTTACCGATGCTTCTACCTTTAAGATCGATATCACTCCGTACACCTTTTTCTCGAAGATCTTTGAGAACGGCGTGAGCGTGTGGTATCGTCTCTTCTCCTATCGGTATCAAGTAGCATCCTTTTCGTTCACTTTCAAATCCTTTTTGTTCCTTCTCCATTGCTAGATGTAATCTATCGAAGCCGATGGCAAAGCCTTTTGAAGAGACTTCAGTACCGAATATATCTCCAAGATTGTAGTCTCCGCCCCCGCATATCTGCTTCTCGGCTCCGAGTTGCTCCGCATCTATTTCAAAAACTACTCCCTTATAATAATCTAAACCTCTTACTGTCCGAAGGTCAACGACGTAGTCCTTTTCGTCTATACCATAATAGGAGATATACTCGATAACCTTCTCAAGGTATCGGTGATGCTCTTTATTCTCAAGATATCGGGATATATCCTTAAAAGATGCTTTAAGCAGTCCTATGAATTCATCTCCTAGATCAAATTGGTCTAAGACATCTCTAGTTTCTTCCTCTTTATCGATCAGATGGTAGATGTCTTCTCTGTCTTTTTTAGATATGCCCTTGTTTTTCAGGTATTCTTCCAATATCCTGAGGTTTGATATCCTCATGGTAACATCTTCCAATCCGGTTTTTTTTATACAGTTATAGGCGAGACCTATGTTTTCGGCGTCGGCTCTAGCGGTGTCCGCACCTATCAACTCGGTACCAAAATGCCAGAACTCTCTATATCTCCCCGACTGAGGCCTCTCGTATCGGAAGGCGGGTCCGAAGTAATACAATTTTAAAGGTTTTGGCTCACCTTTCAAACTATCGGCATACATCCTCATCACAGAAGCCGTGAATTCCGGTCTCAAAGCCAAGTCCCTTCCACCCTTGTCCTCGAAGGAATATATCTCTTCAACTATAGAAGGACCGGATTTTTCTAGGAACAGCTCCACATGCTCAAAAGTCGGTGTCAGTATCTCTCTGTATCCAAAGCTCTCAACCGTTTCTCGAAGAAGTGTTTCCAACCTTCTCCTAGAGCCCATGTGATCTGGCTTTAAGTCTCTCGTACCACGAGGTCTTTCTATCATATATTGGGATTATGCATATATGATATATAAGTCTAAGTCTTTTTGAGATCATGAAAGAAAGATTGTCGGCAAAAGAAGGTATAAAATATCTACCGCACTTTCCTACTGTTCTCATCGGAACCGGTAAAGGAAAAAAGGCCAACCTTATCACCGCTGCCATGGTCCATGTTTTTTCTATAGAACCAGAGATGATAGGTACCGGTATCTCACCGAAAAGGCACTCCTTCGAGCTGTTAGATGAATACGAAGAATTCACGGTTAACGTTCCGGACAGCAGTATGTTAGAGGAATTGAAAGGCTGTGGAAGTTCGTCAGGAAGAGATATCGATAAATTCGAAAGGTTTGAACTGACCAAGGAAAAAAGTGACGTTATCGAAGTCCCAGGGGTAAAAGAATTTCCATTGATATTAGAATGTAACTTGGAAAAGAAAGTAAAAACTGGAGATCATCACTGGTTCGTTGGTAAAGTGGTCAACGCAAAAAAAGCTGAAAACTTCGAAAGAAGTGAAACCATACTTTACTGGGGAGGAGAGTTCAGAAAACCCGGCGACCTTATAGAGTAAACGATCCCCTATACCTTCAATCTGCTCATAGCTTCCTCAAGCAGATCCATCTCTTGAGAAAAACAAAATCTTACCAGATCTTCACCACCTTCATCATAAAAAGATGAACCTGGAACCACAGCTACTCTTTTTTCTTTTACAAGGCGATCTGCGAACTCTTTATCGTTCATGCCGTACTCACTTATGTTCGCTAACATGTAATAGGCACCTTGAGGTTTAAAGGGCTCTATCTCTGTTTTTTTCAAACTTTCGTAAAGGAAGTCGCGGGCTTTTCTGTAGTATTCTAGCATGTTCTCATAATAACTTTCAGGTAAGTTCAGCGCCTCCACAGCACCATGTTGAAACGGAGTCGGTGCGCAGACCGTAGTGTAATCGTGTACCTTCCTTATAGGTTCCATGAGATCTTTAGGAGCCGCTACGTAACCTACTCTCCATCCCGTTATCGAGTATACCTTGGAAAAACCTCCTATGCTCACTGTCCTATCCCACATATCTTCAAAAGAGGCGAGTGATAAGTGTTCCCCTTCATAAACCATCCTTTCGTACATCTCATCAGTTACAGCCAAGATGTCATGATCTAAACATATATCTCTCAGAAATCGAATATCCTTTTCTGTAAAAACTTTACCCGTTGGGTTATGAGGTGTGTTTACTAAAATCACCTTGGTATCGTCGCCCACTTTTTCTTTCACATCTTCACGATCGATCTTCTGATCCTCACTTATGGTCGAAAAAACGGGTCTCCCGGAAGCAAGGGAAACCGCGGGAACATAATTCTCGTAAAAGGGCTGAAAGATCAATACTTCATCTTTGGGTTCTATCAGACCAAGCATCGCAGCCATTATGGCTTCGCTGGATCCGCATGTCACGGTGATCTCGAATTCCGCATCGTAATCTACTTCGTTAAAATCTTTTAACTTACCTGCGATCTTCTCCCTTAACTCTTCTTCACCCCAGGTTATGGAATACTGATTTAGTTGGGAATCTACGGAATCCTTTGCCTTTTTTAAAACACTCTCATGAGTAGGATAATCGGGATACCCTTGGGAGAGATTGATGGCGTCGTACTTTTTCGCCTTCCTGGTCATCTCTCTTATCATGGACTCACTAAAGCCTTTTACCCTTTCAGCTCCTGACAAAGTATCACCCATGATGTATAAAAGTACCCGTTTTCCCGTCTAAAGCCTCCAAGATTTTCTCAGGTGTAGTTATCAATACTTTCTCGCCGCCGTTTTTTAAGAAGTCTATAGAAGCTTCTACCTTGGGTCCCATGCTGCCCGGAGGAAAATGGCCTTGATCTAAATACCTCTTTGCTTCCCTTATCGAAACAGAATCTAAAGGCTCTTCACTTTCCTTTCCATAATCTAGAAAAACCTTCTCCACATTTGTGAGCAAAACCAAAAATGTTTCATCTATCTCGGAAGCTAAAACAGAAGTGGCTTTGTCCTTATCGATGACGCCCTCTACACCCTTCAACATACCGTTTTTCTTTATTACCGGTACGCCTCCACCTCCAGCTCCGATGACCACATAATTTTTGTCTTCGGCAAAGACCAAGTCGTGTATGATCTCCGATTCCACTATCTCTTTAGGTTCAGGAGAGGGAACCACCCGTCTGTACTTATCTTCCGCAGTTTTTTTGATAACCCAATTTTTCTTTTTTTCCATATCTTTTGTTTCTTCCTTCGTGTAAGAGGGCCCGATGAACTTAGTGGGGTCTTTGAATGCAGGATCATCTTCGTCGACTACTACCTGGGTTATGATGCTCGATATGATCATATCTATGTCTCGTTTGATTAGTTCGTTCCTCAACGTCTGTTGAAACATGTAGCCGATCTGGCCTTGAGATTCTGCACCACAGACGTCCAAAGGTAGAGAGGGAACTTTAGATGAGGACAATTCGTTTCGGAGCAGTATATTGCCCACTTGAGGACCGTTTCCGTGGGTCAGTACCAATTCATAGCCTCTCGTTATCATGGAGGCCAGTTTTTCACATGTTTTTCCCATCCTTTGAAATTGTTCTTCGGCAGTACCTTTATCTCCCGGTCTGATCAAAGAATTTCCACCCAATGCAACGGTAGCTGTTTTCATTTTATCCCTTTTTATTATGACATAACTACAAGGACTACCTTATCCTTGAAAGCACTATTTAAATTTTATAGGAAAATTCGTGATATTGTATAGAGAAAAAGTTATTATCAGGGATAGCTTTGAAACCGACGATAACATGGAGTTAGAGACCATCGAAAATGAGTACCGGGAAGATTATAAGATAAAGATAATCTGTCCGGAGTTCACCTGTTTATGTCCTGGAAAATACGATCAGCCCGATTTTGCCACCATCTCTATAACGTATGTTCCTGATGAAGTACTAGTTGAATTAAAATCACTGAAGTACTACATAGTCAGCTACAGAAACAAGGAGATCTACCACGAAAGCGCGACCAACAAGATATTGGAGGACCTGGTGGAGAGTATAAAACCCAAGTTCATGAGGGTGAGAAGCGACTGGAATGTAAGGGGAGGTATTACGACTATCGTCGAAAAAGACTATGCAAAAAAAGATTGGGATGGCGATCCTAAAGAGATCGAATTGAAGACCAGCGAACACACCTCCGTGAGTAGATGAATCTCGTTTACAACTTCTTAGCTGAAAACTTTTTAAAAAGATCGATGATCAGGATGTAAAAAAACGTAATTGAAAAATACAAAAATAAAAAAAGAAAAGGTTTGGGGTTGTTTCCGAGGTTCAGTGTACGTAATTATCAAGGAAATCATCCAAGCAAGGGTCACTACCACCTTGCACCGATACGTCATCGTCCGAGTTCCTATCTACATACTTCAAGGCCTCAAGTACTGGAGGTTCGCTCTTTCTCTTTTCTCCTTCCTCTTCTTCGACCTCGGAAAGGGTTTCAGTCAAATCCATCGCGTTAAGCCCTATTTCCTGGAAAAATTCCGTGATATACTCCATCTTTAGGTTTTTTATAACCATGTGGAGCATCCTATCCGTCACGGCGAGTGCATCTTTTACAGAACTGTCTTTATCTGCCAGGGTCTTGTCGTTTTCGAAGACAGTGGTTGCGTGGCTCAATTTCGAGAGATAGTTCAACATTTTTTTTGCTCTTTTTTGCCTCGCTTCTCCTTCCATGGAGAAGGGCATCACAGCATAGGTGAAGACCATCTTGCCGTTCCTTTTTGCCAAGTCAGCTATCACTTTGGAAGCACCACTACCGGTGCCACCTCCTAGTCCTGCGACTATGATCACCATGTCCGATCCGTCTATGGTCTTCAGGATCTGTTCTTCACTCTCAAGGGCGGCTCTTGTTCCTATATCAGGATCTCCATTAGCTCCTTTTCCGTCTGTTAGTTCTTTTCCAATGAGCATCTGTCTATCGGCCTCTAAGTCATCCAGTACTCTCTCGTCGGTGTTTATAGCCACGGTTTTCACGTTGTCCATCTCTTGCTCTGTTATGTACTCAATGGTGTTACAGCCGCATCCACCTACTCCTATCACGTATAGGTTTGGCTCGTAAAGGAGTGCATCCGCTATCTCCCCTGCTTTTTCACCAAGGAATTCGCTCTTCGGCGAAGGGTATTCGGGGTTCTTTCCATCCATCTATTATTTCCTCCGATTATTTCTCTTTAGGGTTTGAATCGTTTTTCCATCCTACATAGATGGGCGTATCACTTTCTCATGTACTCACTTTCTCTATCAGACATGTTCTTGTATGTTTCCACTTTACTGCTCAAAGCGTTGACCACGTCATACTGTTTTTCTAGTTCGCCTATGTTCTCTTTCAAAAGGCCCTCTCTAACGAGCTCGTGTATGGCATCCTGCCAACCGTTATAATGTCCCATAGAGATAAGATACGATATGTTGTTCTTTAATCTCTTAGGTAACTTGATCCTTTCGGGAACGTCTTCCTGCCCTTTGGGTACACTGTACCGCTCTATGTAATCTAGAGCCGCTTCTCTCAAAAACTCTGAACGGTTCTTGAAATCATGCCTTGCTATGAAGGAATCGATGAATTCAAGGTCTTCGTCAGACACCCGCAGAGAGATCTTTTTTTCCATGTTACATACACACCCACATAGGACGAATGTCTTACAGTAAGACATAACGTCATACTTTTTTAGGTTTAATGTAGGACAATTATACTCATATATTCGGCGATATATAAAGGTTTTCCAAGCCTAATAATCAAAACCGATAAGACTTGGCTAACCGAATATCGTATTACTTATCAATGATTGTCTTACATATAACTCTTTTGGTGAGGTACGTGTCACGCCTTATATTTCCTCAAAAAAAACAAAGCATGAAACGGCCGGAAAATTTATGTTTGAGATGTTGATAGGTGTTCCTATAAAGCTATGATCTGTCCTTATTATCCGCACACATATGTAATGACTCGCCATCGTAGGAGCCAATTTTACATTGGTGACTAGATGGAATTTGAGAACAATTGCCATCGTAGCTTAGTTCGGCAGTCCGTCGGAATGTAATTCCAATTAACTGCCTCTTAAGCTACTCGGCTCGTAACAACTCGCCATCGTAGCTTAGTTCGGCAGAGCGGCTGACTTGTAATCAGCAGGTCGAGGGTTCAAATCCCTCCGATGGCTTCTTTCGTGTCTTTCGTGGTAGCATCTGGTACCACAACGCTGAGCGTTGCGTGTCGGTGGACCGCGCGGGCGTCAACTCGCCGGATATCCAGCTACTACGACCTCGGTGTCCGTCTTGTGAGGTCATTGTAACCACTTACCACTTTACTGCTTGCTACGTTGAGCGATTGCCTGGAGGCGAGCGGCGAAGCAAGATAGCAGAGCGGAGATAAAAGCCCCGCTTGCGGGACGCGAGAAAAATCTGGAAGAAAGAAAAACACATGCTTAAGATAAACTCTAGAGCTCAACGATCCTATACTCATCTATTATCATCATCTTTCTCTCAATCAAATTGGTGGACTGTTGCCAATTCTCCAAAGCCCTATGAAGTCTTCATCGCCCATAAGATGGACGGGTGCTCAGCGATCTTTTGATTGAGTATCCCCTCATCGTCCAATCTTTCAGGCTCGAAATTTTTGTGTCCGTAGAATTGGTCGATAACATCGACCTCTTCTTCATCTAGATAAGACATCATCGATCTGCTGAATTCTTTACTATTTTCGATCATGTTTTGAATATCGAGTGTCGTTGCTGCCCCTACTCGCAGCAAGTTCTTCAAGCTCGGATCTATGGAAATACTATCGATGGTCTTATCCACATCTATCTCGTAGAGTTTGGGTTCTCCACGCATCAAGCTGTCAATTACGGCACATTTACGGAATACTTCATGGTCGATATCCATATTCGTGATCTGAAAGACATCGAAAAGGTCTCGCGGGGAACCTCTGTAAAGGAGTGTGCACCATTTGTTTGACATCAGTTCCTCTTTTATCGGTGTTTTTATAGAAAAATTTTCTCCCGTACCGATATGCCTGAAATCTGCTAAAGAATCGTTTCTGAGGATAGGGTATCGTCTCATATATCCTACCTCTATATTGTAGGAGTCATTCAATCCTTTGTGATTTTCGTACCCCACTACGATCCTAGCAAGAGGATAGCTGGGGTCAATAGATATATCGGATCTTTTGTATCCCTGCTGGTACAGTAAAGACTTGATCCTCTCATCGATCTCTCGTCTCACTTCTCCCCAGTCCTTCCTATCCAGTTGCCGGTAATTCAAGTCGATGTCTATGGATAATCTTTGTATCTCTTGAGAATATATGAAAGTGAATGCTGTACCCCCATAAAGTGAAAGGCGATCTCTTAGGAACCTAACCGCAGATATATCCTCAAGGATGTCCGATATCCTGCACACCTTTTCTATCATACTCGGGTCGAATCCATACTCTCCTGCTAAGATGTCGAAATCGTAACTCCTTTTCACACTATATACCTCTCAAAATTTCTTCGAGATCATCCGGTACATACAGATTCCATCGTTGGTTCAAAGAACCGCTCTTTCCCTGTATCAAATAGCGCGGCTGTTCAGTTACATGTTTTTCAAGTTCGTCCAAAAAGTCCCCCTCTAAATGCTCATAGAACTGAGAATGCTCCTTGAGCAGTTCGAGGATATAACCCACACGTCTATACAGTATTTCCTTTTCATACTCTGGGACAAGCTGTAATATTTTTTTAAAATCAAGGCCCCCTAATCCAACTAAACTCTTTAAAGATTCTTCCCAACCTCCTGCGTAATCAACCCTATCGATACAATCGATGAAGGTTCTTTCCTTGCTGCTGATCCACAGCATATCTTTCCCATACATTTTTTTTTCCACACCCATATCTAGGTCTCTTATGAAAACAGGTCTGAACTTGACTCCTTGGAATTCGAAGGGATCGAATCTATCCTCTTCTCTAACACAGATGTATACTTCTTTGTGATGTGAGTAGGAGCATCCGTAAAATTCTAAAGCAGTATGAAAGCCGAGGAAATATCTGTTTCTAACTTTAGAAGCGATGAGGAACTTGTCTGCTACATGTTTTTCTATTTCTTCGATAGGCGATAGAACAACATAGATCCCTCTCCTTACTCTGTGCAGTTTACCTTTATCTATGAGTCTATCGACATATTTTCGGTAAATATACCTTCGCTCTACATGGTCACCGATGATATTCCGGGCGGACTCCATTATCTCATCGAAGTTTACCACTTTCCGGGCAAGGAGTGTTGTGTACAGCTTTTCGATCTTTGTGGTCATTTTTTCATCTTCTTAAAGTAATTATCCTTATATGGGCACATTACCTTAAAATATTTAAAAATTACTGTCGAAAAAGATTTACAATAAATTATGGTTGTTATCCAAAAAAGGGCATATTATAGTAAAAAATGTGAAAGTGTATTCTCATACCACCGGGAACGCTGAGGAAAAGCAACGTGCGTGGGCCCGTAAAGTAGATGCACCTATAGACTGGAAGAGCAGCACCGGCATGAAGTTCAAGCTGATCCCTAGAGGCGAGTTCATCATGGGGAGTAAGGAGAGGGATGATTCACAACCAGTGCACAAGGTTAAGAAAACTGAGCCGTTCTATATTGGAATCTACCTGATTCAAAAATTAATCCATTAGCCAATAAAGCTGCCTCGGCAGCATAGAACATAACATAATAGGAGCCATGGATAAACATTATAGAATCCGTCCTTAATTAAACGCTTCCTAGAACTGGACTCACTAGTTAAGCAAGACACAGCTAAAGAGAGATCGACGTGAGGTAGGGAGAGAATTTTGTGAAAAAAATTCTACCTGGTTCCTCTTTTACTCAGATGATTTCTTCTTTGTAGACTCTTGTTGTTCCGGCTGTTCCGGTGGCGGTTGCTGCTGTGGTGGTTGCTGTTCCGGCGGTTGCTGCTGTGGCGGTTGCTGCTGTGGCGGTTGCTGCTGTGGTGGTTGCTGTTCCGGCGGTTGCTGCTGTGGTGGTTGCTGCTGTGGCGGTTGCTGCTGTGGCGGTTGCTGCTGTGGCGGTTGCTGCTGTGGCGGTTGCTGCT
>Ga0207421_10002445_pt1 | contig 23002 bp, 15 predicted proteins | sample SodLakKL_010_SED_4_FD_187542 | JGI IMG/M metagenome (GOLD analysis project Ga0207421, IMG submission 187542) | Alkaline sediment microbial communities from Lake Tanatar, Kulunda Steppe, Russia - 8KL_010_SED (SPAdes) (version 2) | ecosystem: Environmental > Aquatic > Non-marine Saline and...
GTTCCCTCCCAGGTGCCCACCTTGGTATCTTTCCGATCTTCCTCGGTAAACCAGCGGGAGGTTACACATTTTGATTCGGTATAAAAAGCAACCCCGTCTTTACCCATGACATGAAGGTCGCCAAAGAATGAACCTTTATGTCCTGTAAAAGGAAAATAGGAAACCGGCACCGGTATCCCCACATTAACCCCGACCATGCCGGCGTGGGTCCGGTATGTAAACTCGCGGGCATAATAACCGTTCTGGGTAAATATGCAGGAACCATTGGCATAGGGGCTGCTGTTCATAATCCGCAATCCTTCTTCAAAATCTTTTACTCTTTTAACGCAGAGAACCGGACCGAAAATTTCCTCCTCACCTACACTCATCCCCGGTTTGACATGGTCGAGAATAGTCGGACCCAGGTAGAAACCTTTTTCGTAGCCTTCCACCCTGATGTCCCTGCCGTCCAGGACCGCCTCGGCCCCTTCTTCCAAACCTGTAGCTATCCAGGAGGATACTTTTTCTTTATGCTCGGCAGAAATAACCGGGCCCAGGTCGGTATCATGATCGTAAGCAGGCCCTACCTTTAATTCTTTTGCCGCTTTAACCAGATAGGAAACCAGTTCATCGGCAACCTCTTCTTCGACACAGACGACAGGAAGGGCCATGCAACGCTGGCCGGCACAGCCAAAAGCAGAGTTTCTTACTCCCAGGGCCACCCTTTCTATGATCGCATCTTTTAAAATTAAAGCATGGTTTTTGGCTTCGCCGAGAACCTGGACCCTTTTGCCGTGGGCTGCTGCGGTGCTGTAAATATGCCTGCCCACCGAACTGGAACCGACATAAGATATTCCCTTCACATCAGGATGTTTCAGCAGCAGCTCCGCTTCGTTGCGGCTGCAGGTAACCAGGTTAACCACCCCTTCAGGCAGCCCAGATTTAATTAACAGCTCAAGCATTCGCATTCCGGTCTGGGGGACCTGGCTGGCCGCTTTTAAGATAAAAGTATTTCCAGTGCTGATACAAAGAGGCAGCATCCAGCCAAAGGGAATCATGACCGGAAAATTCATGGGAACAATGCCGGCAAAAACACCGATTGGTTCCCGGTACATAACAGTATCATGGCCTTCGGAAACATTCATCAGTGAATCGCCCTGCATCAGAACAGGAGCGGCGCAGGCCAGCTCAACCACTTCCATGGCCTTTATGACATCGCCTCTTGACTCGGCCATATTTTTACCGTGTTCTGTAGCAACCAGGGTCGCCAGTTCATCCAGGTTCTCCTCCAATTGCCTTTTGAACCTGAACATTATATCCGCTCTTTGCTGCACCGGGGTGGAAGACCAGCCTGGAAAAGCATTTTTCGCCGCTTCCACGGCCTGGTTGACTTCAGAGCTGCTGCAGCGGGGAGCCCGGGCCATCACCTCGCCGGTACTGCTGTTGGTAATATCCATATACTGTCCGGACTCAGTATCTCTCCATTCGTTATTGACACAGAACTTCAATTTTTTAGGAATTGGCACTAACATCGCTCCCCTCATATACCGCAGTTAATCCAAAATCTAAAACCAAGTCTTATTATCAGAAAAAAATCGTTCCCTGACAGAGCAAATACGAACAATGATTTCAAACAGAAAAAGCACAGGCCTTATACCAAACCGGTGAAAATACCCCTATGTTAAGTTCAATATCAACATTGACACTTTTTTTAGCGCTTTTTATGAACTGAGATCCCCGGCAACACCCTCATAGAAATCTAAACATTCAGGATTGGCCAGGGCGTCCCGGTTTGTTACCGGGTTGCCATTAATAATATTTGTTACCGCACTTTCCACCTTTTTCATGTTTAAAGTGCGGGGGATGTCCGGCGCTTGCATTATTACGGCGGGGACGTGCCTTGGTGAAGCTTTCTCACGCAGGTTTTTTTTGATCTTTTGTTTGAGTTCTTCAGTGAAACTAACGCCCTCGGCAAGCTTAACAAATAGAATGACCCTCTGATCTCCACGCCAGTATTGTCCTATTGCCAGGCTGTCAACTATTTCATCTAAGCTTTCGACCTGGTTATAGATTTCTGCAGTTCCGATCCGGACCCCGGAAGGCTTTAATACCGAGTCGGAGCGTCCGTAAAAAGTAAAGCCGCCGGTATCGCTGTGGCGAACTACATAATCGCCATGGCGCCATACTCCGGGATAGACTTCAAAATATGCCTCCCGGTACTTACGGTTATCGGGATCATTCCAGAAATAGAGGGGCATCGAGGGGGCAGATGCTTCACACACCAGCTCTCCCTGTTGATCAGATATCGGGTTTCCGGCTTCATCATAGACATTCACTTTCATGGCCAGGGCCGGACCCTGCAGCTGACCGGCATAAACCGGACTGAGCGGGTTTCCAATGCAGAAACAACCGTTGATATCCGTCCCTCCCGAAATGGAATTAAACCACAGGTCATTTTTAATATGTTCATAAACATATTCAAAGCCCTCGGCGGAAAGTGGTGAGCCGGTTTGGGAAATTTGCTTTAACGACGATAAATCATAGTCTATTCCGGGTTTTAACCCTTCGCTGCTGATAAAGTTAATGTAACTGGCGCTGCAGCCAAATACGGTAACCTTTTCATCCTGGATTAGCTTCCACATGGCCCCGCTGTCTGGATAGCCGGGGTTGCCATCGTACAGAACCAGGGTGTTTCCCACAGCCAGCGCGCTCACCATCCAGTTCCACATCATCCAGCTGCAGGTGGTAATGTAGAACAGAACATCTTCACGCTTAAGGTCAGAGTGCAGAACGAGCTCTTTTAAATGATTGATCAGGATTCCTCCCAATCCCTGGACCATGCACTTGGGTTTTCCTGTAGTTCCCGAAGAAAACATTATGTAGAGGGGGTGGTCAAAAGGCATTTGTTCAAACTTGATTTCAAGATCCTTTTCATCGGCCAGGAAGTCTTCATAATGGACCGCGTTGGGCACGTTTCCGATATCAACTTTTTCTCCCATGTATGATGTGACAATTACTTTTTGGATGGAAGGGGTTCTTTCCGCTATGCCGGCCGCGTTGGATAAGGATTCAAAAGGCTTTCCTTTATAATAGTATCCGTCAACAGTAAATAGAACTTTGGGTTCGATCTGGCTGAGACGATCGCATGCTGCCTCCAGCCCGACATCAGTGGCGCATGAAGACCAGGTCGCCCCGATGCTGTTCGCAGCCAGCATGCAGATAATTGTCTCCATCGTGTTCGGCATGTAAGCAGCAACCCGGTCGCCCGGCTGAACCCCGATCTGGCGAAGCGATTTAGCCAGGCGGGCTACATTGTCATAGAGTTCGGCATAGCTCATCCTGGAAGTTTTTTGAGTTTCCCCCCTGAAGATCAGGGCGGTACGGTCATCTCTGTACTTGAGGAGATTTTCAGCAAAATTCAGTTTAGCTCCAGAAAACCATTTGGCACCGGGCATTTTTTTAGGGTCATCAACGACAAAATCATAATCTTTAGAAGCCTTGATACCCAGATAATCCCACAGGGAAGCCCAAAAATCCTCTAAAGCATTGATCGACCAGTCATAGAGCTCTTCGTAATTGCTGATCTGCTTGTTATATTTCTTGTTGACTTCCTCAATAAAACCAGTCATGTTGGAATTCTTTTTCATCTCTTCGGATGGTTCCCATAACTGTTTAGCCATAATTAATACCTCCCTGAGTTGGCATGATCGTGGATATCCGATTATTATTAAATTCTTTTCTGATCACGTTCTGTCCTTTTTTTTATGATTATTTTCCCTCCGGCAAACTTTCGAAGCTTGTCAATAAAGTGATTGAACGTTTCTTGCAAAACAACCTAAAGAACCTTCAGTTTTTAGGGTCCCGATCAGTTTTGCTTATTCAGCATCAAGTTCATCGAACCACCTGTCTGATATTACAGGTTAACTGCTCGGGAATTAAGTCTATGCCGGCATCAGATCAATACTAATGTTTTTCAGGCGACTCAACTTAATCTCGCATCTTTAAAATTTTCCTTCTCTTTTTCCAATCCGGCATTAAAAGCGATAAGAAGTCATAAAAATTACGGTCGTGTTTCTGGTGTAAAAAATGGGCCAGTTCATGTAAAACCACGTAATCGATGCATTCCCGGGGGAATCTGAGCAGCCTTGTATTCAGGGTGATCTTTTTCCGGTTCCAGGAACAGGATCCCCACCTGGTTTTCATAGTCCGGATCGTGATTTTCGGCTTTTCCAGTTTAAAGTGATGATTAAATAACGCCAGCATACGGTCCAGCGAATCATGAAAAACAAGCTCTGCCTGTTCTTTGTACCACATATCAAGAATTTCTTCTTTCCTTGTAAAATTATTGATGTCGTTGACAAGCAGATGGATTTCACCCTGGCTCAGATAAGCAGTTTCATTTTTCACTGCAGGAAGGACTTCTAGCCGGTATAAGCGGCCAAGATATTCGATGTTTTCTCCGCTTTTATATTCTCTTTCCCGGCTCAACAGGCGTTTTTGATCAAAGCGCTCGATATTCTTTAGGATCCAGGGCGCTTTCTTACAGACAAATCGTTCAATAAAATCATAGGGAACATTTACAGGGGCGGAGACAACTACAGAAGAATCAGGGCAGACTCTTAAGTTTACGTTTTTCACCTTTTTTCTTTCGATTACAAAGGGAATTACCCGACCCTGATGCTCAATGGTGTGTTTTTTCATCTGCAGCCACCTGGTTAAATATGGGCTTTTTTAAGGAGTGCTTATTTATTATCGAGTATATAATTTGCCCAGGCAGGCGTCAAACACGCCACGGGTGACATGAACGCCTGAAAGGGGCATGACAGGGGGACATTTCACCTGATTTCAGATCAATGACTCATTTCTTTTTTTAGCCATCCATCGAAACACTGCGATTATAATTGATCGGCATAAATTTTTACCTGCTCGAATAAATAACTCTTATTTTACAACCAGGTAATAGGCGCTCTCCTGCCCCGTCTTTTCAATGCTGGTGTGGAAATGAACCTCGCTGTAATTTTCTGCCAGGCGCTTTTCAAACAGCACTTCCCTGTCCGGGCACCAAAAACAGGCTGCCCCGCCGGGAATGAGGCATTGTTTGATCAACCTCAAGCCCTCGTTCCGGTAAAGATATTCATTGGCAGGCAGGCTGAGCCAGCTGCTGCCGTTATCAGTATCCACCACGACTACATCAAAGGCCCGCAAAGGATCCCCACTAATCGCCGCAGCTTGATCTTCGAGCACCATTAGAAAATCGCCCTTAATGATCTTAACCCGGTTATCATAAAGGCCATTTCCATTAACCTGCCCCAGAATTGCCCGGTTCCACCTGATAACAGCCGGTTCAATTTCACATACAACCACCTGGTTTACCTGTTTCCAGTCCAGGGCTTCCCTCAGGCTGAAGCCTACTCCCAGGCCACCCATCAAAACCTTTACCGGCCCTTCTTTCCGGGATGTTATTAATTTCAGAGCTTCCCTGACCGCGGCTTTTTCAGAAGCGCCATTGTAAGTGGCCATCAGGAAAACCCCATTGTAGATTATTTCGTACTCGGCGCCGCGGCGCTGAAGCTGGATTTCTCCCGCTTCTCCCCGGCACCTTTCAATTACATCTGCCTCTTGATCTTTCCATTCCATAACTTATATACCGATCCTAATATATGTCACCGCATTTCGCCCGGTAGTAATCGCTTTAACCGCCCCAGGTGATGCGGCCTGATCTCTCAACAACTGCCCCTAGAATAAACATCGGCCAAAAACAGCTGCCGAAATCTTTCATAGTATCAGTATTATAACACGGCCCCGTCAGGGGCTGTTTTTAAGATTGACAGGCCCTGTAAAAAAATTTACGATAACTCTATGATGAGAAACTCTGACATTTTGCTCTGCGATCTTGACGCCTTTTTTGCATCGGTGGAACTTTTAGACGATCCGTCTTTAAAGGGCAAACCGGTCCTGGTGGGCGGAAGTCCTGAAGGCAGGGGGGTTGTATCAACCTGTTCTTACGAAGCGAGAAAGTTCGGCGTTCATTCTGCCATGCCGATGAAAAAAGCTTTGACCTTGTGCCCTGACGCTATTGTTTTAAAAGGGCGAATGGTACGCTACAAGGAAATGTCGCACCGGGTCCGCCACATTTTTGAGCGCTTTACGCCCGATATCGAGGTAGTTTCCATAGACGAAGCCTACCTGGCAGTAAAAAAAGGCCGGGGGCTGGATAGTGCGAAAGCAATCCATATCGCGGTCAGGGAAGAACTGGGGCTGCCGATCAGCGTCGGTGTTTCCGTCAACAAGCTTCTGGCCAAGATTGCCTGCGACCAGGCCAAGCCCAACAATGTGGCCACCCTGTGGCCCGGGGAAGTTGAGGAAAAATTGTGGCCCCAGCCGGCAAGAGTCCTTCCCGGTATAGGACCGGTAAGCGGTGACAAGCTGCACAGCCTTGGAGTTAAAACCGTCAGGGACCTGGCTTTATATCCCAAAGAGGCCCTGGTTCGCATCTTCGGCAGTCATGGTGAAACCATATATGATTTTGCCCACGGCCTCGACAACCGTTCTTTGGAAACAGAACACGAAGCCAAATCAATCTCCGAAGAAACCACCTTTCCGGAAGATATCCATGACCGGGAAACGATCCATGCCGTCCTGCTGGAACTGGCCTCAGGAGTCGGCTACAGGCTCCGATGCGCCGGGGTAAGCGCCAGGACCATTACCCTGAAACTGCGGTTTGCGGATTTTCGGACCGTGACCCGCAGCCATACCCTGCCGGAAAGTACCTGCCAAGACGCTGATCTTTATCACACCTCAAAAAACCTCTTTGACAGGCACTGCGCCAGGCCTCCCTGGCGCCTGGTCGGGATCCAGGCCTCGGGTTTTGAACAGGGCACCCAGATCTCTTTGTTTTCCTCCGGCCCGGAGCAGCAAAAGGAAATTATTTTAACCTCCACCAGGGATAAGCTGAGAAAAAAATACGGTTCTGAAGTAATATTTACCGGCAGAAGGCTGAAAAAAAAGAAATAATAATGCTCCCCATCAAGTCCGGTTAACTTCAGCAACCCGGTTCCAAAAAGGGGAGCACTTTATTTACCACCAATTCAGGTGTTTATAAAAAGGGCATTACTTTAATGCTTCCTTATCCGACTTGTAAAAGTCCCGATCATAACGGAAACATTCCTGGGCTTCGTCCGTTATACAGGGCTCCTTATTAACGATCATGGAGGCGATATTCTTGCCTGCTCCGGGCCCGAGCATCAGGCCCTGGCCGCACATACCCACGGCCAGAATGAGCCCTTCCAGCCCCTTGGCAAAGTCAATGATTGGAATTCCATCAGGGCTCATCGGGTAACATCCGCGCCAGATGCGCCTGATCAGCAGATTTTTAAAGCTGGGAATGAGCGAAATCATCCGGCCGGCCAGGACCGGTAAAAATTCGGAGATCGATTCCCGGTTTGTGCCGATAAAGAGTTCCTTCGGAGTATAACAAAATATAATCTGGCCTTCTTTATTCTGGCCGAAATAGAAGTTTGCGGTTTTCCCTTCCGGGCCGGGCCGGAGGTCAACCACCAGCGGGGCCAGGAAATGATTGATAGGGGCTGATATACCGGCCTCGTGGGAATCCGGAGTGACGGGAATGTCAATGCCCAGCAGATCGGAGTGCTCTGCTGCATCGGCCCCGGCGGCCAGTACGACCCAATCGGAAGAATAACTGCCCTGGTCAGTTTTAACTCCCGTAATCTTGTCGCCTTCTCTCAGGTAACCGATCACTTTTTCATTAAACCGGTACTCGGCGCCGTATTTCATCGCTTCGCGCTGAAAAGCAACCGGCAATAAAATGGAGGAAACCTGGCCATCTCCCGGGGAATAAGTCCCACCTCTTAAACCAATCGGGTTAACACCGGGGATAATCTCTTGGATCTCTTCCGGCCCCACCCAATCAATTTCCAGGCCATATTTTTTCTGATACGGAATCAGGTCCCTAAGGCTTTTTTCGATTTTTTCGTCATAAACCGGGAAGCAGTACCCGCCCGGCTTCCAACCGACATCAAAGCCATGCTTTTCTTCCCAGCTGGAAATAATTTTCAGGCTTTCCAGGCAGGTGCTTATTTTTCCGGGATCGGAATGGGTCGCCCTGACCCCGCCGATAGCCGCTTTGTTGTCACCCTGCCCGGCGGCGGGACGCCTCTCCAGAACCAGGACCTTCATACCGGCTTCGGCAAGATGGTAGGCAGTTGGATTTCCTACACTGCCGCAGCCGACTACTATGACATCATATGTTTTATTGGCCGGCATTGTTATTCTCCTCGTGATCGTCTTCTTTTTTAGTGGCAAAATCGCCCAGATGCACTTCCGCCACCAGGGGGCGGTGGGTCGGCATTGTAATTTCGGAAAGGGGAATTCCTTCCTCTTTGTAGATCCTTAAAATTAAATCGGTGCAGGTCTTGCCGTTACAGCCGCCCAGCCCGGCCCTGACCATGGCTTTTAACTGGTTCATATCGCGGACCCCCGAGCGGATGGCGCCGACTATCTCACTCTTTCTGACCCTCTCGCAGCGGCAAATATAGGGATCGTCCCCCTCGGCTTCGCTTAGCACCGGTTCCAGGGGTTCTCCTTCACTCATTTCCCTGATCCTGAAACCGGCCACCTTGAGCTTATCCTCGTAGGGCACTTCCAGGAACAGCAGGCGGCGGCAGTCCTGCTCTTCCCTATCTTTGTAGGCTACAACTGTCCCTTTGCCGACGATATTACCCTCCATATCGGTGGTCGTAACTTCGCTACCCACAGGTATGGTTTCATTAACAAATTCATAGGGCATCATCAGCAGGGCTTTTCCCCGGTCCGGATCATAATCATTTACCACCAGGGTTATGGCCAGGCCCGGACAGGCCAGCACGCACCTGCCGCAGCCGATACACTCTCCGCTAAACTCGGGCAGGGACAGGATGGAGCCGGGCATATCAATACAATTATTGGGGCAGGCTTCGGTACAGGGATTGCAGGGGATCTCCTGGACACAGCGAATCAGGGGATAAACCCGATCTTCCCTGTCTTCAGCCTGGAAAGATTCCATTTCGCTGGAATGCTGCTTGAGAATTTCCCCAAATTCTTCCCAGTCGCTCGGCACAGGCAGGTCAATGCCCATCCCCTGGGCAATCCTGCGCCCGATAATCTTACCGGAAAAAATGGCCGCCGATGCTTCGGCTATTTCGCGGGCATCTCCGGCCGCATAAACCTCGAAACCGTATTCCCTGGCTTTCTTGAACAGCTCATCAACCGGGTTAAGGCCCACTGCCATCAAAACGGTATCGACTTCAAAAGTCCTCTCCGTGCCCGCCAGGGGCTGAAACTTGTCGTCTATTTCAGCGATGACCACCCGCTCGACTTTTTCCCGGCCTTCAATCCGGAGCACAGTATGGGAAGTCCATACCGGGACCCCGAGCCGTTTAATTTTATCTTCATGCACCTTGTACCCGCCGCATTTGGGTAGGGCTTCAACCAGGCCCACTACATCGATACCGGCCTGTAGAGCATGATAGGCGCCGATCAAACCGACATTGCCGCCTCCGATGATAAACAGTTTTTCCGCGCAGCGGACCAGGTCCCGGTTGACCAGGGTCTGGAAGGCTCCCGCCCCGTAAACGCCCGGTAAATCGGCTCCCGGGAAGGCGAGGCTTTTTTCCCTTGCCCCGGTCGAAAAGAGAACTTTTTTGGGTTTGACAAGGGTATAAGTCCCGTTGCCGGAAATACCGAAAACTTTATCGCTGAAAACACCGACTACGGCCGAGTTAAGCCAGGTCTTGACGGTGGGCAGTTTTTTAAGTTCATCGGCCAAATGATGGCCGATATTTACACCGCGGGTGCCGGCATAGCAGTCGGCCACTGAGCCAAAAAAGTTATGGGTCTGCAGGCTGAGCTTGCCGCCCAGGTCCTGCTTGTCATCGACAATCAAGACATCGACTCCCACGTGCCCGAGTTCGATGGCCGCGCTGATCCCGGCCGGCCCTCCGCCAACGATTAATACTTCGACTTCCACCAGGGGCGGGTCGGCAACGATGGGCTGTTCGGAAGCCGGTTCATCGGCCAATTCCGGCGGCCCTTCAACACTTTGAACTTCCATGGCCGGGGTTACAGGAGTCATGCAGGCCTTGACCGGCCGGCCGTCGGCAACGACCATGCACTGGGAACACTGCCCGTTGACGCAGTATATGCCCTGGGCTCCACCATCGCGATGGTGATGACCGAGCACGGTTATTCCGGCCGCATAAAGGGCGGAAGAAATAACTTCTCCTTCGAGGGCAGTTAGTTTTTCACCATTAAAAGTAAAATCAAATTCTTCGCGCTCCAGGGGCGGCAAAATAGGATGCCTGCCGATCCTTCTTCTTTCTTCACGTTCTTCTTCAGTTAAAACCTCCTGCTCATGAGCAGTAGCAAAAAGCATGGCCGGATGTTCATTCAAAGAGTTCTGCCAGCTGCCCCGGCGCAGCAATAAATCGTACTGCAGGCACAGCTCAGGGGTAAAGCATAGCAACTGCTCTTTTGGTACGGCATATTGATCAAGCAGTTCTTTTCGTTTCAAGGCATCAATACGGTAAGTAAAACGATCCTCTTCTTCCTCACCCGTGACGCCTGCCAGTTCATTAAGGGTTAACAGGCTCGTTCCGGATGGCAGCAGTGAAGAGATGCGGCGGTCAAAAGAAACCACCCTTGTATCTTCAGTTTTCTGCAGGTCTTTTTCGGTAAGAACAGGTGTGATTTTCAGGTTGTAGGCTTTTAGGAGCCTGGCCGCGTCATCCAGGATCTGCAAAACGGCTGGCTGATCAAGGTGCAGCGATAATAAGAGGTGCAGTTCCGGAAGTTTGTCCAGGTAAAACCGGTCTGGCTGCTCCGGATCCCCAGCCTCTCCTGCCACTTCCTGCAGAACAGCAGATATTTCAGGTGGAAGAACCGGTTCCAATTCCGGCCGGTTTTTAAACCAGCTCACGATATCTAGAGCCAGATCCAGGCCGGAAGTATGTTCCGGTTCAGCTTCCACCAGGGCATAAATCTCTTCCAGCGGTGAGACCTTCTCCGGTATAGAAGTTTTATATTCCCGCCATGCCTTGACCGGCCCCTGCTGACCGGGTCCGGGATCGAGCAGGCCCAAATGTCCGTGCGGCATACCGCAAAGGCTTAACAGCTGCCCGGCAGCAGTGAAATACTGCTCGCCGAGCTCACCGCCCCTTTGATAGGGGCAGCTTAACCTGTCCCGGCACATTAAGGCCACACTCCTGGCCCCGGCAGCTACGCAGTATAGCAGGGTCGAAACATCGACGCTGCCGATACAACTGACCCGGACCAGTTCTTCTTCCGTTTCAGGCATTGGAGACCGGGGACAGGCAAAGACAATATTTTTATCTTTAAGATCACGGTTATAGATCGTATTTTCAAATTCAGTAAGGCTTTCGGTCTTATTTTGACGGATTGCCCCCGTTGGGCAGGCCCCGGCGCAAATGCCGCAGCCCACGCAAACAGTTTGGGAAATCTGGGCCACCGGCAGCTCGCCTTTTTGCATTGAGACCCTGGGAATAGAAAAGGGACAAACTTCTTCACACACCCCGCAGCCCCGGCAAATATCGGTCTGAACTGAACAAACGGGAATCTCAAAATCACGGCCCCAGATTTTTAAAACCTGGTTTTCCTGTTCATAGGGGATGGCATCGGTGGGGCAAACATGCGTGCAGGCCCGGCAGCCCGTACAATCACCGGCAATATTTTCAGGGTTTGGGCCCACCACCTTGTCTACTCCCCTGCCGAGGGTAGTAATGGCCCCCGGCCCGCAATCCTGGCAGGCCCTGACGCAAAGCCCGCATAATATGCACTTCTCTTCGTCTTCTTTAACTTCAAAGGGAGTTGTATCAATCCCTTCCAGGCGGGCCAGCTTTGTAACCTCTTCCGCTCCGGGGCACTGGGCCAGGTACAGCTCCAACAGGCTGCGGCGGGTTTTCAGGACTTCCGGGGAACGGGTGGATACAATCAGTCCCTCTTCAGCAGGATAGAGACAGGAGGTGACGATACGCGATTGGCCGTTCCATTCTTCTTTGGTAATCTCAACCACACAAAGCCGGCATGCCCCGCTGCGGGGAAGCGAAGGATGGCTGCACAGCTGCGGCACCTCAATCCCCGCTTCGTTTAAAATATCAAGGAGCATAACCCTGCTTTCGGTTTCCAGTTTTCTGCCGTTAACTGTTATAGTAATTTTTTCGCTCATAATTATCCTTTCGGGTTCTCCTTTAGTATTAAAGCTAAATATTGATCATTTATATTAATCCCTAGGCTTAACTTTTAGTGACAACAGCATCAAAATTACAGGTTACTTTGCAGATCCCGCACTGGTTGCAAAATTCCTGGTCAATGTGATGTTTTTCTTTTTTGTCACCGCTGATCGCTTCCTGCGGGCAGGCTTCTGCGCACAGGCGGCAGCCGGTGCAGTTATCGGTTATTTCATAAGTAATCAGGTTCCTGCACACCCCGGAGGGACACCTTTTCTCCTTGATATGGGCCACGTATTCATCTCGGAAGTGAGTAAGAGTACTGCGCACCGGGTTCGGGGCGGATTTTCCCAGGCCGCATAAAGAACCGTTTTCCAGAACTACCAGCAGTTTCTCCAGTTTTTCCAAGTCGTCCTCTTCACCTTCGCCCCCGCAGATCCGCTCCAGGATAGAATGGAGGTTGACCAGGCTCATCCTGCAGGCGGAACACTTCCCGCAGGACTCTTCCACCAGGTAGCTGGTAAAATAGCGGGCCACATCAACCATGCAGGTATCTTCATCCATGACGATCATACCACCGGAACCCATCATGGAGCCTTCGCGGGTCAGGGTATCAAAATCAACCGGAAGGTCCAGTTTGCTTTCAGGCAAACATCCTCCGGAAGGCCCTCCGGTCTGAACAGCTTTAAAAGGCTTGCCTCCCTTGATCCCCCCACAAATATCGAAAATAATGGTCCTGAGCGAGGTTCCCATCGGCACCTCGACCAGCCCGGTATTTTGGACCTTGCCCACCACGGAAAAAACCTTGGTTCCCTTGTTTTTTTCCGTGCCAAACGAAGAGAACCAGCCTGCGCCTTTGTTAATAATCTCCGGCACATTGGCATAAGTTTCCACGTTATTTAAAACAGTCGGCTTATCATAAAGCCCTCTTTCAGCGGAGCGAATGTACTTGGCCCGCGGTTCACCGACCCTGCCTTCAACAGACTGCATCAGGGCTGTTGACTCTCCACAGACAAAAGCTCCGGCCCCCCGGTTAATCTTGATATCAAAAGAAAAACCGGTGCCGGCTATGTTGTTTCCCAGAAGCCCCGCGGCCCGGGCCTGTTCAATGGCCAGATGCAGGTGCTTCAGGGCCCGGGGATATTCTTCCCGGACATAAATATAGCCGCTGGAGGAGCCAACGGCATAGGCGCAAATTAGCATACCTTCAATGATCGAATGCGGGTCCCCTTCCATGATACTGCAGTCCATAAAAGCTCCCGGGTCTCCTTCATCGCCGTTGCAAATTACATAACGGAGGTCGGAATCAATGGCGGCTGTAGTACTCCACTTTTGACCGGTAGGAAACCCACCGCCTCCCCTGCCGCGCAGCCCGGAAAGCTTAACTTCCTCAATAACCTGACCGGGGCTCATGTCTTGAAGCGCTTTAAAGAAGGCGCTGTATCCACCGTGATTAATATAATCCCTTATATCGAGGGGATCAATGGTTCCCACATTGCGCAGGGCAATTTTCTTTTGCCCGGCATAAAAAGGTATTTCCGTATAATCTTTAATGCCCGGGTCTTCATCATGTTCCCGGTAAAGCAAGCGGTCTACTATTCTTTTGCCAACAACGGTATCCTGGATTATCGCTTCTGCATCTTCAGGTTTAACCCCGGTATAGTAAATATTTTCCGGGTATAAAATCACCAGCGGCCCTTTTTCGCATAAGCCATGGCAGCCTACTTTTTTAATACCAAGAGTGACGGGAATATCCAGGTTTTCTTTTTCAAGTTCACTGCTTAAAGCTTCAGCTACCTGGAGGCTGCCCCTGGCTTTACAGCCCGTCCCATTACATACCAGAACCCGCGCTTGTTCCACCGGGGTTTCAGCCTGCAGCTGTGATTTTTGCTTTTCAAAATGCTCAGGGCCAGTAATCCTTGGAATTAGATCATATTCTTGTATCTCACCGTTACCGCTGGCTGCTGTTTGGTCAGCAAAAGAAACATCGGCTTCAGCGCAGCGCTTCTTAATCTTTTTAGACAGTTTGCCCACGGTCATATTTCCATAAAATTCGCCATCAATAATTGCGACCGGGCCCATGGCACAGGCTCCCACACAACGGACAGAATTCAGGGTCACTTCGCCGTCGGCAGTGGTGTGGCCCGGTTTGACCTTCAGTTCGTCTGATATTTGGCTCATAAGCATCGAGGCACCCCTGATATGACAGGCAGTTCCCTCACAAATATCAAGCCGGTGTTTGCCCCGGGGCTCTAAGGAAAAAGATTTATAGAATGTTGATACTGAATAAATCAGGGCTTCGGGAAGGTTTAATGTTTGGGAAAGGAGATTTATCGCTTCGGAAGGGAGATAATTCAATTCATTTTGAACATCCTGCAAAATCATAACCAGGTTGGCCGGATCCTTGTCATACTGCTGCACTACCTTGTCAACAATAGGAGCATAGTTATCCATTAGTATTTACTTCCTTATTTAAGTTATTGTTGTAAAGCAAGAACCTTATATACATCTTAGAATCATTATAAATTTTCAAACCCTAAAAAAGTATAACATTCAACTTTCTGTATTGTCAACGCATGCAGCCTCTTTTCAAAGTGCTCCTGACCTGGTTCCACCGCTTTCCCAACCCCTATTCAACTTATTGTTATTGCCCCCTCTTTCATAGAAAAAAACACAAGCGCATTGCACTTAATTTTATTCATTAACATGTTCAGCGCTCCTGCCCTGACTTTACCGGAAAGACCCGGTTTATTTCGTAAAATACTTTGATCGGTCATGAAACTGAAATTTTTCATGTTATTATTAATTAAAATCAAGGAAAGGAGCATGCAGAATGAGCAAACATGACAAACCGGCAAAACATGTCCATGTCGATCTCGAACAGGCCCTGAGCAAGGAAGAGATCGGCAGGTACCTGGCCGACATCGGCCAAAGATTAATTAACGAAGGAAGCTTTACAATCAAGCAGGGCCAGGAGAGTTATGAAATAAATCCTACGGGGCATATCGAACTGGAACTGCAGTACAAAACCAAGGGAGAAAAAAATACCTTTGAAATAGAAATCCAATGGAAGACCGGGGTAGATCATAGTTTTGAAATAAGCTGAGATCCGGTTTTAATTGCGGTAGAGGTATTCCCTGGTCAGGGGTAGTTTGTTGCACAAACTTTTACTGAACAGCAGTTGATGAACATCAAGAACAGAGCAGTGAAACGAGGCGCTGGTACCAACCAGGTACAGCCGCCACATGCGGACAAATCTGTCACCGTACTTCTCTTTTACCTGGTCAACCACTTTTTCAAAATTCTCCGCCCAGCGTTCAGTGGTCAGGGCGTGGTGCATCCGCAGGCATTCAACATCAATCAGGTGAAAAGAGTGTTCCGGCAGGGCCCAGATTATTTCCCGCAGTGAGGGCATATAGGCCCAGGGAAAGATATATTTCCCCAGCCATGGATTGATCGGGGCTTCAATCGGCCGCGTAATTGTATGCAGTAAAGAAAGGCCTTCCGGTTTTAACATTTTTTTCAGGCAGGAGAAATAAGTAGGTATATATTCTTTGCCTACATGCTCAAACATACCTACACTGACAATCTTATCAAAAGTGGATCCTTCCACCGCCAGGTCGCGGTAATCGGCCTGGCGCACTTCAACCAGGCCTTCCAGACCTTCATCTTTGACCCGCTGCCTTGCTTCTTCTTCCTGTTCCCTGCTTAAAGTTATACCCAGGGCTTTTACGCCGTATTCCCTGGCAGCCTTAATAATAAGCCAGCCCCAGCCACAACCGATATCAAGAAAGGTTTCTCCTTCTTTTAAGTTCATTTTGCGCAGGATATGATCATGTTTTTGCAGTTGGGCCTGCTCAAGGTCATCATCGGCACTTTTAAAATAAGCGCAGGAATAACTCATGGTTTGATCAAGCCAAAGTTTAAAAAAATCATTGCCCAGATCATAATGATACTGGATATCTTCGGTTTGTTGTTGAGGGGAAGTTTCCCTCTGACATTTCATAAACCGCTGCATTATGCCATTCCTGGCCGAATCTCGTTTAAAAACATCTTCATTTTTAATTAATAGAGTAAATAAAGCTTTTAAATCCCCTTCAAAATCAATCTTATGATCCATATAGGCTTCGCCAAATTTTACTTCGGGATCGAGAAGCATATCCCGCAGATCCAGCTTTTCCTTGAAAATTACCCGAACTGGCGGTTCTTCTTTTTCACTGGTTCCATATACTTCCGTCTCCCCGTCCCAGTAGGTAACCGCAAAAGGCACCCCCTTGATGCAGCGGCAGATCGCTCTTAATAGGTTTTTTGGCATTTTTCTTTCTCCTTTCTTAAAAGCCTCCAGCCAGCGATTTTCAAGGTGGAGAAAACAACGTTAAAGCGATTAAATAATTTATCTTAAATATCAAGCTTTAATATGATCAAGAGGAGCAGACAGTGTGGAATCATTACCGGTTGGGCTTACTATCATTATGCCGCAATTCTTCCAATTTTGCAATTATTATTCTTCCCTTTTTCCTTAAAAGAATAATGCCGCAGCGTCACCAAGGAGTTTTTTTATGGTTTCAAAATAATATTGACGCGAAAAAAATGAATTTTCATCTTGAGACCATATCCAGCTTTGAATAATATTGCAGCCCCATAGAACGGACCGTGGTTTAAAGAAAAACCCTGGCCAGGACATGGTCAAACCTTTGGACAATAGCGTCGATATCATTCTCGCTAACATTTAAGGGCGGGGCAATAATAACGCCGTCTCCGCTGATGCCATCGGCACACCCTCTTGAACCGTAAAGAACCAGTCCCATCTCCAGGGCAGTGTCGACGACAGCATCGGTGATGTTATCGGAGGGATCAAATGGCCGCCTGGTAGATCTGTCCCGGACAAATTCTATCCCCGCAAAAAGGCCGATCCCCTCAATGCGGCCGATTGCCGGGTATTTATCCTGCAGCGAACGCAGCTGCCCCAACAAATGGTTTTCCAGGTTCCGGGTATTTTCCAGAAGTTTATTTTTTAAAATATAGGTCACCACTTCCAAGCCGGCCGCTGCCGCCACCGGATTGCCCCCGAAAGTATGGCCGTGGGCAAAGCTGCCCGAATTGTTTTTAAAAGCCCGGTAAATCTTACCCCGCAGAACCGCGGCACCGAGCGGGATGTAACATCCGCCCAAGCCCTTGGCCAGGGCAATTATATCGGGGGCCACATCCCAGTGTTCCAGGGCAAAAAACCGTCCTGTTCTGCCCACCCCACTCATCACTTCGTCGGCAATAAGCAGAACATCGTAACGGTCACAGATATCCCTGAGCAGGGGCCAGTAACCGGGAGGAGGCACTGATACGCAGAGCGAGGAGCCGACCACCGGCTCACAAATCACGGCAGCAATATTTTCCGCGCCCTCCCGCCTGATCACCTGCTCCAGGTCCCGGGCGCACTCCAGGCGGCAGGAAGAGCGTTCCTGCCCGAAGGGGCAGTGGTAGCAGTTGTGAGGAGCAGCATGCGGAAAATCAAGAAGCATTGGCGAATAGCGTTTGCGCCGCGAAACGCTGCCACCGGCGGACAGGGCCCCGAGGCTGTTGCCGTGGAAACTCTGCCACCTGGATACCACCTTATATTTGGAAGGTCTTCCTAATTCTATAAAATATTCCCGGGCTAACTTAATGGCATATTCAACTGCTTCGGCGCCACCTGAAACAAAGGTAACCCGGTTATCTTCGCCGGGGGCCAGATCGGCCAGCAGCCCGGCTAATTGCCGGGCCGGAGCGTTGGTAAATTTAAAGCGGTGTGTAAAAGTTACCTGGTCCAGTTCTTTTTTAATAGCTTCGATTACCTCGGGCACACCGTGCCCGATATTGCTGGAAACCGCTCCACTACAAGCATCAAGGTATTCTTTACCTTCTGAATCCTTAAGAACCATCCCTTCTGCTTTTACGATTTCCGGATAAGTTTTGTTGAGATAAGGATAAAAAAGGCGATCCTGCATGTTCAATAACACCCTTTCTTTATAGTAGTTGCTTTGAAAGTTTTAACCACCATCTAAAAAAAGCTTTTTGCCCTAGACAGCTTGCTTTAAACCAGCTTACTTTTCATGCCCCCGTTTGGTAGTTTTGCCTCGACAGCTTTATTATACTTTAATTTACGGCTTATTGCTGGCTTGATGTATTTTTTTTCAGGGACCCAGGTGGTATATAGTGGTATATAATTGTAAATATAATCATCAAGGAGGGTTATCATGTCTACTTTATTGCTGGAAGAAATGACCTGGCCGGAAATTAAAACTGCTTTAGAAAATGGCTACCGGACCGTAATTATCCCTTCAGGTTCTATTGAACAACACGGCCCCCACCTGGCCCAGATTTCGGATACCACCATAGGAGAAGCCTCGGCACTTGATCTGGCAAAAAGGCTTGGCAAAACGCTGGTGGCCCCTGTTATCCGCCCGGGCTTATCCGACCATCATTTAGCCCTTCCGGGAAGCCTTTCACTGCGGCCGCAAATTTTTGCCGGCTTAGTCGAAGATTATATCGCCTGCTATAAAGCCCATGGTTTTAAGCAGTTTATCCTTATTTCTTCACACGGCGGAAATTTTAGCGCCCTCGATGATATAACCGCAAAAATGCAAGAGAAGTATCCAAACCTCAAGTTTGTAACCGGACTTCCTTTGCCTGATCTTATAAATCTGCTTGCTGACATGGAACGGGAAGAAAATATGCCGGCCGGGAGCTGTGGAGGGCACGCCTGCGATTATGAAACCTCTGTCATGCTGCATCTGGCCCCCCAGCATGTTCGCATGGCTGAAGCTAAAGCGGGTTATGTCGGCAAACCGACCCCTGAAATATTGGACCGGATGCATCAAAAGGGCATAACTGCTGTCTCAGCTTCCGGGGTCCTGGGTGATCCCGGCCGGGCCGATGCCGAAAGAGGTAAACGTTATTTTGAAAAAGAGCAGGAAGCTATTTACAGGGCGATCAGGAATAAACTTGATCATTAAAAAATCATGATTTATGATCGCCGGTTATGCTTTATGATCGTCTTTGTTTTCTCTCCAAGGACACTTTCAGCTGCCGAGGTTTCAAAATCAAGCCCGGCTTCCAGGGTTGTATTCATGGCTTTATTTATACAGCGCTTTGAAGCCTGGACCACAGCCGGGGCTTGGCCGGCCATTTCTGCAGCCATCTTTGCTACTTCGTTATCCAAATCGCCTGCAGGATAGATATGGTTAACCAGCCCGATCCGGAGGGCTTCACGAGAGTCAATCCGGCGGCCGGTAAAAATCAGTTCTTTGGCCATGGCCGGCCCGATCAGCCTGGGCAGACGCTGGGTCCCACCACAATCGGGGACCAGGCCAAAAGCAACTTCAGGGATAGAAAAAACAGCGCTATCTGAAGCAAGCCTGATATCACAGGCCAGGGCCAGTTCCAATCCCAATCCGATACAACCCCCTTTTATGACAGCAATTACCGGCACGGGCAATTTTTCGTACATGGAAAAAACACCGCTTAAATAGCGCAAGGTGTCGAAGCCGTCACGCATAGTCTTCTTGCCAAGGTTAATTCCTTCAGTTGCAGCCAGGTTAATATCAAGCCCACCACAAAAGGATTTACCGGCACCGGTTATAAGAACTACCCTGACTGAATCATTTAAAATGATCTTTTCAGCCGCTTCTTCCAGGGCCAACCACATCGCCCCGTCAAAAGCATTGGCTTTATCAGGGCGATTCAAGGTAACTAGAGCTACATTGCCATCAACTTCAAACCTAACAGGGTGATCATTAAAATTATTTTCGATCATCAGGCCATTTCCCCCTAAAAGTTTTTCAATTTGCACGGGCATATGATATCATAATAAATAAATCCGGATAAGGCTTAAAAAGCAGTTTTGTAAACCTCAGGGTTAACTTTTTCATAATTATCCTGCCTTCAACCGTATTATTTCGGCAGGGTTCTGCTATAATATGTATTCGGAGAATTTATTAATAAGGCGGTGGCATCATTTAAGTGGCCACTTCTTTTCTTGATCATGTTGAAAAAGATCGGCTGCCTTAAAACAAGATCTTTTCAAGTTATAGCATGGTAAACAGTTCACTCACAATTATTGAGGAGGTGTATTTAATGGAAAACATTGGTGCTTTTCTTCCCCTAATCCTGCTATTTGTCGTTTTTTATTTTCTGCTGATCAGACCCCAGCAAAAACAGCAAAAACAGCGCAAGGAAATGATCAGTAACCTTAAGAAAGGTGATCGGGTGGTAACCATCGGGGGCATCCACGGCATCATAAAAGAGATTGATGAACAAAGCATCTCTTTACGCGTAGCTGAAAACTTAAATCTGAAATTGTCCCGCGCAGCCGTGGAAAGAGTCCTTGATGATGCAGAAGAGTAAAATTAGCAGTTAGATCAAGACACTTTAAGCCCTCCTTTAGAATGTTAAAATAATGACTTAAAGGAGGGTTTTTTTACTGTCTTAAAAGTTGTCTGATTAATGATGATCAAGTTTGCTCAACAACTTCATAACCGGTGGAACGAATGGCATCTTTTAACCTTTCGGGTTCGACTTCTTCCGGGTTATATTTAATTATTGCTTTTTGTTCATTAAAACTGACGATGGCTTCCAACACACCCGGCACTTTGTTTAAGCTGTTTTCCACTCTCTGGGCACAATGATTGCAGCTCATGCCGGATATGCTGATCACAATATTTTTACGCTTTTCCTCATTTACCGGTTTGTTCATTTATTGCACCTCCTGGCCAGTTTAAAAATTCATCTTAGTATTGGCACACCTCTACATTGGCCCCATTAAAGTTCTAATCTTCTTAACAACTGCGCGTTGAACGCCACGATTACCGTGCTCGCCGACATCAGGACAGCGCCGAGAGCAGGCGTTAAAAGAATGCCCCATGCGGCCAGGACACCGGCGGCCAGGGGAATGGCTATAATATTGTAGCCGGCAGCCCACCATAAATTTTGAACCATTTTTCCATATGTCGCCCTGGAAAGGGTGATTATTCTTGGTATATCACGGGGATCAGATCTTACCAGGACAATGTGACCGGCTTCTACGGCTACGTCAGTCCCCGCGCCGATGGCAATCCCAATATCAGCTGTAGCCAGCGCCGGAGCATCATTTACTCCGTCTCCAACCATCGCCACTTTTTTCCCGAGGGCCTGGAGTTCTTTCACTTTGGAAGCTTTATCTTCCGGAAGCACTTCGGCAAAGACTGTATCGATCCCCAGTTCCTCGGCTACGGCATCGGCCACAGCCCTGGCATCGCCTGTCAGCATGGCTACCTCAATTCCGCGTTGATGGAGAGCTGAAACAGCTTCCCTGCTTTCGCGGCGCACAGCATCCGCAACTGCAAATACAGCAATCGGCGTATCATTATTAAGCAAATAAATTGCAGCCTGCCCCCTCTTAGCCGCTTTCTCTGAAACCTCCCGGAGGGCCGGTGGAATTTCTGCGCTTCCTTCATCCAACAAATTAGGCCCGCCCATCTGGTATTCAACCCCATCTATGGTGGCGGTGACCCCTTTGCCCTTAATTGCCTGAAACTGCTCGGCAGCAGGAACCGAGATCTCTCGTTCCCGGGCCGTTTTTACAATACCGCGGGCGATGGGATGTTCAGATTCTGATTCTACTCCTGAAGCCAGCCGCAGCGCTTCCTCTTCAGTAATACCGTCGGAAGCAGACATGGCCACAACCCGAAATTCTCCCAGGGTCAGGGTTCCGGTTTTGTCAAAAATTATGGTATCAAGGTTGCGGGCTTCTTCCAGACCTAAGCGGTCCCGCACTAAAAGACCGCCCATTGCACCCAGAGTTGTCGAGATGGCCACCACCAGGGGTATGGCCAACCCCAGGGCATGAGGACAGGCAATAACCAGGACCGTAACAACCCTGACTATAGTAAAGTCGATCGGCATACCCAAAAACTGCCACACGATCAGGGTAAGCACCCCGGCCAAGACAGCAACAGCGGTTAGAAACTGGGCGGCCCGATCGGCTAAATTCTGGGCCCTGGACTTTGAGGATTGTGCTTCGGAAACCAGCCGCATGATTCCCGATAACTTGGTTTCTTCACCGGTGCTTGTAACCTTAATCCTGAGCGAACCTTCACCGTTATTAGTGCCGGCAATAACTTCATCTTCTTCTTTCTTCTTAACCGGCGCAGATTCGCCCGTGATCATGGCTTCATTAACATCACTTTTTCCTTTTTCTATGACTCCATCCGCCGGTATATTGGCCCCCGGCCGGACCAGGACCATATCGCCGGCTTTTAATTCGCTTACCGGGATCTCCTCTTCTCCCTGGGCGGTAATGCGAACAGCGGTATCCGGCAGGAGTTTAGCCAGTTCCTGTAAGGCCCCATGGGCCTGAACGATGGAACGCATTTCAATCCAGTGGCCCAAAAGCATAATCGTCACAAGAGTGGCCAGTTCCCACCACAGCGCTTCAGCCTGTATCAAATTCAGTTCGACAACCCAAGAAAACAGGAAAGCAACCGTGATAGCCAGGGAAATAAGAGTCATCATACCGGGAAGCCGCGCTTTAAGTTCCTTCCATGCTCCCTGGATGAAAACCCAGCCCCCATAAAAAAAGATGATCGTGCCAAGAACAGGTGGAATCCAGGCCGATCCGGCAAACTCTGGCGCCTGATAACCCAGGAGGTTCTGGATATGCACCGACCAAAAAACTACCGGTAAGGTCATAATTAAGGACAGCCAGAACTTGTCCTGAAACATTTTAGGGCTGTGCCCGGCATGCTTATCATGATCATCATGACCGCTTTGAT
>Ga0207421_10002446_pt1 | contig 22990 bp, 17 predicted proteins | sample SodLakKL_010_SED_4_FD_187542 | JGI IMG/M metagenome (GOLD analysis project Ga0207421, IMG submission 187542) | Alkaline sediment microbial communities from Lake Tanatar, Kulunda Steppe, Russia - 8KL_010_SED (SPAdes) (version 2) | ecosystem: Environmental > Aquatic > Non-marine Saline and...
CCGGGAGCAACACCGCTACGGCAGCATGGTCGGCTGGGAGAATACGCTGGATGGGCGCGATCGCGACGGTTGGAGTCGTCGGGCCGCTGGTCGGGGCGAGATGGACGGTTGGAGCCGGCCCAGCCGGTATGAACTCTCCGGCCCGGGTGAGCGGTTGCTGGTCTGGCGCTGGTACTGGGTGGATGGGCATCTGACGCGTAGCGCCTATGAGGTCAAGTTCCGCGAGTCCCTGTCGAGGCTCCTGGGTGGTCGCGATGACGCCGCGCTGCTCGTCCTCTACGCGCGGTATGACTCCGATCCCGCGGAGGTGGAGCCAGCCCTGCGACGGTACGCCGAGCAGGCGCTGCCCCAGGTGCTGGATACCCTTGAGCAGGTGCAGCAACGTTGAGTGTTGGGGGCCAACACTTGGCGAGGGATGGGCGGGATCCGCGGCCGCTGGTGCTGCATATCCTCTATCGCCTGGATGTCGGGGGGCTGGAGAACATCTTCGTGGAACTGGTGCGCAACAGCGCCCCGGACTCATACCGGCACGCCCTGGTCTGTCTGGCCGATTACGATGAGGACTTCCGCCGCCGCCTGCCGTCGGAGGTCCCGGTCTATGCGCTGCACCGGCCGCCCGGGTGGGGGATCGGCACCCTGGTCCGGCTCTACCGCCTGCTGAGGCAGCTCCGCCCGGATGTGGTGCACACCTCCAATCTCGCCGCCCTCGAGTGTCAGCCCGTCGCTGCGCTCAGCGGGGTCCCCGCCCGGGTGCACGCCGAACACGGCTGGAATATCACCGATCTCGACGGCACCCGTCGTCGCTACCGTTGGCTGCGCCGGGTCTTGAGCCCCTGGGTTCACCGGCATGTGACGGTATCTCGCCATCTGGCCGAGTACCTGATCGAGCGGGTGGGGGTGCCCCGCCAGCGGGTCCGCCACATCTACAACGGCGTGGACACCCGGCGTTACCGGGTGAGTGATGCGCAAGCGGCTTCGGGAACGGAAGATGCAGCGCCCCTGGTCATTGGTACGGTGGGGCGTCTGTGCGCGGTCAAGGATCAGGGCACGCTGATCCGTGCCTTTGCGCGCTTACTGGAGCATGCCCCGGCCTCCCCGGCGCCGCGCCTGGTGCTGATCGGCGCTGGTCCGGAAGAGGGCGCCCTGCGGGCCCTGGCCGATGAGCTCGGTATCGCCGGGCAGGTCGAGTTCGCCGGCAACTCGCCGGCGGTCGCCGAGCGCCTGGCGGGATTCGACGTCTTCGTGCTCCCGTCGCTCGCGGAGGGCATTCCGGTAACCGTCCTCGAGGCCATGGCCAGCGGCCTGCCGGTGGTCGCCTCGCGGGTGGGCGGGGTGCCGGAACTGGTGCAGGACGGGGTCACCGGTACCCTCATCCCCCCGCAGGATCCGGAGCGGCTTAGCGAGGTGCTCCGGGGGTATCTGATCGATCCGCAGCGCCGCCGCGCCGAAGGGCGCGCCGGCCGGGAGCGGGCCGTGGCGCACTTCTCGCTGGAGACGATGGTGGCCGCCTACGAGGGGCTTTACCGTGAGCTGTTGCCCGGCGCGCCGGAGCATCTACCGTTGGCTGGAAAGGACTGATCCGCGGTGTGTGGGATTGCCGGCATTCTGGATCGTGGTCGCGACGGGGGAGATCCGGGGCAGGAGGCCCTGATCCGGCGCATGACCGATACCCTCAGCCACCGGGGGCCTGACGCCGCCGGGGTGCACTGTGAGCCCGGTATCGCCCTGGGGCACCGGCGGCTTTCGATCATCGACCGGGCCGACGGCCAGCAGCCGCTGACCAACGAGGACGGCCGGGTCTGGACCGTCTTCAACGGCGAGATCTACAACCACGCCTACCTGCGCGAGCGACTGCAGGGGCTGGGGCACCACTTCCGCACGCGCTGTGACACCGAGGTCATCGTCCACGCCTGGGAGGCGTGGGGGGAGGCGTGTGTCGAGCACTTCCGGGGCATGTTCAGCCTGGCGGTCTGGGATGGTCGGGAGCAGGCGCTATTCCTCGCCCGTGACCGGCTCGGCAAAAAGCCGCTTTGCTACGCCGAGCTGGCCGATGGGCGGGTGCTCTTCGGCTCGGAGATCAAGGCACTGCTGGCCTGTCCCGAGCTGCCGCGGGATCTAGACGCTTGTGCCGTGGAGGCGTACTTCGCCTACGGCTACGTGCCGGATCCGCAGAGCATCTTCGCGGCGGTGCGCAAGCTGCCACCGGGGCACACGCTCACCTTCCGGGGGGGCGAGGGGCAGGCGCGGCCGCGCTGCTACTGGTCGCCGCGGTTTACCGGCGACTCCGAGCTGAGTCCCGAGTCGGCCGTCGAGGAGATGCGTGATCGGCTGCGCGAGGCGGTGTCCGTGCGCCTCGAATCCGAGGTTCCCCTGGGGGCCTTCCTCTCCGGTGGGGTGGATTCCTCCGCCGTGGTCGCCTCGATGAGTGAACTCGGCGGGCAGCCCGTGGATGCCTGCTCCATCGCCTTCGGGGATCCCCGCTACAACGAGGCGGATCACGCCCGCAGCGTGGCTACTCATCTGGGGCTCAACCACCACCTCTACGAGCTCAGCCCGGAACGTTTCGATCTCCTCGATGAGTTGGCACTGCTCTTTGATGAGCCGTTTGCCGATCCCTCGGCGCTGCCGACCTACGAGGTCAGCCGGGTGGCCCGGCAGCACGTCACGGTCGCGCTCTCCGGGGATGGCGGTGACGAGGTGCTGGCCGGATACCGTCGCTACCGGGGATACGCCCGCGAGGCGCAGATCCGTGACCGGCTGCCGGGCTCGCTGCGCCGCGGGCTCTTCGCACCGCTGGCGCGCTGGTATCCGAAGGCCGACTGGGCGCCGCGGGCCTTCCGGGCCAAGGCCACCTTCGAGGCCCTGGCTGCGGACCCGGTGGCGGGCTATCTGCGCAGCGTGGCGGTGGTGGACGATGCGCAGCGTCAACAACTGTTCTCCGATCAACTGCGCACTGAGCTGCAGGGCTACCACGCCGCGGAGGTACTGCGCCGGCACGCTGCCGACGCCCCGAGCCACGACCCAGTGGCCTTCGTCCAGTATCTGGATCTGAAGACGTGGTTGCCGGGTGACATCCTGACAAAGGTGGACCGAGCGAGCATGGCCCACGGCTTGGAGGTCCGCGCGCCCTTGCTCGATCACACCCTGGTGGAGTGGGCCGGCGGGCTACCGACGGACTGCAAGATCCGCGAGGGGCAGGGGAAGTGGCTGCTCAAGCAGGCGGTGGAGGATCGCTTGCCGCGGGGGGTGCTTTACCGGCGCAAGCAGGGGTTCGATTTGCCGGTGGCGGAGTGGTTCCGTGGACCGCTGCGGGATTCCTTGCGCCAGGCCCTCCTGGGTGAGCGGCTGGCCGATAGCGGCTTCTTCGATGTTGACCGCCTTCAGGTGCTGCTCGATGAGCACCAGTCGGGGCGGCGCAACCACGCGCGCCCCTTGTGGGCGCTGCTGATGTTCGAGTCGTTCCTGCGACGTTGTGTGGAGGGGGCGCCGTGATGCCGCCGTGGCTGGTGCGCAGTGTTTTGCTCCCCGCCCACGAGCGGCTGCGTGGCAGGGCTACGTTGCAGGAGCTGCGCCGATTGCGGCGGGACGAGCGGTGTGAGGAGACGCTGCAGCGGCTGCGTGCAGAGAAGATCCGCGCCTTGCTGGCCCATTGTCACAGCCGCGTCCCCTACTACCGCGAGCGGCTGGCCGGCCAGCACACCCCCGAGTTGGCCGACTTCCCGGTGCTCGAGCGGGACGCCGTGCGCGCCCAGGCCGAGCGGCTCTGCGCCGAGGGGTTCGCCGGTGACTGGCTGCCCTCGAGCACCGGGGGGTCTTCCGGCGAACCGCTGACCTTCTGGACGGATCGTGTCAAGGAGACGCGACACAACGCTCATAAGCTGCGCTTCCGGCAATGGTTCGGGGTGCGGCCCGGGGACCGGCAGGTAGACTTCTGGGGGTCCCCCATCGAACTGGGCAAGAGTTCCCGTCTCCGCCGTTTTAAGGACCGGGTGCTGCTCAACCAGGCCCTGTGCTCCGCTCACGACCTCACGCCGGAACGACTCGATGGGTACTGCCAGTTCCTGGCGCATTATCGACCGCACCTGATCTACGGGTATCCCACGGTCATCGCCCGTGTCGCGCAGCAAGCGGCCGCTGATCCGCAGCGGCTGCGGGGCTGGCGGCCGCGGGTGGTCGTTTGCACTTCGGAAATGCTCTATCCCCAGCTGCGGGAGGCCATACGAGCCGGATTCGGCGCCCCGGTGGTGAATGAGTACGGCTCCCGCGACGGCGGGCTCACCGCCCACGAGTGCCCGCAGGGGCGGTTGCACATCGCCGCCGAGCACGTCTGGGTGGAGGTGGCCGATGCCGATGCCGACGGGGTCGGCGATCTGCTGGTGACCAATCTCGATGGTTGGGGCATGCCGTTCGTGCGCTATCGGGTGGGCGATCGGGGTCGGTTGAGTACCGAGCGTTGCCCCTGTGGCTCGCCGCTGCCGGTGCTCGACCGCCTCGAGGGGCGGCGCAACGACTTCCTGGTGGGCGGTGAGGGGCGGCACGTCCACGGCTCAGCGGCGAATTACGTCATGCGCGAGATCCCGCAGGTGCTCCAGTACCGTTTGCTCCAGCGCGAGGATCGCAGCCTGGATGTACAGGTGGTGGCCGCAGAGGGCTGGGGCGCGGAACAGGAGCGGGCCGTGACCGAAGGGTTGCGGCGGGTTCTCGGTGAGCCGGTGCCGGTCCGGCTGCAGCTGGTCACCACCATCGCGCCGTCGGCATCGGGCAAATACCGTTGGGTCGAGAGTGAGGCGATGGCGTCGTGAGGATCCTCTACCACCACCGCACCCGGGCCGAGGATGCCCAGGGGATTCACATCCGTGCTCTGATCGAGGCCTTCCGCGCCCTTGGGCACCGGGTGGACGTGGTTGAGCCCGGCCCTGCTCGGCGCCGGCGAGCTCGGGATGGCCAGCCGGCGTCGGCGGTAAAGGGGCAGCCGATCGACGGTGCGAAGTCGGGCGTCGAGGACGCCGATGCCACCCCGACGCTGGCCGGTCGGCGGATCCCCCATTGGCTCTATGAGGTGCTCGCCCTGGCCTACAACGTGCCGGCAGCGCTCATGCTGCTCCTGCGTTGCCTGCCCCGACGCCCGGATCTGATCTATGAGCGTTACGCGCTCTTCTCTTGCGCGGGTTTACTGGTGGCCCGGTGGATCCGGCGCCCGCTGGTGCTCGAGGTCAACGCCCCGCTGAGCCTGGAGTTGCAGGAGCACGGCGATCTGGTGCTGCGCGGCCCCGCGCAGCGGATGGAGGATTGGCTGTGTCGCGAGGCGACCCGGACCGTGGTGGTCAGCCATTCCATGGCGGAGATCTTCGCCGACCGCGGGGTCCCGCGGGAGAAACTGCTGGTTATGCCCAACGGGGTCGACAGCCGGCGGTTCCATCCAGCGGTGGATGGCTCGGCCGTGCGCAGCCTGTATGGCCTGGAAGGGTGCCGGGTGGTGGGGTTTGTTGGCTGGGTGCGGCCCTGGCACGGGGTCGATGGCCTGCTTACGGCCATGGCCGATCGCCTGCGGGGTGGGGCCGCCGAGCGCGTGCTGATCGTCGGCGACGGGCCGGCGGTCCCCGCCCTGCAGCGTCAGGCCCGGGCCCTGGGGATCGAGGAGGCGGTGATCTTTACCGGGCCGGTGGCACAGGAGGAGGTCCCGGCGCACCTGGCGGCGCTCGATATCGCCGTGCAGCCGGATGTGACCAGCTACGCCTCCCCCATCAAGCTCTTCGAGTACCTGGCTATCGGGAGGGCCGTCGTGGCGCCTGACCGGCCCAATATCCGCGAGGTGATCGAGGAGGGCGCCAGTGGTCGCCTGTTCCCGCCGCGGGACTGGGAGGCGTTAGGGGCGATTCTGGCGGAGCTGCTTGATGATGCCGAGGCGCGGCACGCGCTGGGCGAGGGCGCTGCGGCGCGCATCGAGCAGGGGGGATATCGGTGGGTCGATAACGCACGCCGGGTCCTGGAGGCGGTGGACGACGGGAATCAGCGGCATGTCGTGGCGGGGGCCTAGGTCTGTGCAGGAGCCTTCCGGCCCGGATGCGGTTGCGGGCCCGCGGATTGTCGTGCTTACCCGGGTCTACCCCAACGCGGCGCAGCCGACCTTCGGCGTCTTCGTCCAGGAGCGGATGGCCCGTGTTGCCCGGCATCTGCCCCTGGTGGTGGTAGCGCCGGTGCCCTGGTTCCCCGGGGAGGGGCTGATCCGCTACTGGCGGCCCTGGTTCCGGCCCCGGGTGCCGCGCCATGAGCAGCGCGAGGGGATCGACGTCCATCACCCCCGCTTTCTCTGCATCCCCGGGGTGGGCAAGAGCCTGGACGGGCTGTTCCAGGCGCTCGGGGTCCTGCCTACCCTGCGCCGACTGCGTCGCGCCGGGCAGCTGGATCTGATCGATGCGCATTTTATCTACCCCGATGGCGTGGCGGCTTGGCTGGTTGCCCGGTGGCTCGGTTGCCCCTACACCATCACGCTACGCGGAACCATCTTGCGTATCTCCCGCACCCGGCTGGCGCGCTATCAGGCCCGCCGAGCGCTGCGTGGGGCGGCCCGGGTCTTCTCGGTCTCCGATTCGCTGCGCCAGGTTGCCCTGGCCATGGAGCCCGATCGCGTGCCGGTGGAGGTGGTGCCGAACGGGATCAACCTCGATCTCTTTCATCCCGAGGACCGGCGAGCTTGCCGTCAGGCACTGGGTATCCCGGCCGATGCTCGGGTGCTGATCACGGTGGGGACGCTCAACGAGCGCAAGGGTTTCCACCGGGTCATCGAGCAACTCCCGCAGATGCTCCAGGAGCAACCGGATCTTTACTACCTGGCGGTGGGCGGGGGGAGCCCGGATGGCAACGATGAGCGCCGTCTGCGGGCGCTGGCCGAGCAAAAAGGGGTGGCCGACCGGGTGGTGTTCACGGGTCCGGTCCCGCCTGAGCGGCTTCGTTACTGTTATTCGGCGGCCGATCTGTTCGTTCTGCCGACCCGTTTCGAAGGGTGGGCGAACGTCTTTCTGGAGGCCTTCGCCTGCGGCCTGCCGGCGGTCGCCACCGATGTCGGCGGCAATCGCGAGGTCATCTGCAGCGACACCCTGGGTTCGCTCGTGCCGTTCGGGGATGGCCCGGCTCTGCGTCGGGCCATCCTCGATGCGCTGGCCCAGGAGTGGGATCATGCCGCGATTCTCGACTACGCCCGGCGGAACAGCTGGGCCGAGCGCATCCCGGCGCTGGTGGCGCGGCTGCAGCAGGCCGCGGCGACGGGGTGTGATGGGGCCGGGCGGGCGAGCCGGGAGGGCGCATGAGTCCGGCGGGCGGCTCCGGCTGGCTCGACACGCTGACCGGTGGTCTGGCTGCCACGCTGGACGAGCACGGCTTTCTGGTCGAGCCTGGGGATGCGCGCAGACGCACCCCGGATGATCACTACGCTCAGGTGTTTACCGCGCTCGCCCTCCAGGTGCGTCCCTGGCACGGCGATTGGCGCCGCCCCCTGGAGGCCTGGACCTCCCTACCGCGGGCGCGCCGGGGGCACGAGCCGTTCAATCGGCTGGGGCTTCTGATCCTGCAGCAGCGCCTGCGGCGATCTTCGGCGGCGGCTGACGATCTACACCGGGTCCAGCGAGCCCTGGAAGGGTGCCCGCTGCGACGGGCCTACCCCTCGAACAACTGGACCCTGCTGGCGGCCACGGTACGTCTGCTGGAGGCGTCCACGCCGCGCGCCAAGCGACGTCGGGCGCATCGTCTGGCCCGGCTGGCCGAAGGTTGGATGACCCCGGCCGGCGGTTTCGTGGATTTCCCGGCTGTGCCCGGCGACCACCCGGCCACGCCGGCCGCGTATCATTTCAAGGCGCTGCTCTGTCTTTGGCTCGCAGCGTGCTGCGTGGACGAGGCGCGCATCCACCGCCTCTTGGGCCGGGCGATGGAGTGGCTCGGTCTGGTGGTGACCCGCAGTGGGTATTGCGGCGGTCTCGGGCGTAGCAATCATGCCCTTTTCGGCGATGCCTGTCTGCTCGCGGTCCTCCAGGGCGTGCGGTGGGCCGGCGAGAAGCGGGGCTGCGGCGATGCTGAGCATTGGCGTCGGCTGAGCGAGGCTATCGAGGGGCGTCTGGACGGCCAGCGCCGCGAGGATGGGCTGTTCTGGCTGACCCCGGCGGGTGCCGAAGACGTGGCCGGCGGCTGGGATCGGTACATGCACCTGAGCGTCTACAACGCCTGGATGGCAGGTTTGTTGAGCGTGGGGGCCAACCGGGATCCGCTGCTCACCGCCGGACGCCCCCCGGGACGGGGCCAGGTGCTGGGGATGGGGAACGGGGAAGGCGGTGATAGCGTTTGGGTCGATGAGCAGGCCGGGCTGGTTCGGGTCGAGGGCCGTGATTGGTCCGTGGGGGTAAGTCTGCACGGGCAGGCAGTTCAGGGCTACAGCCGTAGTGAGGGCGATCTACGTGCATCGGCCGGTCTGCCGTTCCATGTGGAAGTTGAGGGTGAAGCCGTGCTGGGCCCCCCTGCGCGGCAATCGGCGAGCCAATGGCGGGCGAGGCCCTGGCAGGCCGGGTGGCTGCTGCTGGTGGCCTCGGGAGAGATCGTTTACGGCCCCCTGCAGTTCGAGCGTGCCGGCTGGTCCCGCCGTGCCGAGGGGCTCGCCTGGTGGGGCGAGGGTGTCCCCCGGGCCCTCTGGGCAACCGGCACCGGGGGCGGCTGGGCCCGTTTACGGGATGCCGTCGATTGGCGGGTGCTGGGGGGCAGCCTGCAGCGGCGCCGCGGGATTAAGCCAGCGGGGCTGTCTGGCCACCACTGGCGGCTAGAGATGGACTGGCATGGTCCATCGCGGTGTCTGCGGGCGCGCTGGACCCTGTTCGGGTGCCCGGGGTCCGCCGCGCGACTGCTGAACCCGGGCGGGTGGGCGATCCTGCAGCCGGCCAGTCCGCCGGCCACGCCCCGGTCCGACATGAGAGGTTCAGCCCCCAGCAGTCTGGGCCCGCTGTCGGTTGGGGCGGGCGGACTGGAGCGCCCCTGGCCCGACGAGCATCAGGTCTTCGAGGCAACGCTTTGCCTCGTCAAATGCTAGCCGACGCTATCAGAGCAGCCCGCCCAACCCGCCCCCGCTGTAGAGGCTGAGGGCGCCGAAGAACGCGACCAACAGCCCGATCAGCGCCAGGGTGAAGACCGCGATCTCCCGGCGCTGTCGGCGATATCGGGTCGGGGTACGCACGCGACTGACCACGCCGAGCACCGGGCGACCGGTCAGCCCGGCCAACTGCGTTGGCGAGGCCACCGTCCCGCGGATCTGCGAGATCAGGAAAGCGACGCCGGACCCTGCACCGAGGCCGAGCAGGAGGACTCCGCTGGCGAGCAGGGGGCGATCCGGGGCCGCGGGGCTGCTAGGTCTTTGCGGGGGCTCCAGGACCCGGAAGTCCACCGCCGCGGTCTCGGTCTCCACCGTGCCGGTCAGCACCGCCCGTTCCCGGGTGCTGAGTAGTTGACGGTAGCTCTGCTGGAGGACGTCGTGATCGCGCGTCAGGGCGGTGTACTGGGATTCGATGGCGGGGACCTGATCGACCAGCGCCTCCAAGTTGGCGACGCGGCGCTCGTGCTCGTTTACCCGGGTGTCCATGGCGGCGGCCCGGCTCTCGGCCTCGGCCAGGGCCAGGCGCAGTGGGTTATCGACGCCCGAGAGCTCCACGCCGCCTTCGCTCATGGCGAGTTCGGCATTGCTGCGTCGCTCCTCCTCCAGGTCCGCGAGGATGCGTCGGGTCTGAATCACGTCCGGATGCGAGTCGGTGAAGTGCCGGCGCATCTCATCGAGCTGCGATTGGAGGCGGCTGATCCGCTCGTCCAGGCGTGGGTCGCTGAAGCTGTTCTCCCGAGGCAGGGAGGTGCGGCCCTCGTCCACGCGCGCCTGCAGAGTCTCCACCCGGCGCAGGTGCTCCTCACGTTCCAGACGGGTCTGCTCCAGAACCTCGCGGGCACGCTGCAGCCGTGCGTAGTAGTTCCCGCCGGCGCTGAGCAGGGCGACATGCTCGCGCTTGAAGGACTCGATTTCCTCCTCTTTGTCGCGCAGAAGCTGAGCGTAGCGCCCCAACTGCCGTTCGATGAAGGTCTGGGAGCTGAGCAGGTCGGTGCGGGAGTCGCCGAGTCCTCGCTCCATGAAGAGGTTGGAGGTCTCCCGTACGACGCGGTAGGCGACCTCCGGGTCCCGGTGCGAGAAGGAGATGGTGTAGATGTTGTCCCGACCCTGGCTGCGCAGTTGGATCCCACCGCGCAGCGTGTTGATCAGGGCCTGCTCGTTGTCCTGGCCGAGGAGGACGTCCAGATCCGATTGCCGCGCGATCTCACGCAGGTTGTCGTTACTTAGCAGCGTTGCGGACATCATCCGCATGCGCTGATCGGTGTCCGGGCGGACGGTCATGCCGCGCAGCAGCGGGTCGAGCACTGACTGGGTGTTGACGTAGACGCGGCTCGAGGACTGGTAAACGTCGGGGAGGGTGTGGATGTAGGCCCAGCCGCTCAGGCAGATGACCCAGGCAAACGGAATAACCCACCAGCGGCGATGCCAGATCGCGCGCAGGTAATGAATGATGTCCTTGTAAAGTTGCTCCAGACCCACGGCCTCGCCCCCCACGTCGCCCCTCGGCCTGCGGGCCGAGTCGCGGCGGTCCCCGCAACCGCCTCAACGAAGGAGTATAGCCGCCCTTTGAGAAACGACAGGGCCTAAAAAAACCTTCCGCCGGCCCGAGGGCCGGCGGAAGGTGACTGGCTGCATTGGGACAGAGGAGCGGTTTACTTGTCCTCGTCGCCGGGAGACGCCTTGTCGGAGAGCTTCTGCGAGTACTCACCGAGCACCGGCACTTCCCAGTCCTTGCTCTGGAAGGCGTTGAAGGCCATGAACAGCAGGCCGATCAGACCCACCCAGAACACCAGGGGCATCCCGGCAAAGGCGGCGTTGAGAATCGCCACGCAGATCCAGACCACAGCGATCACCGCGGAGATCGCCAGCGACTGAGCGGCGTGGAAACGCACGAACGGATCGGCCCGATCGAGGAGCAGGAAGATCGCACCCGTGACGGGACCACCGACGTAGGAGAGGCCAGCGGCAAAGTGGCGCGGCAGCCCGGAGTTGCCGAGGAAGACCTCGCTGCTCTCGCTGCTCTTGCTGGCGCTGGAGGCCGCGGAACCCGTTGCGGCGGAGCTGCTCGCCTTGCTGGCGGTGCTGCTCGTGCTCTTGCTGGCACCGCTCTGCTCAGCGGCGGTCTCCACGGTGCCGGACTTGGCCGCCTCGGATTTGGCGGTGCCGGCCTTGGTCGTGCTGCCTGTGGATTTGGTGGTGCTGCTCTTGCTGCTCGTTTCCGAGGTTTTCTTGGTCGATTTGTCGTTCATGTCCTCGCTCATTCTGGACACCTCCATATCAATGCCCCTTCAGGGCGACTCATACCCCCGGCCCGTCGTCACAATACCGAGGAGCGATAACCTCCGCAAACTGCAAGTCCGGGCCGCCGTTGTTGATTTCCGCAGGTAACCACCAATTTATGCGGCCCATCGGTTGCCTGATGAAACGAATGTTCAGGCGAAACCCGGTGGGTTCCATTGATCCATCATGCGCTCTCTTGCCACATCCAATCGTTTCGACATCAGCGCTGAGAACCGTTTCAGGATCTGATAGCCGAAAGCCGGATCCGACTCGCAGCGTTCGATAATCGCCGCGCCGTCGAACTCCAGCAATTCGGTCGCGTCCTCGGCCCGGGCGTTGAAGTTCCAGCGATACGGGGGGATCAGCCAGGACCAGCCCAGGATCTGATCGGTCCCCAGGCGCTGTACCTCCAGCGTCGGGCCGCTGATGGCCGGGACCTCCAGCACGATGCCGCCGGCGCGGATCAGGTAGAACGCCCGTGCGGCGTCGCCGTGGCGGAACAGGACCTCGTCCTGTTCGAGCGTGCGCGGGCTGGCACACTCGGCCAGGAACTCCACGTGGGCACGCTCCAGTCCCTTGAAAAACTCCTGATCAGACAGGATGTTGGCGATGGATGCGGGCATGGTGCGTGCCTCCTGGGGCGGATGCTCCGCCGCCGCCGGCCCCGTGCCCGGCCGATCGACGGGAACGGCTCAGCTTGCCATGCGCGATGGCCCTTCGGACCATCGGCGCTCTTCGCGCTCCCCACTGTAAAGGTAATCCCGTGTCAAAGGCACTGCGTCTTGCTGCCGCGCCAGCTGGAGTTGCAGGACCATCATACCGCGCCAGCGGAAAACGGCCTCACTGACGGCCAGGTAGAACTCCCACATGCGGCAGAACGATTCGCTCTTGGCGGTGGCGACGCGGTCGCGGATGCGTTGAAAGCGCGCCTGCCAGTGGGCCAGCGTGTAGGCGTAGTGGAGTCGGAGGACCTCGATATCCGTGGTGCGAATGCCCACGCGCTCCACCGAACTCATGACCTCAGAGGTGGCCGGGATGTAACCGCCCGGGAAGATGTAGCGTCGTATCCACGGGTTGGTGAACCCCGGTGGGTTGAAGCGGCCGATGGTGTGGACGAGCGCCACCCCATCGTCGGTCAACAGCCGACGGACGGTGTCGAAATAGGTATCGTAGAAGGGCACGCCCACGTGCTCGAACATGCCAACGCTGACCACGCGCTCGAACGGCCCGGTGACATCCCGATAGTCCTGCAGGCGGATCTCGACACGGTCGGCGACCCCGGCTTGCTGCACCCGCTCCTGCGCCAGTCGCTGCTGCTCCTGCGACAGGGTCAGACCCACCACCTCGACCTGCTCGCTTTGCGCCAGATGGATGGCCATGGAGCCCCAGCCGCACCCGATATCCAGCACGCGATCGCCGGGGCGCAGGCACAGCTTGCGGCGGATGTGGGCGGCCTTGGCGCGCTGCGCGGTCTCCAGGTCCATGGATGGGTCCGCGAAGTAAGCACAGGAGTAGTGCATGTCGGCGTCCAGGAAGTTCTGGAACAGCCAGTCGTCCAGGTCGTAGTGGGAGGCGATGTTCCGTCGCGCCGCGGCGGCGCGGTTCCACTGTTGCAGCGGGCGCGCCGCCCACAGCAGCCACCCTTTGGCACCGTTGGATCGGGGCGGGGGGAAGTTCTGGAGCAGCACCTCAAGAACGCCCAGCAGTCCGCCCTCGCCGGGGCTCCAGTCGCCGTCCATGTAGGTCTGGCCGAGCATGAACTCCGGGTCGAGCGCGATGCGGCGCAGGGTGCGCCGGCGGTGGATACGCATGACGCCGCGGGGTTGGCCGCCGTCGCCGAATGTGCTCCGGCGGCCATCGTCATAGTGCAGCTCCAGGGTCCCATGGCGGACTCGACGGCCAAAACGTTGCTCGATCCATCCCATCGACACCACTCCATGCTGCCTGTCGGGGCGACCCGCGCCCCATAGCCGGATACGAAGCACTCCCCCCAGTCTGGGCCAAGAATCCGATGCCGGTGGAGGGGTGGGCCGGGACGCAGGCGCGCACCCGGTGCGCCGTGTTGCCGCGGCTAGTGGCGCAGGGTACGCCGGGCGCGGACCAGGCTGCGGTACCAGTCCCGTCGCGGCAGTGGCACGGGGGTGGGGCGGCGGCTGAGCAGGCTGACCTGGCTGGCGTGCTCGCTGAGCTGGTGACCCCGGGAGATGGTCGCCAGCACCCGCTCCCGGGCCCCGTAGGTCTCCACGAGGAACTGGCGGGCCTCCTCGGTCAGCTCCACGTGGTAGTGGCGGACCAGGGCGAGTGCCAGTTGCTCGGCGGAGCGGCTCAGGTCCTCTTCGACGCTGGCGGCCATGGCCTCACCCAAATCCCGCTTCTCGCGGGCGCTCATGCCCGGCTCCAGGCCACCGAGGTAGGAGGCGTTCGAGGCGCCCAGCCCCCTCTGTACCTCCGGCCGCGAGAGCTGGATGTGCGGCTCCAGGGCGAGGGCGGTCTCGACGGCCAGGTGGCGAGCTCGCTGCGGGGTCAGCTCACGCAACTGCTCTCGGGCGCGGCGCAGCTGCGCATCGGGGCGCAGCCATTCGAGCCCCTCGTCGCGCAAGTGGCGCATGATCTGTTGGCACACAGCCTGCTTGGCATCTTCGTCCAGGGCGATGGTGCGCTCGGTGATGCGCAGCCCGCGCCCGCCACGGTGGGTGCGCAGCCGCTGGGGGTCGCCGGGCGCCGCCTCGGCCAGGCTGTTCCAGCGCTCGGTGGCCTTGAGCAACTCAGCGTGCGCGTTGCCCAGTGCCACCAGGGTCTCCCGGGCTGAACGGTACAGGGAGAGGGCCGTGCCCAGGGCGTCGGCGGTGCGCGCCAGCCGCTGGCGGCTGGCGCGGTCCAAGGCGCGGCGTTGCTCGAGCGCCTGTAAGCGGTCGATGCGCATCTGAAGGTCGTCCATGGCCGCCATAACGCGCTCGAGCAGCTTGTGGGCGGGTAGCTCTTCGGGCACTAGCTCATACGGCAGGGCGTCGACCTCGATCAACCACGCAGCCAGAGCGCGGATGCGGTTGTCGCTGGCGGCCTGGGCCAGGCGATAGCGGCTGCGGGCGGTCTCCAGGGTCTCCAGGGCGCGGGCAAGCTGCCAGCGCCCCCGGTAGGTGAAGGTGAGGATGGGGATCTCGCGGCCGTTGATCAGTTCAAAGGCGAGCCCGAGCATGTCCTCCACGTCACCCATGGTGATGAGCAGCGGGTTGTCCTCTTCAAAGCCGGCCAGGACGCGTTCGATGAAGGCCTCGTTGCGCGGGATGCCGGCGCGCAGCTGGGGCACCTCACCGTGGAAGCGATCGCGCAGGGCGTCGGCGGCCATGGGGGCCTCGGGGCGGATCTGCTGGTAGGCGGTCTCGAAGAGCTCCTCGTTCTGCGCGTTGAGGTCGCGGATGCGGCTGTAGAGTCCGGAGCGCCGGTAGCTCTCAATGCGCGCAAGCAGTTCGCCGAGCTGACGGTCGCCGGTCAGATCCTGGCAGGCGAGTCCGATCCCGGCCGGTGAGAGATCCACCCGGCGCAGCAGCTGCCGGGCCGCCTCGCTGCGCCGGGCCTGGCCGCTGAGACTGGCCACGTGCAGGTCACGGCTGGCCAGGACCAGGTCGCCGAGGTGGTCGATGGTGCTGGAGACATCCGCTTGGGCGCGTTCCTGAGCCGGCCCCCAGGTGCTGTCGTAGACGATCTTGGCGAGCAGGCCGATCAGCCCGGAGAGGATGGTGAACGTGGTGAAGTAGATCAGCAGCTGCGTGTGGGGTGGATGACCGTAGGCCACCCAGTAGCCGCCGGTCAGTCCCAGACCGGTGACCGGGCCGGCGGTCCAGGCCAGACCGAGCAGCGAGCGGGAGATGCGCACGCGACGCACGGCCCGGGACCATTGCTCCAGGCGCTCGTTGGCCTCCCGGTCCAGGGAGACACCGCTCGCGGGAGCGGCGTCAGTGACGCCTTCCGCAGACCCTTTCCTCCAGCGCAGCAACGACACCGGGCCCGCTTAGCGGAACTTCCGCTCGTACTCTTCGACCAGCGGCTTGGCCAGATCCGTGGGGATGGCGTAGCTGATGCCGCTCGGCTCGCGCACGGCCGCCTCACGCCCGCCCTGGACGAACACCCTGTTGAGGACGGCATAGACCTGCCCGCTGCCGATCTCGTAGACCGGGCTGCCGCTGTTGCCTGGATAGGCGGTGCCATCGAGCTGGAAGACCATCGGCGGTTGTTCGCGGCGCAGGCGGGCGACCTGGCCGGGATCGAGCTGGTCATCCCGTTGTGCGGGGAGGGCCAGCGGGGTGCGGGCCGAGATGATCGCGGTGTGCGTCACGGGGTAGAAGCCGATGACCATGCCGATGGGGAACCCGGTGTAGGCCACTTGGTTGCCGGGGCGCAGATCGTCCGGGTTGCCCAGGCTCAGCGCCGGCAGCGGATCGCCGTCGATGCGCAGGATGGCAAGATCGTGGGTGCGTGAGCGGGCCACCGGCTCCGCGGCGCGGACCTCGGGCGAGCCGGCCTCGCCGACGAGCACGATCAGCCGTTCCCGCCGCTCCTCATCCAGGGCCTCCGGAAGCACGTGGTGGTTGGTCAGCACCGCCCTGCCATCGGCGATGACAAACCCCGTGCCACGGAAGTCGACCCGCGGGCTGCGGGTTGGCGAGTGGGTGCCGACCCCCACCACCGACGGGGTGATGCGCTCGATGGTATCGGCCAGTTCTTCCGAGGCGTGGGCGGGTAAGCCCGTGGCGGGGCCGAGTAATAGCGCGCCCGCGAGGGCGAGCAGCCAGCGGTGGAGGCGGGGGGGTCGCGTCATCCAGGTTGACTCCAGAGAAGGGGGTGGTGGCGCGCCTCCAGATCGGCGCCAGGCTCCTGATTGGGGGTAAGGATAACACCCAGATCGCAGGATGCGCCCGCCTGCTACGCTAAGGATAGCCTGGATACCGCCCCCTTGAGCCTCCTGCGAAGAGACCCGCACATGCCCCCGCCCATCCGGTTGCGCCTCGGTGTCCTTTTCGGTGACCCCAGCCTGCCCTACGCCTACGGCCCCTACGGACGGATCGGCATCGAGGAGCTGGCGGCGGCGGAGGAGGCCAAGCGAGTGCTGGCGGCCCTGCCCGGATTGAGCCTGCGCGTTTTCGATGACCACGAGCGGCTGATCGATGATCTGCGTGACCATCCGCCGGACCTGGCGGTGAACTTCTGCGACAACGGTTACCGCAACCGCCTGGAACTCGAGGCCAGCATCCCGGCACTGCTGGAGATGCTCGCCATCCCCTACACCGGGACCACGGCTACGGCCATGGGGCTGGGGCGGGACAAGGGGGCGGTGCGCGCCCTGGCCGCCGGACTGGGGGTGGCGGTGCCTGAGGAGTGGCTCATCGATCTGCGCGACCCGCGCCCGGTGGTGCCGAAGCGCTACCCGGTGCTGATCAAGCCGAACGACAGCTGCGGCAGCATCGGCATGGAGCCTGACTGCGTGGTGCGGGACGCCCGTCAGGCCCGGGCCTATCTGCGCCGTCTGGCTGGGTCCGGGGTGGTCTGGGCGCTGGCCCAGGAATTCCTCCCCGGGGCGGAGTACACGGTAGGGCTGGTCGGCAACCCGGCCACCGGGCTGTCGGTCCTGCCGCCGTTGGTCGTCGACTATTCGGCACTGCCCCCGGAGCTGCCGCCGATCCTTTCCTACGGCTCCAAGACCGACCCCGAGTCCGCCTACTACCGTTCGCTGCGCTTTGCCCCGGCGCGACTTGACGAGGCGAAACGGGTCGGGCTCGAGCAGGCCGCGCGGCACCTGTTCGCGCGGCTGGGGGCACGGGACTATGCGCGGGTGGATTTCCGTGAGGATGCCCAGGGGACGCCGCGGCTGCTTGATTTCAACAACCACCCCTCCTGGGGGCCGGAGGGGAAACTGGCGATGATGGCCGGATATGCCGGCTTCAGCTACGCCGAACTCCTCGGGCAGATCGTCCAGGCCGCCGTGGAGCGCTACGCTTCCGGGGGGCGGCCGCTTGGTAGCCCGGTCTAGAGCAGCTGGCGCGGGATCCACTCGTCGTAGTCGCGGTGGAAGATGCGTGCCCCGTTCTCAAAGACCTCCAGTTCGGCGCTGATCCGGAAGTGTTCGGCGGTAGCGCTCATGCGGGTTTGGCAGGTCACCCGTACGTCCCAGTCCTCGCGGTGCAGGCGGGCATCGAGGTCGATCAGGGCCTGGGCCGACAGGGGATCGGTCTCGTTGATGCGGAAGGTGCGCCGGATGGTGTGGCCGACGGTGAGATCGATCTCCTCGAGCCGCGCGAGCGCGGCACCCTCCAGGTCGGCGGCGTCGCCGAAGGTGCTGTAGATCGTCTCGTTGGTGGTTAGATCGTGTTCCACTGTCCGGTGCGGATCGACCCACTCCAGTGCCGTGGGTTCGGCGCCGGGGCCGCGCTCAGGCGGTGCGAAGGGGGCCAGGGATCGATCCAGGGCGCTGGGCGGGCGTTCCGGGAGTTCGAGGGTGCTGACCCCGGTATGGACCGTCAGGGCCACGGGCTCGGGCGAAGGCCAGATCAAGGGCCAATAGGTGGTGGAGATGCTCAGCCGCACGGTGTGGCCGGCCGGGAAGGCGTAGGCGATGTCGTTCAGGGTGATCCGCACCCGGTACCGCTCGCCGGGCTCGAGCGGTTGCGGCTGCTCGTGGCCGTCGCGATGGCAGAGGTTCAGCGCCCCGTAGCTCACCCGGGACGAGGTGCCGTCCGGGGCGACGTCATTGAGCCGAATCACCCCCATCGCCACCGGGCGGTCCACGGACAAGACCAGATCCACCCGGGGTGCGCCGAGGATCTCCAGCCGCCGGGGGAGCGGGTCCGAGTCGAAGACCAGGGACTTGCCGTCATCCTCGCGTTGATCCAGAGGGCCCTCGCCCTCGGCCCCGTAGCCGTAGAACTCGCCGCCCTTGAGCCCGGTGGTCTGCGGCGAGCGCACGCGCACCGCGTCCTCGGGATCGTCCGGCGTCTCCCCCAGGGCGCCGACGTTCAGGTGCCACCGGCGGGCCTGGATGCGCGGCGAGGGCCATTCGGTCTCGGCCACCCAGCGGCCCGGCCGGTACTCCAGATACGGCGAGGGCGGCACCCACTCCTCCAGCCAGACCCGGAGCATGGGCTCGTCCATGATCCCCGTCTCGATGCCCTTGAGCCAGTGATCCCACCAGCGCACGGCCTCCTGGAACATGCCGATCCGTGGCCCGGGCACCGCGGCATGGGGGAAAGCGTGGGGCCAGGGGCCGATCAACCCTTTGCGCGGTGCGCTCAGGCCGGCCATCAGCCGAGGGATGGCGTTGACATAGCCATCCGACCAGCCGCCCACCGCGTAGACGGCGCATTCGATGGCAGCGTAGTCCTCGCAGACCGAGCCGTGGCGCCAGTAGTCGTCGCGATGGGGGTGCTGGAGCCAGACCGCCGGGAACAGGCGCAGGCTGTCGAGTCGCTGCTGCCACTGTTCGCGCCAGTCGGCGCCGGCGATGGCCGGATCCGGCGGCCAGGCCGCCAAGCTGAAGAAACTCGAGCCCCAGGTCAGGTTCTCGTTAAGCAGGCAGCCGCCCTTGTAGTGCGCGTCATCGGCGTAGCGGTCGTCGGTGGAGCACATGGTGAGGATCGCGCGCAGGCCGGGTGGGCGCCGGGCGGCGACCTGCAGGGCGTTGAACCCCCCCCAGGAGAGGCCCATCATGCCGATGCTGCCATCGCACCATGGCTGTTCTCGGATCCAGGCGATGGCGTCCACCGCATCGTCCTGTTCCTGCTCCAGGTACTCGTCGAGCAGCACCCCCTCGGAATCACCGGTCCCGCGCAGATCCAACCGGATGGAGGCGTAGCCGTGGCCGGCGAAGTAGTGGTGCAGCGGCTCGTCGCGCAGACGGGTGAAGTCGCGCTTGCGGTAGGGCATGTACTCGAGCACCGCGGGGACCGGGGAGCGCTCCGCGTCCTCGGGCAACCACACCCGCGCCGCCAGGCGGACCCCGTCGCGCATCGGGATCCAAAGGTTCTCGATGACTCGGATGTTCTGCGGGAACGCCTCGACGATGCGCATGGTTCAGACCGGGCTCCGGTTGCGCGCGGGGTGGTCCGGCGTTGCCTCCGAGCCTGCCGGGTACAGGCCGTCCAGGCCTGCCTCCAGCAACCGTTCGGTGGTGCGCACCAGGGTGCGCGCCACCCGGCAGGTGGTCTCCAGGGAGACGGATTCGTTGGGTGCGTGGGCCTGGTCGATGTCACCGGGGCCGTAGATGACGGTCGGCACCCCCGCCAGGCGGACCCAGCCGGACATGTCGCAGCCGTAGGGGGCGGCACTGATCCGCGGCTCCTGGCGGAACTCGTCGCCGGCGCACTCGGCCAGGGTGCGCACCAGTGGGTGGTCGGCGTCGGTCTCGGCCGAGCCGAATCCCGAGGCCAGGCGGCGGATCTCCGGCGGGTTGCGCGAGAGCCAGGGGTCGTCGCGGATCGCCTCCGCGATGGCGTTGCGAAACCGGGCCTCGGCCTCGTCGATGGTCATCCCCAGGGGGACCCCGACGCGGACCTGGGCCTCCAGCGAGTCCATCACCGAGGACGACCACAGTCCCCCGCGGATGACTCCGACGTTGGTGGCGTAGGGCAGCGGGTGGACGCTCATCAGCGGGTGCTGCTCGGCGGCGTTCAGGGCCTGCTCGTCGGCCCGCATGGCCTGGTACAGGGTGATGAAGTGATCCAGGGCGCTCTCGCCCTGCAGGCGTTTGCTGGCGTGGGCGGACTTGCCGGGTACGCGGATGCGCAGGGACATCGCCCCGGCATGGGCGATGACCAGTTCCGGGATGCCGTGCTGAACCGTCGGCTCGGGCAGGATGCAGGCGTCGGCGCGCCAGTTGCCACGGATTGCGGCCAGGGTGCCGAGGCCGCTGTCCTCCTCGGCCGGGACGGCGGCGAAGATCACCCGCCCGGGGAAGTTGCGACCCCCTTCGGCGAAGGCCTCGAAGGCGGCCAGTGCGGCCACGAGGCCGGCTTTCATGTCCGACGCGCCACAGCCGAAGACCCGATCGCCGCGGGTGACCCCGGAGAAGGGTTCGTCCTGCCACAGGCTGTAGTCACCCGGTGGGACCACGTCCACGTGTCCGGTGAGCAGGACGCTGGGGCCGGGCTGATCGCCCCGGACTACGCCCACCACCACGGGCGCCCAGGCCCGCTCGACCTCGTGGCCGGGGTAGCGGGGATCGCGCTGCAATGAGGCGATGCCGTCGTTCCAATAGTCGATCTCGGCGTCGTACTGCTGCAGCCAGTTGGCGATGCGCGCCACCGCGGCGTCTTCCTCCCCGGTGATGGAGGGGATGCGGATCAGGGAGACGAGCCGCTCGTGGATGCGATCTTCATCGATGTAGGCGGTGCGACGGACCATGCGTGCTCCTTGGGGGCAGGGGCTATCCTGGAGTATATGCATCTGAGACCGACTTCACCCGAGGATCTGCCCTTCGTCCGCTGCGTGGAGAGCGCCCCGGAGAACGCCGCATTCGTCGAGCAGTGGACCCTGGCCGAGCATCGGGCTTGCCTACACGATCCCGGCTGCGCCCACTGGATCCTGGAGGCGGGTCGGCCACCCCGGGCGGTGGGCTACGCGATCCTGCAGGATGTGGATCATCCCCACGGAGCGGTGCTGCTGCGTCGGATTGCCATCGCTGGCAAGGGCCGCGGGTACGGCCGCAGAGCGGTGCGGGCCCTGATGGCCTACGTCTTCGGTGAACTGGGGGCGCAGCGCCTCTGGCTCAGTGTGCTGCGCAGCAATCGCCGGGCGCTGCGCCTTTACCGCGACCTGGGTTTCGTGGATGACCCGCAGGGCGCGCCGGCCCCCGGCTCGCGCATCCTGGTCCTGGAGCGCCCGGGGACCACTTAGTAGTTCGTCTCCAGCGGCTCGGAGAAGCGGAAGTCGAGCTGTCGCATGATGTTCCGGAACTTGTCGTGGAGGTGCTGTTCGTCCTCGCCGCCGATGAACAGCTCGGCGATCTCGTAGCTGTAGCTGTCCTGCCCGCGGAGCTCGGAGAGCTGCGTCCCCTCGGTGACCTGGACGTGGATGGACAGCTCCGGGTGGGTGCGTTGCAGGGCGCGGATCTGCTCGGCATCGGGCACCCGCAGCACGCGGGCGTCCCCGTAGACCCGCGGCATGAACTTGGCCGCCATCGGGAAGCGACCCTCCGGCCGCGGGAATCGCGGGCGTCGGCCCAGGCTGATGTCGATAGCCACCTCATGGTGGGAGGTGCCGGTGGCGACCTCGAAGATCGGACAGTGGGACTTGGAGATCCGCGGGTTGACCTCAAGCAGCCAGATCTTGTCCACGTCTTCGTCCCAGAAGAACTCCATGTTGAAGGGCGTTTGGTTGAGTCCGATGTGTTCGAGCAGCCGCCGGGCGTATCCCTTCATGCGCTCTTGGACGGGGACGGGGAGGCTGGAGGGGTACTGGTAGCTGATGAAGCTGACCTGGTTCGAGCCGCGCAGGGAGTCGAGGATGGCGTAGGTCACCACCTCGCCGTTGAAGACGTACCCCTCCAGGGTGCAGAGCCGGCCCTGGATGATCCCCTCGGCCAGGGCCGTGGCTCCACTCCCGGTGCCCGGCAGACGCTCCGGGTGATCAACGCGCTCGGTGAAGGCCCGGAACGGCTCAGAGAAGACCGGGATCCCCCGGGCGATCGCGTCGATGGCTGCGCGGAACTGGTCGTCATCCTCGACACGGAAGCCGAGCATCGACGAGAAGGCCACGGCCGGCTTGAGCCAGAACGGGTAGGGCAGTTTGAGGGTGGCCAAGGGGTCCTCGGCATACGGGTCGATGCCCTGAAACGCCGGCGTGCACTCCGGGACGGCTGCCTCGCAGGCCAGCCGATTCCAGTACTTGTTCTCGCAGAGCAGGATGCTCTCCAGGGACGGGGTGGGTAGTCCGTACTCGCGGCGCAGCACGGGGAGCAGCGAGGTGGTCGGGAAGTCCCAGTGGCCGATGATCGCATCCACCCGCGGGGCCTGCGCCAGGGTCTGGCGGGCCTCGTCGAGGATGGCCGGGATGTCGTAGCGCTCGGGGAGGATGATGGTGTCGTAGTCGATCAGCGGGTGAAAGGCGTACTGGTCGCTGTCGCGTACGGTCTTGAGCTGTTGGAGGTGAAAGTAGCCCAACCCGATGACGAAGATCTGCTTGCGATCGTCCATGGTTCCCTCGAACGGGCGCGCCCTACTGCACGGTTGCCTACGAGGGAGCGTAGTCCAGGTGGACGGAGTTGCAGTGCTCAGCCGTCGCCGGTGGCCTCGATGCGCTCGAGCCGGGTGCGCTGGGCGTGGCGTTCGCTGCGGCGATCGACGGTACGCACGGGCAGGCCGGCCCAGCCCTCGGCCATGTACCAGCGCACCGCCCTTTGCTGGCCCGGTTGCTGGCGGGTCAGGCGCACGGTGCGGAAGGTGCCCGGATGCGCACGCACGGTCTGGCGACCCTCCACCCGGAAAACAACCTCTTCCACCTCACCCTGCTCATCGACTACCTGGTGGCTGATCTGCGTATGGCGCGTCCCCTCCAGGGCCTCTTCCATGACCTGCCAGCGGTGGGTGAGGGGATCGA
>Ga0207421_10002448_pt1 | contig 22981 bp, 30 predicted proteins | sample SodLakKL_010_SED_4_FD_187542 | JGI IMG/M metagenome (GOLD analysis project Ga0207421, IMG submission 187542) | Alkaline sediment microbial communities from Lake Tanatar, Kulunda Steppe, Russia - 8KL_010_SED (SPAdes) (version 2) | ecosystem: Environmental > Aquatic > Non-marine Saline and...
GTTGACCCATCAGTACCGCAGGACGTGTCGCCGGGTCGCGCAGCACGATCAATGTGGCTGCGTCGCGGACAGGTGTCATGCGGCTTTGCTGAAACCGTGCATCCGACGTGACCATTGGACGCCGACCATCAGCCCCTTCATCGGGGGTAACAGCGCCAGCGACATCACGATTGCGCCCAGCGACAGGCTTGTCGCCATCATCATCGGGTCGGGTCGCCAGACCACCCACATGATATGGATCGCAAAGCCGATGACATGCGCCACGATCAGGATCGTCAGATAGGCAGGCCCGTCATCGGCGCGGTGGTGGTACAATTCCTCGCCACAATCGGGGCAGGTGTCGGCCACATGCAAATAGCGGTCGAACAATTTGCCGGTCCCGCATTTTGGGCAACGGCAGCGCAATCCGTTCAGGACGGCGGGTTTGGTCGGGCGGTCGTCGCCGTATTGGGACGCGTCTGTCATCGGGCTCTCCTATACTGACCTTTACATGGGCCTTTTGTGTCCGAAAGAAAAGGGCCGAGGGGGTTAGGACGGTATCACGGCAGGGACTTGCGAAAACATATTTTGCAGCGACGGAAACACCTTGGGTCTGCGTTGAAGGTGGGTCAGCGGCACAAAGCCGCAGAGCAGCGAAAGGACGCAGAGATGAAAACCACTTGGATCGCAACAGGATTGGCAGCGGTACTGGCACTGACGGCTGGGGCCGCTGTGGCACAGGGGCACCGTGACCGCCCGGACCTTGCCGCGATGGATGCAGACGGTGACGGTGCCGTGTCGCTGGAGGAAATGACAGCCTATGCACAGACCCGCACGGCAGAGCGTGTGGCGCGTATGTTCGCCCGTCTGGATGCGGATGGCGACGGTGTCATCACTCAAGCCGAATTCGAGGCGGCCAAAGACCGGCGCGGTGATCGCCCCGGCCGTCCGGCACCGCGTGACTGAAACCTGTCTGCGTGGCAGGTCGGATGCCTGTCGCCAATTGTCATGGGGGGCGGATGCCGTTAGCACGATTACAAATGACGGCGGTATCCGACCCTTACGCCCACACCTCGGACGAGGCATTGCTGCTGGCCTATGCCAAGGGCGATCCGCGCGTGGCCGAAACCCTGACGTTGCGTCTGTTGCCCCGCATTCTGGCGCAAGCGATGCGGATGTTGGCCGACAAGACCGAGGCCGAGGATGTGGCGCAGGATGCCATGCTGCGTTTGTGGCGGATCGCCCCCGACTGGCGGCAGGGCGAGGCGCAGGTCACGACGTGGCTATACCGTGTGGTGGCCAATCTTTGCACCGACCGGCTGCGCAAAAGGCGGCATGTTGCGCTGGATGCTGTGGCCGAACCGCCCGACAGCACGCCATCGGTCGCAGCCCAGATGCAAACCCGCGCAAGGCTGCGGGCCTTGTCGGACGCTTTGGCGCAATTGCCCGAACGGCAGGCACAGGCGGTGGCCTTGCGGCATCTGGAAGGTTTGTCCAACCCGCAGATCGCGGCGATCATGGACATCAGCGTCACCTCGGTCGAAAGTCTGACGGCGCGCGGCAAACGGGCCTTGGCCGCGATCATGGCAGGGCGCAAGGCAGAATTGGGGTATGACAATGACGAACCCACCTGACGATATGCTGGACGACCTGTTTGCGCAGGCACGCAAGGTTGCGCCTGATCCGGATGATGCGCTGGTCGCACGGGTGCTGGCGGATGCCGCGCGCCCGCAGCGCAAGGCAACGCCAGCCCTGCCTTGGCTGGCGCAATTGCGCGGCATGATCGGCGGTTGGCCTGCCTTTGGCAGTCTGGCTGCGGCGACAGTTGCAGGGGTCTGGATTGGCATCGCACCGCCCCCCGCGGTCGAGGATTATGCCCTGTCGCTGCTTGGTGACACCGTCAGCATTGACCTTTTCGCAGATGATTTCCTTACCGAGGCAGGAGAACCGGCAGATGGCTGATCCGATAGAAACCACCGCGCGTCCGTCGCGGCTGTGGCGCATTGTGCTGGTGGTGTCGCTGGCGTTGAACCTTGCTGTTGTGGGCGTGGTCGGCGGGGCGCTGGTGTCTGGCCGGTTCAAAGACGGGCCACCTAGCCGGATTGATTTCGGTCTTGGCCCTGTCGCGCGCGCGATGTCGCCCGATGACCGCCGCGAGATCGGGCGCGCCTTGCGGCAGGACCGCAGCCTGCGCAGCCATGATTTCAGTGGCCAGATGGCCGCGATGACAGCCGCCTTGCGTGCAGACCCTTACCAGCCTGCCGCGCTTGAGGCATTGTTGGAAGATCACGCCACGCGCCTGTCGCAGGTGCAGTCCCGCGCCAGACTGGCTGTGCTGGACCGGATCGCCGCGATGTCGCCTGATGACCGCAGCAGCTTTGCCGACCGGTTGGACGCAGAATTGCAACGCGAAAGGCCTGCACGCGAACGCCGGTCAGGCGACTGACAGGTCCATCGCAACACGGTCACGTCCTGCGGTTTTGGCGCGGTAAAGGGCGGCATCTGCAAGATCGCACATCTGATGCGTATCGGGTCGGTCTGGGCCTGCTTCACCGCTTAGCGCGACACCGACGGAAATCGTTACATTGATCGGTGGGTGCGCCTCGCCCAGATCGAACGGGGTCTGGCTGATCAGGCGGCGCAAACGGTTGGCGGCGCCTTGGGCCTGTCTGGCGGTTGCACGCGGCATGGCGATCAAAAACTCCTCGCCCCCGATACGGGCGACAAGGTCGACCGCGCGCAGGTTTTCGCGCAGGCGTGCCGCGATGGCGACCAGCACACGGTCGCCGGCCGCATGGCCAAAGCGGTCATTGATCGCCTTGAAATGGTCGATATCAATCATCATGATCGCCAGTTCGCGACCCGCTGTCACAGATTGTTCGGACATGCGGGCAAGGTGGTGATCGACATAGCGGCGGTTGAACAATCCGGTCAGTGGGTCCGTCACTGCTGCCTGTAGTCCGTCGCGCAGGTTGCGGCGCAGCGTGTCTTGTAATTGTTTGCGCTGGACCAATGTGTTGACGCGCAAGATCACCTCTTGCGGTAGTGCATTCTGCATGACGACATCATCGGCCCCAAGATCAAGAAACAGCGCTGCCATATCAGGGGCATCGTCCGGAACAACGACCAGCAGCGACGACAGGCGGGTATCGACACGCGACCGCAGGTCCGACACCAGCCCGAACAGTTGGCCGGCATCGGCCATCGACATGATGGCAGGGATGATAAAAAGATCAGGGCCTGACACCGGATCATTGCCGCAGAGGACTGCGGCGATGTCGCTGATCTGCACTGGCTGGTCCAGCCCCGTGTTCAGATGGACGATCAGGTCGTGCAATGATCCGGCATGTTGTGCAATCAGCGTCACCTGACCCGGAACGCCAAAGGGTGTCTGACCATCGGCAAACCCCAAGGCGCGGCTGGTGCCATCGCGCAGAAACAATTCATCGGTCGCAGACCGCGCGCGCAACAGGCTGCGAATCCGCGCTAAAAGCAGCGCATCATGGATCGGATGGGCCAGCACATCATCGGCCCCCGCGTCCAGTGCCGCAAAACGCGCACGCGCTGTATCGGCCAGCCCCACCGCAATAATCGCAATGCCCTGCGTGTCAGGATCAGCCTTCAGCGCGGCGCAAAAGCTGTGCCGGTCTTCGGACAGATCCGACAGGTTCAAAAGGATCAGGTCAGGGCGGTTTCGGGCGATCAGCGCCTGCGCCTCTGCCTGGGTTGCGCAAACCTCGACCATGAACTGTGCCGCGAGCATTTTGACCCGCAGCACGATCCTGTTGGTCGCAACACCGTCTACGATCAAAATCCTGCCTGACATATCCGCACCCTCGATACTTTTCGCAAAATAGGCCGTTCCATGATGCGAGTTTCGGACATATTGGTTAAGAAATGCTTTCCAGCCAAAAAGGGTGACAAATGGGACCGGATCAGGCGCAGGTGATCGCGTTGCAGGCTTTGGGCTGGATGGCCACGCAGGACGAAATTTGCGGCACCTTTCTGGGCGCCAGCGGTGCATCGGTCGATGATCTGCGCGACCGCGCGGCTGAACCTGCGTTTCAGGCTGCGGTGCTGGATTTCATCACCATGGATGACAGTTGGGTGATGGCGTTCTGCGATGCGCAGGGGTTGGCCTATGATCTGCCTTTGCGTGCGCGCTATGCCTTGCCGGGGGCAGAACAGGTGCATTGGACCTGACACTTGACAGTGCCGCGCTGCTCGGGTCCGGTGCGGTCAGGTTTGAAAAGGACGGCACATGATCGCGGGCATTATCTTTGACAAGGACGGCACCTTGTTCGACTTCAACGCGACCTGGGGTGCCTGGACCCGCGCCATGCTGATCGCCGAGGCGGGCGATGACCCGATCCTGTGCGAAAGGCTGGCAGCCGTGCTGGGTTATGACATGGTCAACGCGCGGTTTTTTCCGGGCAGTATCGTCATCGCCTCGACCGTCGACGATGTGGCCGATGCGATACTGGATGTCGTGCCTGCAAGGGATAAATCCGCCCTTCTGGCACGGATGAACGCCGGATCCGCCAAGGTCGATCAGGTCGAGGCCGTGCCTTTGCGCCCCTACACAGCACAGTTGCGTCAGATCGGGTTGACCTTGGGCGTTGCGACCAACGATGCCGAAGCACCTGCGGTGCGGCATCTGGAACGGGCCGGTATTCGTGCGGATTTCGATTTTGTTGCAGGCTATGACAGTGGCTTTGGTGCCAAGCCGGGGCCGGGGCAATTGCTGGGCTTTTGCCGCACAACAGGTCTAGCGCCACAGGCCTGCGTTATGGTCGGCGACAGCACCCATGATCTGCACGCAGGGCGCGCGGCGGGGATGATGACGATCGCCGTTCTGACTGGTCCGGCCCCGCGCGAGGAACTTGCCGCGCTGGCTGATGTGGTGCTGGCTGATATCGGGGATATTCCCGCTTGGTTGCAGCGCGAGAAACTGATTGCCAGCTAACGCTGGCGATGGGGGGCAAAATGGCCTTTGCCCCCCAAATGCGTCGATGTGATCAGGCGTCGCCCAGACAATCGACAAAGTCATCCGCCAGACGGCGCAGCAAGGCGTCGTAAAGGTCAACGCCGCTTTCCAGATCAAGACCGACACCGTCGATCCGCGCGGTGCGTGCATCAGTGCCTTCGGTGACAACTGTCGCCCAGCGTTCGCCGATCTCGGCATCGCTGAACACACAGGAAATGTCACTTTCCGCCATCTGCGTACGCAGGCTGGCGACCTGTGCTGGCCCTGGTGTGCGTGCATCAATGCCCGAAATCGCACCCGCTGCGGTCAGCCCGTAGCGCTGTTCGAAATACTGATACCCGTCATGCGGCAGGATGTAGGCCTGTCCGGCAACGGGTGCCAGCGTTTCGGCCAGTTCTGCATCAAGGGCTTCAAGACGCGCGATTGCAGCTTCTGCATTGGCGGCATAGGTCGCTGCATTGTCAGGATCGGCAGCGCCAAGCTGGTCTGCAATCGCAGCAACCCAAACCTGTGCGATTGTCGGGTCAAGCCATGCGTGCGGATCAAAGTCACCGTGGTCATGGTCGTGTCCGTGATCATGGCTGTGGCCGTGATCGTGCCCATGGTCGTCATGTGCATGATCGTCATGTGAATGTCCGTGATCATCGTGGCCGTGATCGTCGTGCCCATGGTCGTCATGACCATGATCGTCGTGCCCGTGATCATCGTGCCCGTGGTCATGGCTATCGTGATCGTCATGTGCATGGTCGTCATGTGAATGCCCATGATCGTCACCGTGATCATCATGTCCGTGATCGTCATCATGGCCGTGGTCGTCTTCCGCAGCAGCGGGCACAACGAACTGGCGGATATCGCGGATTGGCAATGTGTCCCAGCCGGGCAGGTCAAGCAAGGTCACTTGCGTTGCCGACGGTGCCAGCGTGTCGATCATATCGCTCAGCCACGGGGTCAGGCCGGGGCCGGTCCAGAACAGAAGGTCAGCCTCGCCCAGTTTGCCCGCATCGCTGGGGCGCAGCGCAAAGTCATGCGGGTCGGCACCGGGGGGCAAAAGCAGGTCTGGGCTGCCCAGATCACCCATCACTTGGGCGGTCAGGCTGTGGATGGGCGCGAAATCGGTCATGACTTTCGGCACCTCGGCCCAGGCAGCGGCAGGTGCAAGGCAGCATGCTGTCAGCAGTCGAATCATGGTGAGGGTCCTTGTTATGAAATTGAACCAATGGTATAGTTGAGATGTTATATCATAACAAGGTGCGCCATGTCCAAAGACCCGATGGCCTTTGCCCGTCACGATCATGCAAACTGCATCAGCACTGCGCTGGCTGCGGCTGATGCGGCCTGCGTGACCCGCAAGGTCAAGCTGACCCCGATCCGGCGGCGGGTTCTCGAAATCCTGCTGGAAAGCCATGCCGCACTTGGGGCCTATGACGTACTGGCCCGCCTTGACGCCGAAGGGCTGGGGTCCAAGCCGCCTGTCGCCTACCGCGCGCTGACCTTTCTGGTCGAACAGGGTTTTGTGCACCGGATCGAACGGTTGAACGCCTTTGTCGCCTGCGCCCATCCCGGTGCCGCGCACGATCCGGCCTTCATGATTTGCCGTAAATGCGGCACCATCGCCGAGGCGCAGGCCAGTTCACGGTCCCTGACACAAGCCGCCGCCGCCAATGGTTTCCAGCTTGAACAGACCGTGATCGAAGCAGAGGGCCTGTGCCCCGCCTGCCAGACCAGCGCCGCCGCATGAGCCTGATCGACGCGCGTCAGCTTGATTTTGGCCATGGTGGCCAGAGGGTTTTGCACAACGTCAGCATGACGCTGGACAAAGGCGAGATCGTCACGATTGTCGGGCCCAACGGGTCTGGCAAATCGACGCTGCTGCGCCTGCTGATCGGCGCATTGACCCCGCAAAAAGGCAAGGTCACCCGCAAACCCGGCCTGCGCATCGGCTATGTGCCGCAAAAGCTGCATATCGACCCGACCCTGCCAATTACCGTGGCGCGATTTCTGAACCTGCCCAAACCCGTGCCCGCCGCCGCTGCCGCTGATGCACTGCGCGCCGCTGGCGTAGTGGGGCTGGACCACCAGCAAATGTCGCAACTGTCTGGTGGGCAGTTCCAGCGCGTGCTGCTGGCCCGTGCAATCCTTGCCAAGCCGGATGTGCTGATGCTGGACGAAGCGACGCAAGGTCTTGACCAGCCTGGTTCGGCCGCGTTCTACCGCCAGATCGCTGCCGTGCGGCAGGATCTGGGGTGCGCCGTTCTGATGGTCAGCCACGAATTGCACGTTGTCATGAGCGCGTCTGACAGGGTCATCTGCCTGAACGGTCACATCTGCTGCGAAGGCACGCCAGAGGTGGTGTCTGCCGCACCCGCCTATCGCGAATTGTTCGGCACCGGAACCGGCGGCGCATTGGCATTGTACCGGCATGAACATGATCACGGCCACGATCACCATCACGAGGCGGCGGAATAATGCTGGATGATTTTCTGGTGCGTGCGGCATTGGCCGCTGTTGGCACAGCTGTCGCAACAGGGCTGTTGGGGTGTTTTGTCGTCTGGCGGCGCATGGCCTATTTCGGCGATGCCACCGCCCATGCCGCCATCCTTGGCGTGGCGCTGGCGCTGCTGTTCGGCACGTCCATCACGCTGGGCGTGGCGGTTGTCGCGCTGGGCATGGCGGTGCTGATCCACAGCCTGAGCGGGCAGGGCATTGCCGTCGACACGATCCTTGGCGTGCTGGCGCATGGCGCATTGGCGCTGGGTCTGGTCGCGGTGACGCTTGTACCGGGCCAGAGGATTGATCTGGACGCCTATCTTTTCGGCGATGTTCTCAGCGTCACGCGGAGTGATCTGGCGGTTATCTGGGGCGGCGGGGCGTTGCTGGTCGGCGTGCTTTGGTGGCATTGGTCCGCGATGCTGACCGCGACGCTGAACCCCGATCTGGCCTTTGCCGCCGGCATTAATCCGCGCCGTCAGCAATTGATCCTGACGGTGCTGGTCGCGGCTGTCGTCGCCGTGGCGATCAAGGTCGTGGGCGCCTTGTTGATCACGGCCCTGCTGATTATCCCCGCCGCCAGTGCGCGCAGTTTCGCCAGTACACCCGAACGGATGGCATTTTTTGCGATGGCATTTGGCGCTTTGTCCGCTTTGGGCGGGCTGCGGCTGGCGGTGATCTTTGACACGCAAGTCGGACCGTCAATCATCTGCGTCGCCGTGGGGATTTTTGCGATCAGCATGATCAGCCGGCAGCTGCCGCAATTGCGGGTCTAGAAGCGCTCCGCGCGGGGATATTTAAGCTCGGACGATGACAAAGCGTGGCGCTAGATATCCAGCATCAGCGTGACCGGACCGTCGTTCAAAAGCGTGACCTGCATGTCTGCGCCAAATGACCCCGTTGCGGTTTGGATGCCCAAAGCGCTGATATCGCTGATGAATTGTTCGTATAATGCACGCCCCTCTGCGGGGCTTGCCGCTGCGGAAAACCCCGGGCGGTTGCCGCGCGATGTATCGGCGGCCAGCGTGAACTGGCTGATGATCAATGCGGACCCGCCGGTATCAAGCAAGGACCGGTTCATCTTGCCCGCGTCATCCTTGAAAATCCGCAGCTTGGCGATCTTGGCCGACAATGCCGCGGATTTGGCGGCGTCATCGCCTGCCATCGCACAGACAAAGATCAACAGGCCCGCCCCGATGTCGCCGATCACCTTGCCATCGACGCTGACACTGGCGTGGCTGACGCGCTGGATCAGTGCTTTCACAGCTCTGACGCCCAAGGCGGGTTGGCCCCCGCACGGCTGACAGTGATCGCAGCCACCCGTGCGCCAAAGGCGGTGGCGCGGGTCAGCGCGTCTTGGCCGGCACCTGTGATGGCGGATTTTGTCAGCAGGCCCTGCGCCTCTAGGTTGGCCAGAAAACCGGCGCTGAAGGTGTCACCAGCGCCAACGGTATCCACAACATCGGCCTTGAGCGCGGGCACATCGAAACTGGCGTCTTTGGTGACGACTGTCACGCCATCTGCGCCCCGCGTCAGCAGGACGACGGCGGCACCGGTTTTGGCGCGTAGTGCGGCTGCATCATCACTGCCAGTCAGCCATGCGAGATCTTCGTCCGAGGTTTTGATGATATCTGCCACCGCCAGCATCCGGTCAAGCCGCGCGCGATAGGCGGCTTCGTCCTTGATGAAACCGGGGCGGATATTGGGGTCGATCATCGTCACCGCGCGGGATGCTTCGCGCAGCATCAGCGCCTCGTAGGCGGCGGCACAGGGTTCGACGACCAGCGAAATACCGCCAAAAAACAGCGCATTGGCCTGTGTGTCAGGCAGGTCGTCGGGTGTCAGCATCCGGCCTGCGGTGTTTTCGTCATAAAACGCATAGGACGCATGGCCGTTCGTCAGGGTGACAAAGGCCAAGGTCGTCGGCCTGTCGCTGAGTGCCGCGACGCTGGCATCAACGCCAGAGGCGCGCAGCTGGTCCTGCAGGATGGTGCCAAAAAGATCGGACGACAGGCCGGAAAAGAACTGCACCGGCGCGCCCAGCCGCCCCAGCGCGATGGCGGTGTTGAACACCGCACCACCGGCATGCGGGGCAAAGGCGTTTTCACCGCTTGCGGTTTCGCGCGGCAGCATGTCAATCAGGGCTTCACCACAACACAGGATCATCGGTCGTCTCCAGTTTCTATTGGGTGTTAGCGATAACGAAACTTACCCCGACTGCCAAGATCAGACCGACAATCACCGCGCCTGCGATTTTCCATGCCGAATAGGGCCGTTCGCCCTGCACGCGGCCAGTGCGCCCGTTGACCACAAACTGATAGCTTTGCCCGCGGTATTTATAGGCCGCAAGCCAGACCGGCAGCAGGATATGTTTAAAGGTCACATCGCTGATCTGCGTGTTGATCTGCCCGATTCTTTGATCGTCGCCGCCGATGTCGTATTTCACATCGCGCGCGATCATCCGGTCCATATAGGCGCGTGCCTCGGTGAAGCCGTCCTCGAGCGCGATCTGATAGCCTTCGGCGCGGAAACCGGCAAGGTAGTCGGGCTTGTAAGGTTCCAGCGCGCTAAGGTCCCAAGGTTCCAGCCCGTCGGTGTGTTTCTTTGGCAGTGATCTTGATGCCAGCACCAGCACATCGTCAAAGAACCGCGCGACCTGACCCGACACCGACCGCCAGCGGGTGCGCCGTGTACGGACCTGTGTCGCCTTGCCGTTGCGCATGACGGTTTGTGTCACATAGTAATGCGTGCCGCGCTGGCCGGTATAGCGGCTGGCGGTATCGGCGTCGAAGGTCCAGTAAGGCACATAAATGCCGTTCATCTTGCGCCCCTTGCGGGCGTAATCCTGCAAACCGTTTGGCGCGAACCACAGACTGCCCAGCCAGTCGTTCATCGCCTTATGCGCGGTGGGTTCGTCCAGCGCAAAAGGCAACAGGCCACCCGGCTTGATATGTCGGTGCGTGCCGGTGTCGCTGACCACGGGGCTGGCGCAGAACGGGCATTGCGTAGCGTGATGGTCGGGGTCGAATTCAAACTGTGCGCCGCAACTGTCGCAGGCAACAGTGCGGGTGATTTCGATATCGGCTTCAGGCAGGCGCTGTTCGATCGCGCGGCGAAAGTCGAGTTCCTTGATACTGCCACCGCCGCCACCGGTTTGCGGCATCGCCTGCTGGTTGCCGCAATGCCGGCAGATCAGCTGGTTGCTTTGCGGATCAAACCGCATATTCGCCCCGCAGGCATCGCAGGGGAAACGGTGGTCAACGGGTTCTATCGTGTTTGTACTGGTCATAATATCTTGTGCATGAAACGCGGCAGCATCATCCGCAGGGCGTTGTCGTACAGCACATTGTGCCGCCAGAAATGGAACAGCCCGTGAAATGCCCCCGCGATCAGCAGGACAAGCAGGCTGTTCCACGCCAGATCAAGGCTGGCCCAGCCCGGCAAGGCCGCTGCATTTGCCGCAACCGACACTGCCAGCGCAGCATACATGCCGCGATGCATCCACGGATAGGCCGTGCGCAGGCTGCCTTGCAGTTTCGGCCCCGGTTTGCCCAGCATCCCGCGCGTGGCGGTCATGGCCAGCCACAGCGCACCTGCGCCGACAAAAGTCAGCCGCAGGATTTCATTGGCAGAACCGCCTTTGATCATCGCCAGAAGCAGCATGAACAAGGACCAGTGCAGAAATATCGTCAGGCGGCGCTGGGTCATGTGCCGGGGGGCGGTGGGGGCATGACGGTGAACAGATGCGCCAGTTCCGTCACGTCTTCGGCCGCCATCCAGCCGTCTTGGCCTTGGGTCCAGACCATGCTGGCGCGGGTCAATGTGCCGTCCGTCACCTTTCGGCCCATCGCAGCCTTGGAATAGGGGCCGGACACTTGCCCGTTTTCCGCAATATGCCAGACGTGTTCGACCGGTGGCGGGGGCGGTGCAGCGGCGGCTTGCGGCTGCGCGACAGGCCCCCATGGGCCCATTGTGTGGCCCATCTGCATGCCCAGACCGGCCCCCATACCCATGCCCATCGCCTGACCCGCGGCAGAGCCTTCGGCGGCCATCGCCTCGGCGGCTTTCCATTTCAGGTGTTCGTCCAGATTGCCCGCAATCCCGCGCGAGGTGCGCGCATCCAGCGCCTTTTCCACCGCAGGCGGCAGGCTGATGTTTTCGACGTAAAGTTCGGGCAGTGACAGGCCGTAGTTTTTCAGCGTCGGATCAATGGCTTCCGCCACGAGCTTACCCAGATCGCCGGTATTGGCCGCCATATCCAGCGCGGGAATACCTGATGCCGCAAGCGCACGGCTGAATTCCTGCACGATGATATTGCGGATCTGATAGCTGATCTCATCCATCGTAAATTCGCCGTCAGTGCCGACGATTTCGCGCAGAAACACCGCAGGATCGGTCACGCGCACCGTATAGGTGCCGAAGGCACGCAAACGGGTCGGGCCGAATTCGGGATCGCGCAGCATGATCGGGTTTTTCGTGCCCCATTTGAGGTTGGAAAACCGCGTCGTGTTGACGAAATAGATTTCCGATTTGAACGGGCTTTTGAACCCGTGATCCCAGTGCTGCAACGTCGTCATCACCGGCATGTTGTTGGTTTCCAGCATGTAAAGGCCGGGGGTGAACACATCGGCCAACTGCCCTTCATGCACGAAAACGGCGGCTTGGCCTTCGCGGACGGTTAGTTTGGCGCCATATTTAATCTCGTGGCCGTGCCGTTCAAAGCGCCAGACCATGGTGTCGCGGGTGTTGTCGGTCCAGTGGATGACGTCGATAAACTGGCCGGACAGAAAGTTGAAAACGGACATAGGCTTTCTCCCTGTTGCTTGGGTGGTGACTTAGCTGGACCCTGCCGCCAGCAAATCGCGCGCGATCTGGCGCACGATCGGGGCGGCGGTGGCAGGGTCCATGCCGGTTTGCAGGCGCGGGTCATAAAGCATCCGCAAGAGTAATTCATCGTGCCGTGTCAGCAAGGCGAATTCCTCGCTGTCGTTAAAGATCGAAGGGCGGGCAGCATCGCTGTCATTGGCCAGACCCATCCCTTGGGCAAGCTCTTCGTGGATGCAGGCTGTACGGATCAGATTGGGGTGTTCGGCGCGAATGATAACGACAGCATGGGCATAGGCCGGTTTGCCCTGTTCAAAGACACTGGCCACAAGGCACAGCTGGTCGCGGGGCAGGGTGGTGATGCCGCGCACAGTTGCCTCTGATATATTGGGCACCATGGCGCGCAGGCGGGCGGCAGCACCGCGCCGGTCGTCTTCATCCAGAAACAGGACGTGAAAATTGGGGTTCTGGTCGGTCTGCCTGATCGTCACATTGGTCAGCCGCGACAGCCGCGCGGCAAAGGCGCTGACACTGGTGCGGTCCTGATCGCGCTGGGCCAGCGGTACAGTATCGCTGAAGCTGACCTGCATGCGGATCGGCTTTTCCCAGCGGCGCAGGGTTGACTGGCTGGATTGCTGCACCGTGAAATCGCTGTCGTCGCGATATTCGGTGGTCAGCGCAATCTGCATGAAATTGCGCGCCAGCATCGTGTCGGTAAAGGGCGTATCAGGCCCCCCGCCGTCGGATCGTAGCAGGTTCTGCGTCAGCATCTGGTTTTGCAACCGCGCATAAAACGCCGCCATGTCACGGCTGGCCGCGCTGGGCGTCGTGACACTCGGCAGCTCAGCGGGCGCAGGCACAGCGCGCGCAGCAGGTTCAGCCGCAACAGTTTCCGGCGGCGGTGCCGGTTCGCACCCCGCCAGAAGACCTGCCATCACGGCAAGCGCCACGACATGCGGCGTTTGTCGTCGCATTTGCAACCTATTCGACGCCTGCGGCAGTGCCGATGGTGTCACCCGTGCCGGTCTTGCGCGACCGCGCGGCGGCCAGAGTCTGCTTCAGCTCTGACTCCATCTTCTGCATCTCGACTTCGGCTTCGGCGCGTTTGCGCTTGCCTTCATCCGCGATCTCAAGGCTTTCGTTGATCGTGGCGATCAGGTTTTCATTGGCCGCCTTCACCGCATTGATATCGAACACACCGCGTTCCATTTCAGTGCGGATCACCTTGTTCGCGTCACGCAGGTTCTGCGCATTGGCGGTCAGCAATTCATTGGTCAGATCGGTGGCAGACCGCACCGCCTGTGCTGCCTCGGCAGAGCGTTGGATCGTCACCGCCTGCGCCAGTTGCGTTTCCCAAAGCGGCACAGTGTTCACCAAGGTCGAATTGATCTTGGTCACCAATGATTTGTCGTTTTCCTGCACCAGCCGGATCGACGGCAGGGATTGCATCGTCACCTGACGGGTCAGTTTAAGATCATGCACCCGGCGTTCCAGATCGTCGCGGGCTGATCGCAGATCGCGCAATTCCTGCGCTTTCATCATCGCCGCATCCTCGGGCGCTGCTTTGACCTCGGCCTCTTTGGCGGGGATGGTGTTTGCGTCCAGATCGGCGATCTTGGCTTCGCCTGCGGCGATATAAAGCCCCAGTTCATTATAGAATTGAAGCGTCTTTTCATACAGCATATCAAGGCTTTCGATGTCCTTGAGCAGCACATGTTCATGCTTCAGCAGATCATCGGTGATCCGGTCGATCTGGCCCTGCACCTCTTCGAAACGCGCGGTAAAGCGGGCGATGGGTGCAGCGCGACCCAGCAGTTTTTCCCACCAGCTACGGTCGCGGCGCACATCAAGTTCGGAAACCGAAAACCCCCGGATCGTCGATACCATGTTGCGCAGGCTGTCACCGGCAGGCCCGACGTCTTTGTTGCGCACACCAGCCAGCATGCTTTGGCTGATCTGTTGCAGGTCGGCCTGTGCCGATGACCCGAAGGACACGATGGAATTGGTGTCACCGATGTTGATTTCAGCGATACGGCGATTGATTTCGGCGCTGGTCGGCGCGTCGGCGTCATCCAGCAGCACAAGGTCACGCGAAGGTTCGGGCAGCACGACAGCAGTGACTTTTTCAACTTCTGCCAAGGCGTCGGCGGCTTTCTGGCGGGTAGTTTCAGACATCAATCGTTCCCTTTCATTTTCAAACTCACACCTTCACGCTGCAACCGGTCGCGCAGCACATTGATTTCGATATCCATATCAGACCGGTCATCCAGCAGCATCTTTTCAGTGCGTGCAGCAAAGTTTTCTTCCAGATCATCCAGCAGCGCCTCGAACTTGGCACGGGCGGCGGCATCACCGGTACGCTGGTAAAGATCGACAAACTTGGTCGTCGCGTCACGCGCACCCATCAGATAAACGCCCAGATAGCGGCGGACACCGGACAGATCGCGCGGGTCTTGTTCAACTGTCGCAATCATCCGGCGCGCGACGCGCTGAAAACCCGACACACGTTCAATCAGCCGCCGGTCCTTGAGGCTGGCAATCTCGGCGGTCATCTGCGTCAGATGCGCCTCGGCTTCGTCAACCACGCGGGCGACGCGGTCCTGCTGGAACCGGTCCAGACCGGCAACCTTTTTGTCAGTCAGCGGATCAATGCCAAAGGCCGCGACATGCAACGACAAGGCCGCAATACCATAAAGCGCTGATTCCACGACACCACTGTCACCGGTATAGGCGGCAATCGCGACCCCGATACCCGTCAGGGCTGATGCCAGCATCTTGCGCGGCAGGGCGGGGCGGCGTGCGACCTTGCGCGCGTCATAGGCAGCCTCGGCGCGCAGCCCTTCCTGCAACAACCAGACCGCCAGCGTCAGCACACCGGCGCCTGCAAGCGCTGTGATCAAGGTGGCAGGTCCTGCGTTCAACGATGTAAAGACCAGCACGACAGGCGGTACATACAAAATCCCGCCCCGCGATCCCGCCGCCCTGATCCGTGTCGGATCAACGGCGGCGTCGCGCGGGTCCGATGTGGCCCCGTTCGGGCTGAATTTGCCACCAAACTTGCGGGCCATCAGGATGCCCCCAACCAGCCGGTCGTCACACCGAACATCAACACGACCAGCACAATATACGAAATGCGTCGAAAGGGGGCAGGCATCGGGTCGGGGTCCTTTTCTGCGGCACCACCTGACATGACGCGCAAGGCCCCCATCACCGCAAGAAACCCGACCGCAAGCACGGCGAGAAAGCTCAGCAGCAGGATCATGCGTAACATGGGCGTGGTACTCCGGTCTTAATTCCTAACCCAGATAAGGACCATCGCACCCATTTGCGAGAGTTTTGCAACAAATCCCTGATGATCGGGGTCAGATGGTCCGCTTTTTCCCCGCCACCGGGCGATTGACAGGCTTGCGCACGCGCGTCGGTTTCGTGGCGTCCTTGCCCAGATCCTTATCGGTCAGGCCCAACTGGTCGCGCACCACGCGGCCTTTGACCTCTTCCACAGCGCCTTGTTCCAGATTGCCCAGCTGGAACGGGCCATAGCTGACACGGATCAGCCGGTTCACGGTGACGCCGATCGCCTCCATCGCGCGGCGGATCTCGCGGTTCTTGCCTTCGCGCAGGCTGACAGTCAGCCATGCGTTCGCACCTTGCTGGCGGTCAAAGGTGACGATCATCGGCTGATACCGGATACCGTCCACCGTGATACCAGCGCGCAACTGGTCCAGCCGCGCCTCGCTGACCGACCCGTTGATACGCGCGCGGTAACGGCGCAGCCAGCCGGTGCTGGGCAGTTCCAGCCGCCGTTTGACGCCACCGTCATTGGTCAGCAGCAGCAGGCCTTCGGAATTCAAATCAAGCCGTCCCACAGACATCACCCGCGGCATATCCTCGGGCAAGGATGCAAAGACCGTCGGGCGGTCCTTTTCATCCCGTTCGGTCGTGACCAGACCAGCAGGTTTGTGATACAGCCAGATCCGCGGCGGCTCGGGGTCGCGCACGGCCTTGCCATCCACGACGATCCTGTCGGCAGCAGTGACGTTCAGCGCGGGGCTGGTGATGACCTTGCCATTCACACTGACGCGGCCTTCATTGATCATGCGTTCGGCATCGCGGCGGCTGGCGATACCTGCGCGCGACAGGACTTTGGCGATCCGGTCGCCGGGGGATGTTTCATTGCTCATATCCGCAGCCATAGCGCCTTTGATCCGCCCTTGCCAGAGATAGCGCACCTGATGCATCAAGCACAGATGGTTTTCCGCTCGCATATGGATTTAGCACTGGCGCAGGCGCGTGCCGCCGCCACCCGTGGCGAGGTGCCGGTGGGTGCTGTCATCACACGTGACGGCACGGTCATCGCGCAGGCCGGCAACCGCACGCGCGAACTCAACGATCCCACCGCCCATGCCGAAATGCTGGTGATCCGCGCTGCCTGCACCATATTGGGGCAGGAACGGCTGACCGGCTGCGATCTTTACGTGACGCTGGAACCTTGCCCGATGTGCGCCGCCGCCATCAGCAACGCCCGTATCGCGCGGCTTTACTACGGTGCCGCGGACCCCAAATCAGGCGGCATCGCCCAAGGCCCGCGCATCTTCGCCCACCCCCAATGCCATCATAAGCCAGAAATCTACGACGGCATCCACGCCACCGCCGCCGAAACCCTTTTACGCGATTTCTTTGCTGCAAAACGCGTTTAACATCTTCTTATTTCTTCAAATACTCCCCGCGCGGAGCGCCTAAAAGTTTTTCTTCCCAGCGATAAAGGGCAAACCCATGGACTGGCACAGCCACATCAACGCCTATTGTGAACGGCTCGACGCCAGCTTCTGGTCCGAGCCGATCAACGCGATCACCAATCTCGCTTTCATCATCGCGGCGATCATTGTCTGGCCGCGCACCAAAGGGCTGCCACTGGCGCAGGCTCTGGCGGTGATCCTGTTCATCATCGGCCTCGGCAGCTTTTTGTTTCACACCTTTGCCACGCCTTGGGCAGCGCTGCTGGATGTGGCGCCCATCGCGGCCTTTATCCTGCTTTATCTTTTTGCGGTGCACCGCGACATCATCGGGCTGGGGCTTTGGGCAGCACTTGGCGCAACTGCGCTGTTCTTCCCCTTCGCGGCCATCGTCGTGCCTTTGCTGAACATGCTGCCGTTTTTCCATATCTCGGGATTTTACTGGACCGTGCCGATCCTGCTTGTCGCCTACGGCCTTGCCTTGCACAAAACCCCCGGCATCCGGCAGGGTTTCCTGACCGGTGCGGCCATTCTAGCGGTTTCGATCACCGCGCGTTCGCTTGACGATACGCTGTGTAATGTGCTGCCCATCGGCACGCATTTTCTGTGGCATATCTTCAACGGGGTGATGCTGGGCTATATGATCTTTGTTTACTGCCGCCATATGCTTGCGGGTGCCGCGCGGGGGCGCTAAACGCAGACCGCAGATGAACCGGAGAATTGCGCATGTCGATTGATACCGAAACCGCCCGCCGCGTGGCGAAACTTGCCCGCATCGCGGTGCCAGAGGATGCGTTGCCTGCGCTTGCCTCCGAATTCAGTGCGATCCTGGGATTCATCGAACAATTGAACGAAGTCGATGTGGACGGTGTTGAACCGATGACATCCGTGACGCCACAACGTCTCAAACGCCGCGCCGATGTCGTGACCGACGGCAACCAGCAGGCCGCCGTTCTGAAAAATGCGCCCGATGCGCGCGAAGGCTTTTTTGCCGTGCCAAAGGTGGTTGAATAATGTCCGATCTGACCAAACTGACCATCGCCGCCGCCCGTGACGCCATGCGCAAAGGCGACACCACCAGCGCCGAAATTACCCAAGCTTGCCTGACCGCCATCGACGGCGCGGATGCGCTGGGTGCCTTTGTCCATAAAACCCCCGATATCGCATTGGCGCAGGCCAAAGCTGCCGACGACCGGATCAAGGCGGGTGATGCGCCTGCGATGTGTGGCATCCCGCTTGGTATCAAGGATCTGTTTTGCACCAAGGGCGTGCCATCACAGGCTGCGTCCCGCATCCTGCAAGGGTTCAAGCCCGAATACGAATCCACTGTCACCACGCAATTATTCGACGCCGGTGCCGTGATGCTGGGCAAGCTGAACATGGACGAATTCGCCATGGGCTCGTCCAACGAAACATCTGTTTATGGCAATGCGATAAACCCGTGGAAGGTGGACGACCGCGACCTGACGCCGGGTGGTTCCTCGGGCGGGTCGGCCAGTGCTGTTGCCGCTGATCTGTGCCTTGCCGCGACCGGCACCGATACCGGCGGATCAATCCGCCAGCCTGCCGCCTTTACCGGTATCACCGGTCTCAAACCCACCTACGGGCGCGTGTCGCGCTGGGGAATCGTGGCCTTCGCTTCCTCGTTGGACCAAGCGGGGCCGATGACCAAGGACGTGCGCGATTGCGCCATCATGTTGCAGGCGATGTGCGGTCATGACCCCAAAGACAGCACCAGCGCCGATCTGCCCGTGCCGGATTTCGAGGCGGCCCTGACCGGCGATATCCGTGGCAAGACAATCGGTATTCCCCGCGAATACCGGCTGGACGGGATGCCTGCCGAGATTGCGAAGCTGTGGGATGACGGCACCGCGATGCTGCGCGACGCAGGCGCCAAGGTTGTCGATATCTCGCTGCCGCACACGAAATACGCGCTGCCCGCCTATTACGTCATCGCCCCCGCCGAGGCATCGTCAAACCTTGCCCGCTATGACGGCGTGCGTTTCGGCCACCGCGCCAAGCTGAACGCAGGCGACGGTATCACCCAGATGTACGAAAACACCCGCGCCGAAGGGTTCGGGGCAGAGGTGCAGCGCCGTGTCATGGTCGGCACCTATGTGCTGTCGGCAGGGTTCTACGACGCCTATTACAACCGCGCGCGCAAGGTGCGGACCCTAATCAAGAAAGACTTTGACGATGCTTTCGCCGCCGGTGTCGATGCGATCCTGACGCCTGCGACGCCCTCTGCCGCTTTTGGTATCGGGGAAATGGCGGATGCCGACCCGATCAAGATGTATCTGAACGATGTGTTCACCGTGACGGTGAACCTTGCCGGATTGCCGGGGATCGCGGTGCCGACAGGGCGCGACGCACAGGGGCTGCCTTTGGGGCTGCAACTGATCGGCAAGCCTTGGGAAGAGGCGGAATTGTTGAATGTCGCCTATTGTCTTGAAAACGCAGCCGGCTTTGTAGCCAAGCCTGCAAAGTGGTGGTAATTTCCCTTCAATGAGACTTTCACAGATGGATGTGCAGTAATGAAAAAACGGTTCCTGACGCTGGTTGGCGCGCTCGCGCTGGCCGCTTGCGCACCCAATAACTTTGACGGCCCGCGCGGTGCAGGCTTTGACAACCGCTCCAGCTTCGAGATTGAACGCGCGCGGCGCGAGGCGGCGATGGCGGGCACCTCTGGGGCCTTTACCCCGCCACCTCCGGTCCAGTCCGGTCCGGTCGGCGGTGCGATCCCTGCGGGCGATCTGGCTGCGGCCGGTATCGGGCAGATGGGTGGCCAGCAAGGTATGACGCCAATGGGGTCGATGCAGGCGCCGCAGCCTGCGCGCAGCAATACCGGTATTTCTGACGAACAGAACTTCGACGCCGTCTCAGGCCGCGAAACCATCGAAAGCGACGCACAACGGCGTCAGGCACAGATCGCTGCCCAGCAAGTCATCGCGCCGCAACCCTTGCCCGACCGGCCTGCGGCCACCGGTCCGAATATCGTGGAATTCGCGCTCAATGCGCCCAATGTCAAAGGTCAGGCTTGGTACAGCCGGTCCTTGCTGTCGGGCCAGTCGCGGTTTGAACGCAATTGCGCCGCCTATGCCACCGCTGACGATGCGCAGCGCGATTTCCTTGCGCGTGGCGGGCCGGAACGCGACCGCCTTGGCATCGACCCTGACGGCGACGGCTTTGCCTGCGGTTGGGACCCTGCACCTTTCCAGCGTGCAGCGCGCAACTGAAGCTGATCCACCGCCTGTCCCCCAACCACGGGCCGCGCCGCAACGACGCGCGGCCTGATATCGTGGTGATCCACTATACGGCCATGGCGTCGGCGCAGGCGGCCTGTGATACGCTTTGCGATCCGCAAAAGCAGGTGTCGGCCCATTATGTCGTGGCCGAGGATGGCCAGATCACCGCGCTGGTGCCCGAAGACCTGCGTGCATGGCATGCGGGCGCGGGGCGTTGGGGGGGCGTCACGGATGTGAACAGCCATTCCATCGGGATCGAACTTGCCAATAACGGCACCAGCCCTTTTGCCGCCCCTTTGATGGATGCGCTTTGCGATCTGCTGGCGGGGATCATGCAGCGCTGGGATATCCGCCCCGAACGGGTGATCGGCCATTCCGACATGGCACCGGGCCGCAAGATCGACCCCGGGCCAAGGTTCGACTGGCGCAGGCTCGCGCTGGAAGGGCTTTCAGTGTGGCCCGTGGCAGGGCAGGCGGACCCGTCAGACTTTGCCGCGATGATGCGCGCCTTTGGCGTGACGGCGACCGATGACCCCGATCTGCTGCTTGATACGTTCCGCCGCCGGTTCCGCCCTTGGGCGCAGGGGCCGCTGGATGCGATTGATGCGGGCCTGATCGCCGACCTTGCCCGCCGTTTCCCCGTTGACGGGCTGACCCGCACTGACTAACTGCGGGTTTGCGCGGATGGCTGGATGGCTGCGGGCCTGTCATGGGTTCGAGGAAAGTCCGGACTCCACAAAGCACGGTGCCGGGTAACGCCCGGCGGGGGCAACCCCAGGGAAAGCGCCACAGAGAACAGACTACCCTCTATACGGGGGAAAAGGTGAAACGGTGGGGTAAGAGCCCACCGCGGGACGGGCAACCGGACCGGCACGGCAAGCCCCACCGGGAGCAATGCCAAATAGGGACCGCGTGCGGTGTTGATCCTGCAAGGGATATCAACCGCAGGGATGCTTGAACCCGAGCGGTCCGGGTTGGCAGCTAGAGGGCGTCTGGTAACAGGCGCTCCAGATGAATGGTCATCCATCCGGGGCAACCCGGGGGACAGAATCCGGCTTACAGGCCATCCGCGCAAATGATTCCCATGCCAGAGTTTGGATTGTGCTGGCCTTTTGTCCTGCCTATCGTCGTGACGCATATAATCACCACAGCGAAGGCCGGAAGATGAGCGAATTTCAAGCGAAACCAGAATATATCATCGGTGATGAACAATCCCTGCGCGCCTTGTTCCCGCCTGTCCATACACTGGCCAAGCTTAAATGCCTTGATGCGCTGGACGACCATGCAAAGGCGTTTATCAACCGTGCGCCGTTCCTGTGCATCGGCACCCAAAGTGACGAGGGCACTGCCGATGTCAGCCCGCGGGGTGATCCGGCGGGGTTTGTGGCGATCCTTGATGACCGCACGATCGCTATTCCCGACAGGCCGGGGAACAACCGTCTGGATACCTTGTCGAATATCATCGCGAACCCCAATGTCGGGCTGTTGTTCATGATTCCCGGCTTTGACGACACATTGCGTGTGAACGGGCAGGCCAGTCTGGTCACTGACCCCGACCTGCTGGCGCAGCTTAGCATGCATGACCGCGCACCAAGGCTGGCCATCGTTGTGCGCGTGCAAGAGGTGTTCCTGCATTGCGCCAAGGCATTCCGGCGGTCGCGCCTGTGGGATCCTGCGGCACTACAGGACCGCGCAGCGATGCCGTCGCTGATGAACATCCTTCTGGATCAGACCACCGGTCTGCCCGATGACGCCGACGAAATGCGTAAGAAGGACGACGAACTTGAGAAGGCTTACAAGGATTCGATGTACTGATCCGGCATCTTGGGGGGCGGCGGCGTAACCCCCGCCCTACGGAATGTAACTTCCCCTCGGACAATTGCCCGTTTGCGGTTGACTCGGGGCAGCTTCGCGGTAAAAGGCAGCTTCAACGATATCACCGTGGGCCAAGCCCCGCGAAGCCGGAGAAGTGAAACATGGCGAAGCCAACCACGATCAAAATCCGCCTGAACTCCACCGCGGGGACCGGGCATTTCTACGTGACCAAGAAAAACGCACGCACAATGACCGAAAAAATGGCGATCAAGAAATATGATCCCGTTGTGCGCAAGCATGTCGAATACAAGGAAGGCAAGATCAAGTAAGCGATCTTGTAACCCCTTGGGGACAGTGAAAAGGCCGCGCATCAGCGCGGTCTTTTGCATTTACAGACTAGGGTGCCTTTGCAGGCGCCCCCGCCAGCGTCGTATAGCGCCGCGTGTCATCTAACCGGTCCAGATGCAGCACGCGGTCGTGGTCAGGGTAGGTGACCTGTTCACGCATGGCCCTAGTGCCAATCACCAGATATGTCGCATCCGCGCCTGACCGGTTTTCCAGATAATGCCCCAGCTTTGCGCCTGCCTTGAAACAAGCAGCATCCCCGGCCTGCAACAGCGTCTGGTCGGGGCCTTCATGCACGATCACCTCGCCCGCCAGCAGATAGACCATCTCGTCCTCAAACTGGTGCCAGTGGCGCAGGGAAGACTTTGACCCATGCGGCAATGTCTCGGTCAGGGCGCCGAACTGGGTCAGGCCGCCTGCATCGCTGAACCGGCGGGCCGTGTAGGGGCCAAGTGTCGGGTGGGGCGTCTGCGGCTGTTCAGGCGCGACGTCTGTCGCTTTGATAACGGGCATGATGCACCTTTGCGGGCAGAGGAACGAAAAAGGGGCCGGTGTTTCCACCAGCC
>Ga0207421_10002449_pt1 | contig 22977 bp, 14 predicted proteins | sample SodLakKL_010_SED_4_FD_187542 | JGI IMG/M metagenome (GOLD analysis project Ga0207421, IMG submission 187542) | Alkaline sediment microbial communities from Lake Tanatar, Kulunda Steppe, Russia - 8KL_010_SED (SPAdes) (version 2) | ecosystem: Environmental > Aquatic > Non-marine Saline and...
GAAAAAGGGGCGTGAAATATAATGAATATGGAATGCAGCACACCATCTCCCGCGAAGTGTGGTGCAACGGTTCTTGTTTGCACTCGGGGGCCAGAGTTTCCCTGAGGTTTTTTCCCGCACCGCCCAATCACGGGGTGAAGTTCAGGCGCATCGACCTCGGAGGACGGCCTCTGCTGAGCGCGCACTACCACAATGTGGTGAACACCCGGCTGGCCACCACCATCGGAGTGAACGGAGTCTCCGTCAGCACGGTGGAACACCTCATGGCCGCCCTTTACGGCATGAGCGTCGACAATGTGCTCATCGAGATCGACGGCCCCGAGGTGCCCATTTTCGATGGAAGCTCCTCCACTTTCATCGATATCCTGAGGGAAGGGGGGCTTCAACAGCAGAGCGTGGCGCGCCAGTGCCTTCGGATTGAAAGGCCCTTCATCTACAGAGACGGCGACGCCTTTGTGAAAGTGACGCCATCAAACCGGCTTCAGGTGAGCTACGCCATCGATTTTCCGCACAAACTGGTCGGGAATCAGCGCCTCAGCTGGAAGTTCGATTCCATGGATTTCACGCGAACCATCGCCAGAGCCCGGACCTTTGGTTTTCTCAAGGACGTTCAGAAACTTCAGAGTTTGGGGCTGGCCCTGGGAGGTTCCCTTGAAAACGTGCTCGTTTTCGACGACTACAGGGTTCTCAATCAGGAGGGATTTCGTTATGTGGACGAGTGCGTCCGGCACAAGGTCCTCGATTTCCTGGGGGACCTGGCCCTGACGGGCATGCCCATGCTGGGCCATTTCAAGGCCTACAAGGCCGGCCATGCCCTTCACAATCAATTCCTCAAAGACCTCATGGTGAAGCCGGGCTTTTACTCCATCTGCATTCCCGCAGCCCTTCCCGGCGCCACATTTCCCAACACACCCCTTCCCGGCCTGCTGAGCGGCATGCAACCTGCCATCAAGCAGATTTGAGCCCTTTCGTGCTCAGGGGGGTTCACCAATGAGCAAATCTTGAGCGTCCCTTTCGGGGCGCTTTTTTTGTCCTTCGATCACCCTCTTCACATTTTCCGGGGGCAGGCTGGCCGGCACACAAATTTCTTGAGGAACCCGGGAACCTCCGTTAGAATTCAACCGTCCAGATCAACCTTTTCTCTCTTCCGCAAAAGGCCATGACAAACATTTCCCGGGTGACCATTCTCATTTTGGGCCTGATCCTTTTCGCCTTCCTCATCCCGTCCCACTCCTATGCCAAGACCAAAGCGAGCATTCAGGACATGGAGGTTCGAAAGGACGACGGAATCGTGTCCATCGGTTTTGTCATAGAAAACTGCTTCAATTCCAAGATGGAGGAGGCCGTGCTCAGCGGCGTCCCCACCACCTTTCACATTCGCATCATCGTGGAAAACCGCCGTTGGCTCTTCCTCAAATCCAATGTGCTGGATGTCACCCTGGAGCGCACCATCAAATACGAACGGCTCAAAAGGGAGTTTCGCGTGATCCTGCCCGAGACCCCCCAGGTCGTTCACACCACCACCAGTTTTTTTGAAGCGAAAGAATGGATGAGCCGCGTGAAGGACCTTGCCCTCTTCCCCCTCTGGCGACTGGAGGAGGACGAGGAATACACCCTGCGGGTGAAAGCGGAACTGTCCAAGGTCAACCTCCCCCTTTTTTTCCGTTACATTTTGTTTTTCGTTTCCCTCTGGGATTTTGAAACGGACTGGCACAAGACACGCCTCTCCCTGGACAGCATGGGGCCATGAAAACGGATTCTCCTTCTCCAGACCGAAAAAAGCGCGCCAGGGAACGATGGATCGTTCTCGGTGTTTTTTCCCTCGTCCTCATCTTCGGATTTCTTGAGGGCTGGTTTTTCACCATGCAGCCCAGCCTTCCCATGGCCGGCAACATCCTCCTTTTCGCTCTCATCAACCTGAACGTCATTCTCCTTCTTCTCCTCGTCTACCTGGTCCTGAGAAACATCGTCAAACTCATCTTCGAACGCAAGCGAAACATGCTGGGCCACAGGCTCAGAACCCGCCTCGTCCTCGCTTTCGTGGGACTCACCCTCATCCCCACCATCCCCCTTTTCTGGATCGCCACCCAGTTCATCTTTTCAAGCCTGGATCACTGGTTCAGCCACCAGGTGGAAAATTCCCTGGAGCAATCGGTGGCCCTCTCCAGGAACTATCTGGAGGAGGTGGGTGAAGACCTCATTCTGGACGCGCAGGGTCTGCGCGAAGCCATGCTGGACGCACGCCAGCAGGGAGAGCTCACTGCGGCACAGTTCGCCTCCTGGAATCCCAGAGCCCTGCAGCGCCATCACGTGGATGCGGTCATCCTGGTGAATTCATCCAGGGACATCCTCTCCAAGACTCACACCTCCCGCTTCACGGAAAAGGACGCCCTCACCCTTCTGGAACTCAACTGGGAAAAGCGGCACACAAATGGAAGCGTTCGTTCGCACACCCTTGACAGAGGCCGGGAAAGTCTCATCGTTCGCATGCCCTTCCCTTCCCTCTCCCAGGACAACGACCTGCTGCACAACACGCTGCTGGTGGTCCGTGTTCTGCCCGCAGCCATCTCAGAGAGGCTGGAAGCCATTTCCACCGGCTACGAGGACTACCTTCAGTTGAAGCTCCTTCACAACCCCCTCAAGAGGAGCAACTTCATCGCCTTTTGCATCATCACCCTATTGGTCATCTTTGCGGCGGTGTGGTTCGGCTTCTTTCTGGCCAAGGGCATCACCCATCCCATTCAGTCCCTGGTCTGGGCCACGCGGAGGGTGGCAGACGGCAACATGGACGTGGAGCTGAAGTCCGATCGCCGCGATGAAATCGGCATGCTCATGAATTCCTTCAACGAGATGGTCCGGGACCTCAAGGAAAGCCGCACCCAGCTGGACCAGGCTTATTCGCAGCTTCAGCAGCACCACGCAGAACTGGAGGAGCGGCGGCGCTACATGGAAATCATTCTCAAAAATGTTGCGGCGGGCGTGGTGAGCGTGGACGCTCAGGGGCGCATCGTGACCATGAACAAGTCCGCGGAAGCCCTTTTCGGCCTCACGGCCGAAGAAACGCGCGACCAGCCCTATGAAAAGCTACTTGAATCCCACCACCTGGAAATTGTTCGTTCCTTCAAAAACCATCACCAGTCTCACCGGCACAATTACCTGGAACAGCAAGTGAACACCACTCTCGGACGGGGACCGGTGGTGCTCCAGATCAAAGCCACTCTGCTCCACGATGAAAAAAACCGCTACATTGGTACGGTGGTGGTGCTCGACGACCTGACCGACCTGGAAAAAGCCCAGCGCATGGCCGCATGGCGGGAGGTGGCCCGCCGCATCGCCCACGAAATCAAAAATCCTCTCACTCCCATTCGCCTTTGCGCCCAGAGGCTGAGCAGGCGCTACAAGGACAACATCGGCGCAGACGACCCCGTATTCTGGGAATGCACGGGCACCATCATCGAGCAGGTGGATCGCATGAAGTACCTGGTGGACGAGTTTTCCAAATTCGCACGCATGCCCCGCATTCAGCTGACCCCCTGCGACCTGGGTTCTCTCGTGGGGGAATGCCTCACCCTGTACCGCCACAGCCACCCGCACATCCGATTCAGCGTGGAGGTCGAGGGAAAGCCTCCCCGCCTGCAGCTGGACAAAGACCAGATCATGCAGGCGCTCATCAACCTGGTGGAAAATGCCATCCACGCCATTGACGGCCAGGAAGGAACCATTCATTTTCACATCACCCATGCTCCTCGCAGGAAAATGGTGCTCCTGGAGTGTGCCGATTCGGGCAGGGGGTTGTCACACCAGGACAAGCTGCGCATGTTCGAACCCTATTACTCCAACAAGGAAAAGGGAACCGGTCTGGGCCTCGCCATCGTGGCGAGCATCATCGAGGATCACCATGGGTTCGTGAGGGTCCGGGACAATGAACCCCGCGGCACGGTGATCGTCATGGAACTGCCCGAACAGATTCCCACCACCGGCGAACAGCATGATGGTGCTTCCTGTGCGTCGCACGGCGACCATAAAGCATGAGCGGCATTCTTGCATGAAGGACGGACCATGAAGCGTAAAATACTCATAGTGGATGATGAAATGAGCATTCTGCAGTCTCTGCGGGGCATCCTCGAGGATGAAGGCTATGCGGCGGAGATCGCCACATCGGGAGAAAAGGCCCTGGAGGAGCTGCGCCGGGAGCCACCGGAACTCATCCTCCTCGATGTGTGGATGCCGGGTATGGACGGTCTGGCCGTTTTGAAGGAGATCAAAAAACTGTCCCCCTCTGTTCCCGTGATCATCATTTCAGGGCACGGCAACATCGAAACGGCCGTCAAAGCCACCAAGATGGGAGCTCTGGACTTTGTGGAAAAGCCCATCGCCTTCGAGCGCCTGCTCATTTCCATTCAAAACGGACTGGAACTGCAGAGACTGGAGGAAGAAAATCGCCTGTGGCGCCAAAAGGCCAACCGCAAGAGCCAGCTCACGGGGAACAGTCCCGCCATGGAGTCTTTGAGGGATCAGATCCAGAGGGCAGCCCCCACCAATGCCACGGTTCTCATCACGGGAGAAAACGGTACGGGAAAGGAACTGGTGGCCCGCCTTCTTCACAAACACAGCCTTCGAAGCCAGAGGCCCATGATCGAAGTGAATTGCGCAGCCATTCCCGAAGAACTCATCGAGAGTGAACTCTTCGGCCACGAAAAAGGGGCCTTCACGGGAGCCTCGGAAAAGAAGCGGGGCAAGTTCGACAGCGCCAATGGGGGAACCCTTTTCCTGGATGAAATCGGAGACATGAGCCTGCGCACTCAGGCCAAGGTCCTGCGAATCATACAGGAGCAGACCTTTGAGCGGGTGGGAGGCAGCCGGCCCATTCAGGTGGACACCCGCATCGTCGCCGCCACCAACAAAAGCTTGCCGGCGGAAATCGAAGGAGGAAGGTTTCGCCAGGACCTCTACTACCGGCTCAACGTCATTCCCATTCAGGTTCCCCCTCTCAGAGACCGCCTGCAGGACATCCCTCTTCTCGTGGCCGATTTCATCAACGAATTGGCCACGGAAAGCACCATGGGCCGAAAAACCATCGACCCCCAAGTCCTTTCTCTCCTTCAGCAGTATTCGTGGCCGGGCAATGTGAGGGAACTGAGAAACTTCGTGGAAAGACTCACCATCATGACACCGGGACAAAACATCGGACCCCGGGACCTCCCCCAGAATTTCTGCAAGGAGGCGGGTGAGAGCAAACCCCGGAACGACTATTTTTCCTGCGAAACCCTTCGGGAAGCCCGATGCGCCTTTGAAAAAGACTTTCTCAACCACAAGCTGGACACTTTCAACCGCAATGTTTCCGTGACGGCCAGCCGCATCGGCGTGGAGAGAAGTCACCTCTACCGCAAAATGAAAGCCCTGGGCATCGGCGATTCTTCCCTGGATGCCATGGATGGAAACGGGGCGGAAAAGCCCTCTTCCTGAATTTTACGCCTCAAAACCTTTCCATGGATGCAGAGAAATGGTGTGAAAGCACCTTGACACTCCTCCACGATGGTGCTATTTATTCCCGTCACGATGACGGGACGTGGCGCAGACTGGTTAGCGCGCTTGCTTGGGGTGCAAGAGGACGGAGGTTCAAATCCTCTCGTCCCGACCATCACACACACAGGCCTCTGTCACCCTGGAAATTGAAAGCCGCTCGGCTCTGCCGAGGGGCTTTTTTATTTCCAGGGAAAACCTTTCAGAGGGGCATTCACAGCACCATGGAATCATGGAAAGCTGGCAGAAAAGCTCCCCTCTCCCTCGCCTCGGGAGTTGCCTCCATTGAAGATCGTTTCCACCATCCATGAAGGACGGGAAGCCGCCCTGCGCATCATGAACGACCCCCATGGAACGCCGCAGATCTATCTTTTCCTGGAGGATGGCGGTTCAGAAGAAAGGCAGGGATGCCTCTGCCACGGCTGGGGCGTTCGCAGAACCGAAGGAGGCTTCAAGGAAGGCGTCCTCGTCCAGGGGGGCGTCAGGTCCATTCCCCGCAAGGACTGGCTGAAGGCCCTTCAGGAAAGGGAAGATTGCCGCGACCGCCGGAATCTTCCCGGCCTGCACCTGTTGAGAGTTCACTCCGTGGGAAACAGGCTCACCCTGGAAGGGTATGCCCTGAACGCGCGGGTTGACAGAGCCACCTGGAAGAAAATCGCTCCCTTCATGGAAGAAGTGGACAGCACCGTCAATGATGAGATCCTGGAAGGGGATCACTTCATTGGATGGATGGTGAAGCGGGGCATGGAGGAGAGTGTGGAGCAAGTCCTGGGCGTGAAGGAGGAAAAAACGTTGAAGGCAAGGAATCTCCATCCTGCCAAAGGCCATTGAACCTGCCCGTCAACTCCGCAAAGGGGAATTCTCCCCCCATTGACGCCCTTTTCAGCCACGAAAAGGAGGGCTCCTCTTCTTGAAGCGCATTCCCGTGAAGCGCGCTCTTCGCCTCACTCCCCTCACATCTGAGGCGCCTGTTTCAATGACGCCCCTTTTGCTTCAGCCCTTCCATGACCTCCTGAATCACAGTGCGAAGCTCCTCCCGGGGCTGAGCCTCCAGGAGGGACCTGAGCCGCGGAATCCATTTCTCATCGCCAAGGGCGCTCACAAGGTGAAGAATATCCCCCTGAATGGTGACGTCATGGGTGGAAAAGTCTTTCCAGAGTTCATTGAGCACTCCACCCACCTTTTCCCGATTCCACTCCGTGAGTTCCTCCATCACCACCATGGCCCCCAGCCGCACACTCCATTCCGCATCCGTGATGAGCGGCACGAATGCGGGGAACACTTGTCCTGCTTTCATCATCATCTGGGCCAGACTTTCGGCCTGCCCTTCCTTGAGCATGCGCCGGCACTGCTCCGTGGACAGGAGGGAGGCATCGGATTTTTCGAGAAGATTCAAAATTTCCGTGAGCTCCACAAATCCCGTGAGCCGATACTGGTCGGAGAGGATCAGAGTGGGCACAGCCTGAACTTTGTGCTCCGCCGCCATTTCGGGGAAGAGCATGCAGTCGATCACCGTGATGGAACATTTTCGGGAAAAGTGAGCCAGGGGAATGAGTTGCCTCAACACGTGGGGGCAATGGGGACACTGCGTGCTGATGAAAACTTTAAAATCCTTCTTCCACGGAATCCGCTCCGCCCGTTTTCTCTGAATGTCGTCCACCGAAGGCTCCCTGCCGCCCAATGAGGAAAGAATCTCCAGGAAGGGCTCCAGCTCCGTTCCCTGGGGCACGGAATGAAAATGCCAGGATTCCCCCAGGGTGATCAGGGGAACCTCCAAATCGGCGGTGGGGGTGACGGTGAGCTGGATTTCCGGCACCGCCTCGGCCAGCAGGCGGACAAAAGATTCAAACTCCCCCGTCCTGGAATGACCGGGAGCCAAAAGGTGCACCTGAACGGGCTGCACCAGCTTTCCAGCCAGTTCTCGCAAACGTTCCAATTCTTTTTTTTCCATGGTCATGCCTCTGGGTCCGGCAGAATAAACCCGTGACCCTTTTCTTCACTGTTCTCTGTTGAATATCCTCCAGTTGCATCATTGGTGAACGATGGCAGAATATCCTTTTCCTTTGATTCCTTCAAAAAAATGAGGCGAAAGGAAGCCACACCCCCCTTTCCTCCCGCCTCCCGCACTGAAAATCAGCCACTCCAGGCGATGGTGTAGAGTTCCCGGCGCCGGCTTTCCAGGTTGCGGACGCTGCCGTGAAGCCGCAGTTCCTTCAAAAGATCCAGATCCACATCCGCCAGCAGGGTCATTTCCGTGTTGGGAGTGGCTTCCGCAGCAATGGCATCGTGGGGAAAAGCGAAATCGGAAGGGGTGAAAATGGCCGACTGAGAATACTGAATGTCCATGTTTTCCACCCGTGGCAAGTTCCCCACGCTTCCTGAAATGGCCACATAGCACTCGTTTTCGATGGCCCGGGCCTGAGCGCACCGCCGAATGCGCAGGTAGGCATTTTTCGTGTCCGTCCAGAAGGGAACCAGTAAAATCTGCACGCCCTTGTCCGCAAGCATGCGGGGAAGTTCGGGGAACTCCACATCGTAGCAGATGAGAATGCCCACCTTCCCCACATCCGTGTCGAAAACCCTGAGTTCGTTGCCCCCATGCAGCCCCCAGTATTCGGCTTCATCGGGGGTGATGTGGAGCTTGTACTGGGCATCCCAGGTCCCGTCGCGCCGGCAGAGGAAAGACACATTGTAGAGCCTGCCGTCGTTGTATTCGGGCAAACTGCCGCTGACGATGTTGATGTTGTAGGTCACCGCCATGTGAAGGATGGATTCCCGCAGTTTTTCCGTGTAACCGGCCAGGGATCTCATGGCCTTGGGCGGATCCTGCTGATCGTAGAAAGCCAGAAGGGGAGCATTGAAGAGTTCGGGGAACAGAAGAAGGTCCGCATTGTAACCGGAGACAGCGTCCACAAAGAATTCCACCTGATGGAGCAGATCGTCCATGGAGCCAAAAACACGCATCTGCCACTGGACGACTCCCAAACGCACATTGGACTTTCTGCCCCAAACGATCTTCTTTTTGGCCACGTAGTAGATGTTGTTCCACTCGAGGAGCACCGCGTGGCTTCTGGAGTGGGAGTCTTCGGGCATGTAATTGCTGATGATCCGCTTGGGGTGGAATTCGTTGGCCAGCTGAAAGGTGAGCACCGGATCCACAATGTCCCGGTTTCGCACCTTTTCGATGTACTGAGTGGGCGTCAGCTCCCTGTAGTACTTGGCATATCCGGGAATGCGGCCCCCCATGACGATGCCCTTGAGGTTCAGCTTTTCGCACAGTTCCTTGCGGGCGTCATAGAGGCGCCGGCCGAGGCGCATGTCCCGATAGTCTTTGTGGACAAACAGATCGATGCCGTAGAGATAATCCCCCTTGGGATCGTGGCCCTTGAAGGTTCCCCGCGACACGATGTCCTCGTAGGAGTGGTTGGCCTCCAGCTTGTTGTAGTCGATGAGAAGGGTCAGGGCCGCGGCCACCACTTTGCCCTTGTCTTCGATGCAGATCTGCCCTTCGGGAAAAAGGGAGAGCAGCCGGGAGAGTTCTTCATAGGTCCAGGCTCCCCCCATGTGCACATAGGCCTGCTTCATGATTTCTTCGATGTCTTTGTAATCCGAAAGACGAAGGTTTCTGATTTCAAGTTTGTGACCGATGCTTTCCATTTCCAATTCTCACTCGCTCCAATACGTTGTCTTTTAACCGTTGCAGAGGGTGGTGCCCTCACTCCTGAGCGCCCTTGCGGCTTCCTGAACCCTACGGGCCATGGCCCCTTCCGCCATTCCAAGGTAAACCCGCGGATCATATTTCTTTTTATCGCCCACGTCACCATCCACTTTGAGCACCCCCTCATAATTTTTGAACATGTGATCGGCCACTGCCCTGGTGAAGGCATACTGGGTGTCCGTGTCGATGTTCATCTTCACAACGCCATGGTCCATGGCTTCGTGAATTTCCTCGGGCAGGGAACCCGAGCCTCCGTGAAAGACGAGGAAGAAACGAGCTTCGGGCCCCAGCTCTCTTTCCACCGCATCCTGACCATCCTTCAAAATGGAAGGCTTGAGCTTCACATGCCCCGGTTTGTATACCCCGTGCACATTGCCGAATGTGGCGGCGAGCAGAAAGACGGCGTCGCGCACTCCACCCAGCCGCCTGGCTGTTTCGAGCATGTCCCCGGGTGTTGTGTAGAGCTTGGAGGCATGCTCGGCTCCCGCCTTGACGCCATCTTCTTCGCCCCCCACAACCCCCACTTCCACTTCAAGGATCAGCTCGCTCCGGGCGCACCTTTCCAGCAGGGGAACCGCCCTGTCCAGGTTTTCCTTGAGGGGCAAAGTGCTTCCATCGAACATGTGGCTGTTGAAAAGATTGGGCAGCCCCGAACTGCGCCGGCGCTCCGTCTCTTCCACGAGGGGCAGCAGAAAGCTGTCCACGTGCTGAGGATGACAGTGGTCCGTGTGCAGGGCCACGTGGACGGGGTAGCGGTCGGCCACCCGGCGCACGTGTTCCGCGAGGGAGATGGCTCCCAGCACCATGTCCTTGAGGGAAGAACCCGAGGCGAAGGCGGCCCCTCCCGTGGAAACCTGAATGATGCCGTCGCTGCGGCTTTCCGCAAGCCCTTTGAGCACCGCATTGGCGGTGGTGAGAGAACTCACGTTGATGGCGGGATAGGCGAACCGTTTCTCCCGGGCCCTGTGAAGCATCTTACAATAGGTGGCGTGATCGGCGACAGGCATTCTTCATCCTTTCTGTGACAGCAGGCAAATTGAGTGAGTGGCAAGAATCTCCTGGAAAGCGCTCTCATGAAAGAGGCCAAAACCAGAAAATGAGGGGCACTGAAACCGCAGGCATCAGCAGGGAAACATGGGGGGGCTTCACTCTTCCAAACGGCGGATAAGGTCTTCAAAGGTGTTTTGCGCCAAAAAGGAACTGAACTGACTTCGATAGTTGTTCACAAGGCTCACCCCCTCGATGACGACGTCATAGACCCTCCATTCTTCATGAACGGCATGCAGACGGTATTCCAGGGGAATTTCCTCTGTCTCGTCACCCGCCACGAGGGCGTGCACCACCGCATGGCCCTCCATTTCCTCCTGACTCTCGTAGGCGATTGTTTCGCCGGAATATTCCTCCACCCGGTCGATGTAGACACCAAAAAGAAAATCGCCGAAGGCCTGAACATATTCTTCCTGCTTTTCCTCTGGCTGATCTCTCCAGTGAGGCCCCAGGGCGCGCTTGCCCATCTCGTGGAAATCGAAGTGCTCATCGACCACTTCCCGGATTCGGGCTCTCTGCGCTTCCTGGTCCATGTCCTCATCCTGCAGGACCTGAAGCACCTTCTCCGTACCGTTTTTCACCGTTTCGAGAGGTTCGGAGCCCGCAAAGACCTTGCCGGGCACGACGCACAAAACCATCAGCACCATGAGAAATTTCAAAGCACGGGTTTCCCGGTTCCACATCAATCGCAAAAACATGCAGGACATGATTCACTCCTTTTTCTGTTTCACACATTGAAGCTTCAGAGAAAAATGCCAGGGTCCTCATTGAAAAAGCTCCGTGAAAACCAATCTCCCTGAAGGCTGAAGCCGCCATTTTTTGTTTCCCGTTTTCGAGGTGTCCCATGGACCTGGCATGGAACAACATGATATGAATGATACTATAGTTTCGTTTTTTTAGGCATAGCCCCTTTCGCAATTCCGTGCCCCCTTGCAGTCAGGAGCATCCCGTGGTTTCCCAGAAAAAAAAACTCAACCCAATCAAAACCTGCAGGGAACGTCCCCGGCTCTTGTGAATGAAGGCTGTGCCACTCATGAATTCCGAAGGCTCCCTTTTCCATGGGAACAGCCTTTGTTCGCAAACCAGGCAAAACGTTCAGGAAGGAGGACCCTATGGAAAGACTGCCTACGGAAAGACTGAAAGACCATGTGGCCGTGGTCACCGGTGGCGCAAAAGGCATCGGCAGGGCCATTTGTGAGCTTTTCGCCCAGCATGGCGCAAAAACTGCGGTGACGGATATTGTGGATGAAGAAGGTCAGGACCTTGTACGGGAGATCAAGGAAAATGGAGGAGCGGCCGAGTTTTTTCATCTGGACACGAGCGACGAAAGCCGGGTCAAAGAAGTGATGGCTCTGGTCAGGGAAAAATTCGGAGGCATTCATGTCCTTGTGAACAATGCGGCAATATCCGGCCCCAACAGGCCGACCCATGAAATAGAGCTGGAAGAGTGGCGGAAACTGATCGATGTCAACGTGAACGGAGTCTTTCTCTGCACCAAGCATGCGGTGCCTTACATGAAGCAGCAGAAAGGCGGAAGCATCATCAACCTTTCGTCCATCTATGGAATCGTCAGCGCGCCGGATGTTCCCGCTTACCACGCGTCCAAAGGCGCTGTGCGCCTCATGACCAAAACAGATGCCCTCCTTTATGCCCCCGACAAAATCCGGGTCAACTCCATTCACCCCGCCTACATATGGACACCCATGGTGGAAGCTCTCGCCCAAAACTCTCCGGAAGGGCCGGAAGAGTTCCGAAAAAAACTGGAAGGACTGCACCCCATCGGGCACCTGGGCGAACCCATGGACGTGGCATACGGAGCCCTTTACCTGGCCTCCCCCGAATCCAGCTTTGTGACGGGAAGCGAACTCCTCATCGATGGAGGATACACGGCCCAGTAGGGGACACTCATCTTCTATCCCTTTGATTCAGCCGTTTTGGCTGAAGCGTTGCGGGAAGACCCGGAGCCTGCGCAGGAAAAGCTTCGGCGCGGAAGAAATGGCGAGGGATGCGCGGCGCAAAGATGACCTGCTCGGGCCATGACCGCACTCCAGTGACAGTCTTGAGTCTCCGGTCATCCTCTCCGCAGCATCTTCCTGATTTCATTCCAGGGCCTGGTGTTGAGGACATCTTTGGCCTCGAGCCATCCGCGGCGGGCCTGGCCCATGCCGAAACGCATAAAATCCAGTTCCGCGATGCTGTGAGCATCCGTGGAGATGGCGATTTTCACCCCCATCTCTTTGGCCTGCATGCAGTGGACGTCCGAGAGATCCAGCCGGTCGGGCTGAGAGTTCAATTCCAGAAAGCATCCCTGTTTGGCGGCAGCTTCCAGTACTTTTTCCATGTCCACCTCGTAGGCGTCTCTTCTGCCAATCAGTCTGCCGGTGGGATGGCCAAGAATGTGAAAGCAGGGATTGTCCATGGCCCTCAGAATTCGTTCGGTCATTCGACTGCCGGACATGTTCTGATGGTAGTGAACGGAGCAGACGGTGAGATCCAGCTCCCTGAGCACCTCTTCGGGAAGGTCCAGGGTTCCGTCTTCCAAAATGTCCACCTCGATGCTCTTGAGGACCCTGATCCCTTTTGAGCTGTCATTGAAGCGGTCGATTTCCTCCAATTGCGTGCGCAGCCGCTTCACATCGAGGCCATGTGCTACGGTGACTTTCTGGGAGTGGTCGGTGACGGCCAGATAGTCATAGCCCCGCGCCCGGGCGGCCTCGGCCATTTCTTCCAGGGTGTTCCGCCCATCCGTCAGCCTGGTGTGGCTGTGCAAATCCCCTCGCAAATCCTCGAGGGTGACCAGTTGCGGTAAGCCGCCCTTTTGCGCAGCTTCGATTTCACCCCTGTTTTCCCGCAGCTCCGGTTCGATGTAGGCCAGGCCCAGTTTGTGGTAGACTTCTTCCTCCGTTTTTCCCGCGACGCGCTCATCTCCCTTGAAAACGCCGTACTCGTTGATTTTTAAATTTTTTTCCCCGCCCAGCCTGCGCACGGCTATGTTGTGGGCCTTGGAACCCGTGAAATAATGCATGGCGGCACCATAGCTTTCCTGAGCCACCACGCGGAGATCGAGCTGCAGGCCTCCCCGTGCGATCACCGTGGAACGGGTCTCTCCACGGGAGACGACCTCCACCACATCCTCCTGGTCCACGAAGGCCTCCATGACCTCGCCTTTGGAATCTTTTCCGCACGCGGCCAGAATATCCAGGTCTCCCACCGTTTCACGGCAGCGGCGATAACTCCCCGCCACCATCACCTTTTTCACTCCCCTCACTTTGTTCAGGTGCTCACGAAAAGCTTCGGCAATTTCTTCCACATCCTTCAAAAGATACCGCTCTTTTTTCCCCGCCAGCTTTTCAATGCCTTCGAGAATTTTTTTCTCCATTTTAGGGCCGAAACCGGACAGATGACGGATTTTTTCTTTTTCGGCCGCTGCTTTCAGGTCCTCCAGGCTTTCAATTCCCAGTTCACGGTGCAGAAAATGAACCCGCTTGGGACCCAAACCCTCGATGGCGGTCATTTTCACCCTTTCGGACGGAATGCGGGACTGGAGTTCCTTCAACTGGCTCAATTCCCCCGTTTTCACAATTTCGTTTATTTTTTCAGCCAAATCCTCACCGATACCAGGCAGTTTCGACAGGTCTTCATCTTTCTCCAGCATGTCCGCAACGTTTCCCGACAGTTCATCCACCGTTCGGGCCGCATTGCGATAGGCACGCACCCTGAAGGGGTTGGCCCCCTCCACCTCCAGAAGATCCGCCACTTCATTGAATATTTCGACGATGTTGCGATTTTTTACGGGCATTTTGTCCCTCTGAACACCATGAATTCCTTTTTCCCAAAGAAGACGGTTTCTCCAGCCGGCTGAAACCTGTATGATGATATAAATTACTTCTAAACTTATTCTTCGAGTGCGTCCAGACCTGAAGGGGAGCGTGCGGGAATGCCCTCCTGGGTCAGATTGCAGGAAACCTCAGGCAACCGCAATTCACATGAGCGCCCGTTCGCTCAGACAGAAAAAAAAATCAGATCTCAGTGTTCATTCCACTCGGCTGAAAACCTTCTTACTCAATCGCGTCCAGAAGTTCCGGCACCACAGCTTGTTTTCTGCCCGTCACCACGGTGAAGCATGCCTCAGAGGTGTTCATGGAGGAAAATCTTTCGCAACTCGCTTCATCATCCCGGGGAAATCCGGCATCCCCAAGAATTTTTAAGACTGTGTTCCGGATTTCGCTTCGATGGCCCGCAAAGGCTTCTGTAAAGGAGTCGAAAAGCTTGAATCTCTAGAGGAAACCTTTCAAGAGCATTTGAAAACAGGAAATGGAAAGGAGAAACCATGAGGAAAGAATATCCCTATCTTCGATGGTTCGACGAACTGACATCCGAAGATGTGGACATGGTGGGGGGCAAAAACGCTTCCCTGGGAGAGATGATCGGCACGCTCAAGGAAGAGGGCATTCGAGTGCCCGACGGCTTTGCCACCACCGCGGAGGCTTACTGGAAATTTCTCGAGGCAAATCAGCTGAACGATCGCATGGGCGAGCTTCTCCATGACCTGAAAAACAGCAGAAAGTCTCTCCAGGAAGTGGGAAAAGCCATCCGCAAGCTGCTGAGAACCGCTGAGTTTCCCCAGGAGGTCTCCCGTTCCATCGGAGATTTCTACAAGGAACTGAGCAGTCGCTACAACACGGAGGATGTGGATGTGGCGGTGCGCAGCAGCGCCACGGCGGAGGACCTTCCCGAAGCCAGCTTTGCGGGCCAGCAGGAGTCCTTTCTCAATGTTTCCGGTGAGGAAGATCTCCTTCATGCCTGCCGCAGATGCTATGCCTCCCTTTTCACGGACCGGGCCATCAGTTACCGCGAAGAAAAGGGCTTTGAACACATGAAAGTGGCCCTGTCCATCGGCGTTCAGAAGATGGTGCGCTCGGACACGGCAGGCTCCGGGGTCATCTTCACCATTGACACGGAAACGGGCTTTGAAGATGCCATCGTCATCAACGCTGCCTGGGGATTGGGGGAAAACGTGGTCCAGGGAACGGTGAATCCGGATGAATACACGGTCTTCAAGCCCCTTCTCTCCCGGGAGCATTTGGAACCCATCATCGGAAAAGTCCTTGGGGCAAAAAAACAAAAGATGATTTATGCCACGGGAGGCAGCAAACGGACGAAGAACGTGGACACTTCCAGGAAGGAGCGGGACTCTTTCGTCCTGAGCAATGGAGAAATCCTGAAGCTGGGACGCTGGGCAGCGGTCATTGAAAAGCATTACGGCAAGCCCATGGACATCGAATGGGCCAAGGACGGGGAATCGGGAGACCTTTTCATCGTTCAGGCCCGGCCCGAAACGGTCCAGTCTCAAAAGGAGGCCGAATCCCTCAAGAGTTACGCTCTCAAGGAAAAGGGGAAGAAGATCCTCTCGGGCCTGAGCATCGGGGAGGCCATTGTGGCGGGAAAGGTTTCACGGATCAAAAGCGCCGATGAGATCGAGCGGTTCAAAGACAATTCCATCCTGGTGACGGAAATGACGGACCCGGACTGGGTCCCCATCATGAAGCGGGCCGCGGGCATCATCACCGACCACGGAGGCAGGACGTCTCATGCGGCCATCGTGAGCCGCGAACTGGGGGTTCCCGCCATTGTGGGAACGAGCAAAGCCACGGAAGTTCTGGAAGATGATCAGGAGATCACTCTTTCCTGCGCCGAAGGAGATCAGGGCAATGTCTACGAGGGCATCCTGGAATACGAGGAGAAGGAAATCAACCTTCAGGATCTTCCGGAAACCAGGACCAAAATCATGATGATCGCCGCCAATCCCGCGGCGGCATTCCGCTGGTGGCGACTGCCCTGTGAAGGCATAGGCCTGGCGCGAATGGAATTCATCATCAACAACCTCATCAAGATCCACCCCATGGCCCTGGTCCATTTCGATCAGTTGGAAGACAGGGAGGCGAAAAAGCAAATTGAAGAGCTGACCCGCAGCCATGAGGAAAGAACGGAGTACTTTGTGGACCTGCTGGCCCAGGGCATCGGGAAAATCGCCGCCTCTCAGTATCCCCATGAGGTGATCGTTCGCATGAGCGATTTCAAGACCAATGAGTACGCGGAACTCATCGGGGGAAAACAGTTCGAGCCCGCCGAGGAAAACCCCATGCTCGGTTTCCGCGGAGCCTCCCGTTACTACAGCGACCGCTACCAGGAAGGATTCGCCCTGGAGTGCCGGGCCATCAAGCGGGTACGCGAAACCATGGGAATGGACAATGTCATCATCATGATCCCCTTTTGCCGGACCCTCCAAGAGGCGGACCGGATTCTGGATGTGCTGTCGCAAAATGGCCTCAGGCAGGGAGAGAATGGTCTTCAGGTCTACGTGATGTGTGAAATCCCGAGCAACGTGATCCTGGCGGAACACTTTGCGGAGCGCTTTGACGGCTTTTCCATCGGGAGCAATGACCTCACCCAGCTGGTTCTGGGCGTGGACAGGGATTCGGCGGAACTTTCCGAATTGTTCGATGAGCGCAACGAGGCGGTGAAAAGGATGATCGCGGACGTCATCGCCGCCGCCCATCGTTCCGACCGCAAGATCGGCATCTGCGGTCAGGCGCCAAGCGATCACGCCGATTTTGCTGAGTTTCTGGTGAAGGAAGGCATCGATTCCATTTCCCTCAATCCCGACAGCGTCATCGGGGTCAAGGAGAGGGTGGCGAAAAAGGAAAAGGAAACAGAGGGGAAAAAGTAACGCCATAATGGTGAAGGGTGGGGCACCGGGCAGGTTTGCCCGGTGCCCCAGGTTGCAGGGCCTGCCACATGCGAAGGAAAGAAAAGAGGTGATTCGTGTCAGACCAAGCAGCTGGCCTCACCTACGCTGTCCGTCCTCGCATCCTTTTCAAGTACTTCGGCCAGCTTTGCCTTGTGCTCACCTTCCTGACGGCCGTGCCCCTTTCGGTGGCGCTCATCCATGGCGAGATGCACCTGGCTTTGAGGTACGCCGCTGTCATTGCGTCCATCGGGGGGCTGGGAGGGATTCTCGGCAGAATACATGCCCCCCGGGATGTGCAGGTCAACGAGGCCATGGTCCTGGTGGCTTTCATATTCCTCTTCACACCCCTGGTCATGTCCTTTCCCATGATGGGCTCCGGGCTCCCTTTTTCCGACGCCCTTTTTGAAGCCATTTCCGCAGCCACCACCACGGGCCTTTCCACCGTCACAAATCTGGAGGAGATGCCCCGGACTTTTCTTTTTGGCCGCGCCTGGATGCAGTGGTACGGCGGCCTGGGAATCGTCATTCTCTCCCTCGCCCTGCTGCTGCGGCCGGGAACCGTGGCCAAGAAACTCGCGGTCACCGAGAGCCGGGAAGAGGATCTGGTCGGAGGCACCAGAGCCCATGCGCGCCGGATGCTCATGGTGTACCTCATACTGACGGGGATGGGAATCTTCCTGCTGGTGGGAGGGGGGGTTCGCTTGTTCGACGCCCTGCTTTACACCATGGCATCGGTTTCAACGGGAGGTTTTGCTCCTCATGACGCCAGCCTGGCCGCCCTGGACGGCAAGATGGTTCACTATCCGATCATCCTCGTCTGCCTGGCAGGTGCCGTCCCCTTGACCTATTACCACGGCATGCGCAAAAAAGGCCGAAGGCCCGCCACGGACGCTCTGCAGTTGCGGGGACTCATGGTCATGGGTCTTTTGATGAGCCTCCTCCTTGGCCTTTGCCTGGCCATGGTAGATCGGACCGGATGGACGGAAGCGTTGCACCATGCTCCCATTGTCGCTTTTTCAGCCCAGACCACTGCGGGGTTCTCGAGCCTGGATCTGGCGCAACTCCACGCCTCCTCCAAGCTCGTCATCATCCTGGCCATGGCCGTGGGAGGTGGCGTGGGGTCCACAGCGGGCGGTTTTAAGATCCTGCGCCTGCTCATGATCATCAACGTTTTGCGCGTAGTGCTGAGGCGGGCCTGTGCCACGAGCCATGCCATCCTTATACCTCGAATGGCCGGCCGGCGCATGGAGGAGACGGAAATCCATGAAGGTCTTCTCATTGTCCTGCTCTTCGTGGCGGTCATTTTTCTTTCATGGCTGCCTTTTGTCCTCATGGGGTACCCTCCCCTGGACTCCCTGTTTGAGGTGGTTTCCGCCACGGGGACGGTGGGGCTTTCAGCAGGACTGGTCAGCCAGGAGATGCCCGCTCTTCTCAAGGGCATCCTGTGTGTGGACATGCTCCTTGGAAGGCTGGAAATACTCGCCTGGCTCGTGATGGTCTATCCCAGAACCTGGATCGGAAGGAGGTTATCATAGACTATGAGAATCGCTTTTGTAGGAGCCGGTGAAGTCACCACCATGACTGCTGATCTTCTCATAAAACGGGGACATGAAGTCATCATCATCGAGAAGGACAAGGGCATCATCGACGAGCTTGCAGATACCCTGGACTGCAGCTTTCTCCATGGAGACGGAACCACCCCTCCCATCCTTCGTGAAGTGGGCCCGGAACAAACCGATGTCCTCTTCTGCATGAGCGACAGCGACCAGTCAAATCTCATCTCCAGCCTGGTGGGCCGTTCTCTGGGCTTCAAGCGTGTCATTCCAAGCATCCACGACCCTGAATTTGAAGGCATCTGCTGGGAACTGAACCTCAAAGACACCATCTGGCCCTCCCGAACCATCAGCCGCTATCTGGCCGACATGGTGGAAGGCCGCGACATTCTGGAACTCTCCACCGTCATCAAAGGCGAAGCGAGGTTCTTCACCTTCACGGTGGATCAGGAGGAGGGAAAGAAACTGACCGAACTCGACCTTCCTGAAAAGGCCAGGGTCATCTGTTACTATCGGGACGGCCGGTTCTCTCTGGTCACCGATGAGTCAGAGGTCAAACTCCGCAAGGGGGACGAGGTGGTCATCCTGACTCACAGTGCAAACATCGCCGATTTGAGAGACAGGTGGAATCCCAAGCAAACTGATGACGACGGGGAGGATTAGTTCCTCATTTCCCTCAAGGAAACCAGCGGTTCAAGTTCTCCTTCGCTCGATTCCCCCACACGGCCTATGAGCAAAGGGGAAAGGCAGAGCATGGCGAGCACCCCAAGGAAGGGCAGTTTCCTTGAGAGCATTTTCATTGTCGTTGCCGGCGGCCAGGAGTGCCCCGCCCCCGCGAAGCTGATCAGACGCCCAGCATGTCGCTCCCCCTTGTCATTCCTTTATGGCCGGGCACCCTTCCCTTCTTCCTGAGGTCGACGTGCAAAGTAACGAATCATTGCGAACTCCACCCTTTCTTTGACCATGGATTTGAAGGCGGGCTGCTTCCAGAAATCCACCAGCTGGGGCTTGAGACGAAAAATGCCGGATTCTCTGTCCAGGATAAAAAAATCCGTTGCCTGATTGCTGAGAAATTTCAGCGGCATGGTGTTCAGCTTGGTCACAACTTTGCGCAATGGGAATTGGTGTGGATGGGGGGACCGCGCCAGCTCATCATAATCGTGCAACCGGTCGGGGTGGACCAGATAGTGGTTGAGAAACTCCCGGGCGATGTCTTCCACCTGCCATTCTGTCCCGGAAAGATGCAGCAGGGTTAGGAGGACCACCATTTTGTAAGATCTCGAGGGCTTGAGGTCCATCTCGATGTGCTTGAGGAACTCCTCTGCCGGGGTATCCAGGAGGGCCAGCTCCAATTCGTCCAAGCCTTCTTCGCAGTAGAGCCGCGTCCGCAGCCAGCTGCCGAAGTGTTTGATGAACACATAAGGATCCACATCATGGCTGTTTCCGATGAAATCGAGCAAGGAGGGCGACAAGCCGTCCAAATTTTCTTTTATTTCCAGATAAAGAGCTTTGAGCAACTCGTCCCTGGTCAGCTCTCCCTCGATGATTTTCCTGACCTCTTCATCCCAGATTCGCGTGACGTCCAGGTCCGCGTCCACATAACAGGCATCCGGAAAGGGGCTCATCTTCTTCCCGTCCCGTATATGCCTGGCAAAGTGGTCGCCCGACGTGTAGCCTCGCAGGGCAAGGGGGGCCACATGAGCTTTCCTGAAGTTGCCTACAAAATCAATGACCACCAGGTATTCTTTGCCTTCGCAGAGCCTTAGCCCCCGTCCCAACTGCTGAAGAAAGACGGTGAAGGACTGCGTGGGTCTGAGAAACAGCAAATGGGACAACTCAGGAATGTCGATGCCCTCGTTAAAAATATCCACCGTGCAGATAACCTGGAGTGGATCACGGTCAGCCTGCAGCCGCTGAATCACATTTTGCCTCGTGAACTCGGGATCTTCCCCCGATAAAGCCACAGCAGGGATGCCATGCAAATTGGTGAGGCGCTCGGCAGTATAGCGGGCGTGGGAAACGGAACTGCAAAAAGCCAGTGCTTTCGTCTTGTTCCCCCAGGGCAGGAATTTTCTGAGATTTGTGGCAACGATGCTCGTGCGGGTATCGTTTTCGAGGGCCAGAGAAAGCTCAGCCTCATCATAGGCCGTGCCCCTCCAGGTTATCTGGTCATAATCGGTCTCATCGTAAACGGCATAATACTGGAAAGGCGCCAGCCAGCCCTTGTCCACGGCTTCCAGGAGCCGAACCTCATAGGCAATGTTGTAGTCGCAGAAAGCCAAAATATCCCGGCCATCCATGCGTTCGGGGGTTGCCGTGAGACCCAGGAGAAAACGGGGGTTGAAATGGTCCAGCACCCTTCTGTAAGTGACTGCCTCACTGTGGTGAAACTCATCCACCACAATATAGTCAAAAGCCCGGGGATCAAAGCGCAGCAGATGTTCCGGTCGGCTGAGCGTCTGAATCATGGCAAAAAGGGAAGCATTGGGAGAAACCTCGTTTTTCCCTCCTCCCAGAAGTTCCCCGAAGGACGAATCCACCATGACCTCTCGAAAGCTTTTCCATGCGTTGTGAAGAAGACTCTCCCTGTGGGCGATGAAAAGAAGTTTGGTGAAGCCGCTCTCCATGAAATCAAAAGCAGCCAGGAAAGTTTTCCCAACACCTGTTGCCGCAATGACAGACGCCCGGTCAACACCAGCCTCACGAAACTCTGCGAGTCTTCCCAAAGCCTCTCTTTGTGCGGGATTGGGTAAAATCTTTTTTGCATAGCCCGGTTGATCATTGAACAAAGTCTGCCCCGAAAAAGCCGCCCCATCTCCGTGAGAGGAATAATCAAAAGAGGGCCCTTTGTTAAAACGTTTTTCGTAGGCTTGGAGGAATTCCTCAGTGACCTCAGTGGACATCTCTTCCCAGTATTTACGAAAAATCCCGAGAGCGCTCTCGAAAGGAGAAGACCCCTCAAAAGGCAGGTTGACCTCCCCCGACGAATAGTAGCTCCATTCGATGTTCTTCCTGAAACCCGCTTCCGTGAAGTTCGCCGAACCGATGATGAGCGATCCGTTCCCATCAAAGTGCCGGAAAAGATAGATTTTGGGGTGAAAGTTGGGCGGTGACTGGTCCAGAGGAACTTCAGGGGGGTGAAACACTCTCACAAGAACGCCCGGGAGGACATTTTGAAGATGAGCAAGATGCTCTGGGCGGTTGATGTTTCCCATGGTTGAAAGAAGCACATGGAGGCTGTTTCCCCTTTCCACAAAGTGAGAAAAATCGCGGATCAAAAGATTCAAAATGGCGGGAGAATAGAAAGCGGAGGCAATCCAGGCATCACGGCTGCGAGTGAGTTCTGATTTGATGAGCTGAAGAAGTCCGTCCGCCTCGATGGGACTGAAAACAAAACCGGGAGTGTCTCTTGTTGAAGATCGGGGATCGGCTGAACTTCCAACGGACTCGAGGAAGATGTTCCCGGAAAAACCGCCCCGCTCCCTTAAGCGATCATCCCGCGCAGCGAGAAGATCTTCGAAGCGATGGCCGCAAAGTTCCAGGGCCTTGAGCATCACTTCCAGCATATCTGACGATTCTTTCAGGACATCCTCTGATGTGCCCTGGTGCCAGGCCCTGAACAGTTCATGAGCCTCTTCAAGGATTTTGGAACCAACGGCTTTGTGAAGCTCCCCGTGCTCCAATTGCCGTGTCACGGGATTTTTTCCTTCATTTCTTATGATGTCGGGAATGCGGTCCCGGACCAGCTTGCGATGAGACAAGGTGGATGGCGGGCGTCGATCTGACATGAATCACTCTGACGTTTTCAGGACATAGGTGAGCCAGACATCGCCATTTTTCAGAGACGAAGCCTGCCGAAAAAACTCCAACAGGCGGAGGCCGCAGGGTGAAAAAAGTCTTGAAAAACTCTCATGGCGCCAGAGATAAAAGACCCTTCCGTCCCTGGCAACACGAACGCCGGATCCTTCTTTGAGAGTCAAAAGCACATGGCCACCGGGCCTTACCGCTGCGAGCACATTGTGCAGCACTCCCTGAAGTCTATAGGGTGGAACATGGACCAGAGCACCCACCAGCAGAAGGGCATCCATGGAAAACCGGGAGAAGTCAAAAGTCTCAAAATCTCCCACGATGAGAGGTCGACCAGTCTTCTCTGCAGCTATGGCCGCAAGGCCGAAGGACCTCTCAAAACCCATCCCCTCATGACCACGTTCTGTGAGCCATAGCAGGTCGCGCCCGGAACCACAACCCACATCCAGAATTTTTGATTTTTCGGGAATGCAACGGGACAGAGGTTTCAGAAAGGAGGAGGGATCAATGTGGAACGTTTGCTGGTGGTATTCTGAAAAGCTCTCAAGGTAAAAATCAAGCACAGACAGCATACCCCC
>Ga0207421_10002450_pt1 | contig 22973 bp, 17 predicted proteins | sample SodLakKL_010_SED_4_FD_187542 | JGI IMG/M metagenome (GOLD analysis project Ga0207421, IMG submission 187542) | Alkaline sediment microbial communities from Lake Tanatar, Kulunda Steppe, Russia - 8KL_010_SED (SPAdes) (version 2) | ecosystem: Environmental > Aquatic > Non-marine Saline and...
ACACTCACCCCCAAAGCTTCCAGCAGGTAAACTCCCAGAATGAGAAATCCTGCCATGACGCCACTTTTCCCCCACTTGAACTCAAACCTGCCTGAAATGTAGATGGCGATGAGCAAAAAAGCATAGTAGATGGCAAAAAGGGCCTTTTGCCGAAGGTCTTGTCCCACTTTCGGACCGACCATTTCCACTCGAAGAACCGAGGCGGCGTCCTCTCCATACGCCAGATTGAGAGTTTCTTCCACATTGTTTGCGAAGATCTGCAGCTCCTGTGTGACCGTTTCCGTTCGAATGAGAAATTCGTGGTCCGCGGCGATGCCGATTTGCTGGATGGCCCCGTGCGTGATCAACTCTCCCAGAGTTTCCCGGATCTGGTCTGGAGAGGTTTGCTCGCTGAACTTCACATGAATGAGCGTTCCGCCGGCAAAATCAACGCCCAAATTCAACCCTCCCCGGTACAACAGGGCGGCGAGACCCACCAGGATCAGCAGGGCAGAGAGCAGGAAGGCTTTTTTTCGGTGGCCGACAAAGTTGATGTTGATGTCAGGTCTAATGAATTCCATTCAGGTATCTCCTCACACTGCTCCCGCTAGATGCTTATGGTGCGAACACGCCGCTCTTCCAAGAGATAGTCAAATATCATTCGCGTCACAACGATGGCCGTGTACAAATTAGCGAGGAGGCCGATGGTCAGGGTGACCGCGAATCCTCTGATGGGCCCGGTCCCGAACTGAAAGAGAACGATGGCTGCAATGAGGGTGGTCACATTGGCATCAATGATCGTTTTTGTGGCTCTGGAGTAGCCCGAGTCAACCGCGGCCCTCGGAGTTTTGCCGAGGCGTATCTCCTCCCTTATTCGCTCATAGATGAGCACGTTGGCATCCACTGCCATGCCTATGGTGAGCGCGATGCCCGCAATCCCCGGCAGCGTTAGGGTTGCCCCCAGCGCCGCAAGTCCGGCAAGAATGAGACCGATGTTCAGCACGAGGGCTATGTTGGCGATCACGCCCGATGTCCTGTAATAAAAGACCATGAAGAGAAGGATACCGATACCGCCAATCAGGCAGGCCAAAAAGCCTTTTCTGATGGAATCCTGCCCCAGGGCAGGTCCAACCGTTCTCTGCTCCAGGATCTCCACGGGTGCGGGCAACGCGCCTGCACGAAGCACAATGGCAAGGTCACGGGCTTCCGCCATGGTGAAGGAACCCGTTATGCTGGCGCGTCCACCGCTGATTCTTTCCTGAATGACGGGTGCCGAGTAAACCACTCCATCCAGCACGATGGCGAGGCGCTGTCTCACGTGCTCCCCCGTTATGCGTTCGAAAACTCTCGCACCCCGGGAATCGAATTCCAGGGAAACGTAGGGCGTGTTGTACTGATGATCGATGCTCACCCGGGCATCGGTGATGAATTCGCCGGTCATGAGAGTTCGGTCGTGCAGGGCAATCTCCCGGTCCAGTCTTTCCCTCGTGGCTGGATCTTCCTCCCTCATGGTGTAAACACTCACTCCCGCGGGAAGCCTTCCCGCCTGGATGTCCTGGGGAGTCACATCATCGGCCACAAGCTTGAATTCCAGAAGAGCCGTTCTTCCAATGAGTTCCACAGCCCTCTGAGGATCCTGAACGCCCGGAAGCTGAACGAGGATGCGCTCATCTGCCTGCGGTCGAATATCCGGTTCGGTCACGCCAAAATGGTCCACACGGTTCCTGATGGTTTCCAATGCCTGTTCTGCGGCCAGGTCTTTGATGTTCTCCACTTCCGAAGGTTTCATCCTCACCCGGATGCGAAACCCTTCATCCACCGTGTCCGTTCTCGCCCACTCCATAACAGGCAAATCTCTCTCAAAGGCTGCCCGCACGTCACCTTGCCGCTCCGAACCCGGAAGCAGGATGTCCAATCCAAAGCCGGGGGCGCTGGCCACCCTCAGGAAAGGGATGCGCCTCTCCCGCAAAATTTCCCTGGCCTCTTCTTCAAGGCGGTCAATGGTGGTTTCCACGGCCATGGCGGTCTGGACTTCCAGCACCAGATGCATTCCACCCTGCAGATCGAGACCCAGTTTGATTTGTTCTTCCGGCAGCACTTTGCCCCACCACCTCGGCAAGGCGGGGCTCAAAGATGGAACCAGATAAATGATTCCAAAGAGAAGAACGACCCCCAGAATGGCCAAGCGCCACTTTAGACTCTTCAAAGCACTCCCCCTGATGACACAACTGGCCAGCCCGAGAGGACTTCTTTCACCCTTCAATCAGTCCTGGCCACGAGCGCTGCAAGACGTTTCAATGAGTGAAATGACAGTCGGATGTTTTCGGACAGGCAGGCTTCATGTAATGATCATGAGAAAAGGGGGCACATTGTGAATGAACAACAATGTGCCCCATATGAACTCTCACCATGTGAGGGACGAATGTGCAGACTATTCGACAGCTTCACCCTTGGATAACACTGCAGCGATGTAACCACGCTGCACCTTCACCCGGATTTTATCTGCAATTTCCAGAGTGCAGGTGGTGTCCGTCAAACCTGTGATTCTGCCGTGAAGACCTCCCTGAGTGACCACCGTGTCCCCTCTCTGGAGATTGTCCAACATATTTTTGTGCTCTTTCTGCTTTTTTTGCTGAGGACGGATAAGCAGAAAGTAGAAAATGGCGACCATGATGATGAGTGGCAGAAAGGCCATCAGACCTCCGCCTGCTGGTTCTCCTGCCCCTTGTCCTCCAGTTCCCATCGCATGCGCCACACTCACCCAATCCATTCAATCCTCCCTGAAGTTGATGGGCCATAAAAGTTCGGCCATTGTCAATCCCTTGCACCACATAAGAAAGCAACCAAGAAAACTTCGTTGCGGCCTAAAAGATCCAAAATTCCCGAAAGCGCTAACTAAACGATATTTTACACCCTTTGTCAACCAGGTTGAGACGATTTTCACTTTTTTGAGTCTTTCCGGAACAGATGCCATGAGGAAAATTCATGGACTCCTGCCCAGACACTTCCATGAATGAGTTGTTTTTTTTCCCTCGAATATGGTTGCTTGAGATGGGAAGCTCATCTCAATTTCGGGTCAGCTGCCTTCGGGCATTGGCGATGATGGCATTTGCAGTGGCGGCATCCATACGCCGACTGGCGGTCAGGGTTTGCACATTGGCCATGGAAAGATCCTCCACCGTTCGAATCCCGAGATCCCGCAGTGTGGCCTCCATGTCAGGGCTGACTCCTCTGACATCTTTCACGGGGCGTTTCTTTTCCAACTCCAGGGTGATTTCCCTGCGCATGGAATCCAATGACTTAAGGCTTTCGTTGAGCCTCGAGATTTCATTGGAAATGTCACGCTGCCGGGCACCCATTTCCACAAGCTTTTGTGACTCTGCCTCGCGTTCGGTTCTGAGTGAATCCACTTGAGACCGAAGGGTGGTGACTTCTGCCTGAACGGCGCTCTTTTCCCTCTGCAAGGACTTCAGCTCTGTCTTGATTTCATCGAGGGCAACCACATCCGCACGCCGCCTCTCCGCCGCCTCCAGCTGAGCATCAAGGGCACTCATGTCTTTCAAGATCTCCTTGCGCCTTTCCAGTTCGTGCAGATCCCTTTTCAGTGATTCGGGTATTTCCATAATGGGAGGACCGGCGGCTGGTTTTTCCACCGAATAAAATTTCACTCTCCCATCTTTCTCATAGAGGGTCACTTTGCTGCCTTCTTCAATGCGCTGAGGCGTGGCGATAAATTCTGCCAGGTATGAAGTCGCTTTTGAGGGATCGTACTCCTGAACACTGCCAACCTGAATCCGGTTTCTTTCCAGTTCACTGACAGCTTCTTTCACGGGGCTGTCCATGAGAGCCTGCTTCCTGACTCCCGGGTCTCTGCGGCGGCCTGTTTCGGCCATGGTCGAAAGGCTGTCCGCAGCCACACGCCCCGTGAAAGCGAACCCCTTCTGCTGATGGCGCCAGAGATTTCTCAAATCGGTGCGTTCATAAGCCTGGACTCCATGCCTCAAAGTGTGGGCCCTGAAGGCATTGGCATGAGTCAGGGGTTGATGGCCAGCACCCCTCTCCGGAACCCGGCTGATGACGGTGTTCTGATGGCGGCCGAAGAAGTCGGGCAAGAGAGAGCAGCAAAACCTGGAAACCAGCCCCTTCACAAGGGGCCATACGGGAACCAGGGAAAACCAGTGGCCCACGGCAGGAAAGCTTTTCACATACTTGCGCAACTCAAAGTTGCAGATATTGTGTACCTTGCCTTTGCGCACATCCACTGTGGCCAGGTAAATGGGTTCCTCTTCTTCACATTGAGGACACTGCACAAGGAGGTGATGGCAGAAGCAATCTTTCAGGTACTGCAGCAGGCCGCTCAGCAGGGCATAAAATGCAGCCAGGACTTCGAGCCTGTAGGCAGCGAGTTCTTCGAGGAACTCATCGCTCACCGCCAATTCCCTGGCGGGAATGACGGTGACGGTGTTGCTGATGAAGTTGAGGGCGTAAACCGTCCCCTCACTCCTCTCCACAACGATGTCCACCGGTTGAATCTGCGCGGGAATTCGATAGAGATTGCCCGCCACCCCCTCCCGTGTGAACATCTGAAGCCTGTAACCATCTTCAAAGGAAAGCAAAAGGTTCCTTTCCCCTTTGTGATGAGCCAGGGATACCTTCGTGTTCTCGATGGAGACACTGTTCATCAGGTGAGGCATGCCCAAACCAGATCGGCGTGTGTAAGTCAGCAGCCTTTTGTTGTTCTCCGTTCCCTCAACGACCACATGGAGGAATTCTCCCCGTTCCCTCTCACCGGCAGAACTGACCTCGAGGCCGTCAGTTCCCGTGAGAGATTTTCCCGTTTCGTCCTGCAGGGTCAACAAGTGAGTGGGGTCCGCGTTCAGCGCTGCCGCATCCCGCCGGAGATTGCAGAGGGCAACGGAGTCGTAGGTTTCAGACTTTTCCGTGCCTTGGTTCAGGCAGGTGCAAAAGGCAAACTGTTCGTTTTCATCGATGGCCATGTGTCCTGATGCATTGAAGGCGTATGCGGGTGAAAGGGTCGGCTTGGTCTCCTCCATGAAAATGCCGGGCCGCAAAAAAAAGAGTCCTTTTCCCGGAGCGACGGCATAAATCAGTCCTGAGTCTTTTGCAGAGGCGCGCATCTCCAGGATTTCCAGGTCGCAGAATATGGTCATCTTCTCCCAGTGATGCTCCTTATGGATACGAGCCATTCCAAAGACGGTGTCAATCCCCTGAACGCTGGCTGCAGCGTAAAGAATCTGACCGTCGGAAGAGAAAGTGATCGCCGACACTTCAGCGCCTTCCGCAGAGGGCATCTCCAAAACCTCGACCAGTTCACCCGCCTCCACATGGTAGACATTGATGGTGTTGTCTGTTCCACCGTACGAATAGAGACGCTTTCCGCCGGGATGCAGCTTGACCCTTGTGTGACCGTTCTTTCCAAAAAAAGTGGTCATTTCCCTCTCTGCGAAAGGATATTCAGGAAACTCGTCCCCCTGAAACATGGCACAATAGGTTTTGCTCTGCAAAAGCTCCCGAAGTCTCAAATAAAGATCGCGCAGTATGAGGTGTTCTTTATGGGACAAAAAGACGTAGGAACCATTGCCGGGATTGAAAATTTGCACGATAAGGTTCAAAAAGCTCGTCAGCTGCCGCCGTTCCCTGGAAACCAGTCCCGTGACCCCTCCTTCCGAAGCGTCCACCCCGGCAGGGTCCAGGAATTGGAATTCGCCCGAGATGGCTGCGACCAGCTCCAGAATGCAGTCCTGAAAAAAATCCATGAGGAGAGTGTTTTCCAGGAAAGATTTCTGGTGTTTTGCCTCATCGTAAGGTTCTACGGCAACGGCAGGCTGGCCTCCATCACCTGACTCCAGACGCAAGCAGACCGTGCCGTCCCCATCATTGAGCACGAATGTGCCCTCTTTTTCCATTTTTTCAATTCGGGCCAAAAGATCAAAGACGAGATCCTGTTTCAGGACAATGTCTGCACCCTCGCAGTCAAGAGCGTATCCCGAAGTGACTCTCACCTGACGCCGGGGAGGTTCTTCTCCGTGGCTGTCTTTTTCAAGGAACGTGTCGGGGCCGCATTGGGCAATGAGACCGCAAACGATCCCCCAGCCATGGAGATGCTTGTTGTGCCAACGCAGATCTCGTTCGCGGCAGAGATGTTCAATGGCCTCCTGGACCGTGCGCGATCCCGACAGACTGCAGTTTTCATTGCTGTAACAGATATCCTTTGCCTGAATATCTGTGAGAGGGGGAAAATCAAAGCGTTTGCACTGCGAACCTTCGTGCGCCCTGAAAACACCGTCGACCACGGACCCCAAAGTGAAATAACGGTGATCGATGCCCGAAGGTTCCCGGTCCTTCAGAAGCACATCCCCCTGCACATCCACGGCCTCACGCACGGGAACCTGCCAGAAGTCTCCCGCAAGAGCAGCATGGTTCCCCAGGTCCATCCCCAGGATCACCGCATCCAGATTGAGGGTCACTGTGGAACCTTCCTCCACGTGTCCATGGGCATCGGCGCCGGATCCCGTGGTGAGTTCACGGCCTCGGTCCATTCCGCTCACAAGCCTCCAATGGCCACCGCTTTTTTCAAAAATGCCGAAACCATCCCACCGTCGAACCAGGGAAAATCCCCCGGGTGCACTGGATGGATACTCTCCGGTCAGCTCACCGTGAGCCGCAGTGAATCCCGTGGAATGGTGGCGCCCCAAATGTTTTTCACTGGCGAACTTTTCCGTCTTTCCCCCAAAAAACTCGTAGGTGAAATCACTGGACACAAAACCCGGTGGTTCCAATCCCATGGCATACTGCTCTGCGCCATTTTCTGCGGACCACTTGAGGACCAGCTCCCTGGGCCGGCCATCGGCATCATACTTCACCCGGTGGACCTCCATGCGGAACAGGTAATTTCCCACCTTGTCCTGCAAATCCAGTTCCTGGGCACAAGGGTCGCAAGGATCCGGCTCAGTCCCACCCCCCCGCAGCTCCACCGTGAGCCTCATGGTTCCTTTGGAGGGGTTTTGGAGGGGATTTTCGGGATCGATTGCCGTGGGGCACCATTTGACCTGGGCCATGGTCTGTGAACGCGTGCAGGTGTCTGCACCCCTCAGACCGGGATCCCGCAGCTGGTTGTCCTCGAGAACCGTAACCCCCCGCTCCCACACATCCACATAAAGAGTGTGGTCTTCCGGGGGGAGAGGAGGGGGGAAGGGAAAGTCGGCCTGGTGTTCATATTCAAAGGCCTCCCCCGCAGGATCCGTGAGGGGGCTTTCGGGATCAGGACGCACCTGAGCAATGATGCCGTCTGCGTAAAGATATCCCCAATTGAGTCGGGAACTGGGGCTTCCGTCAGGACTTTCGATGAATTTCACCAATCCACGATCCCTGGGAGTTCCGCTGCCAATGAGGTCGAAAAGTGCATCATTGATGCGATGTCTGGCAATGTCCACCAGCTCGTTCCAGTCGCTGTCGGTGAGCATTCGCCCCATTTGCTGATAAACACCGGAGTATCGCTTCAGGGCCTCGAAAATGTCTCTGGAAATTTGGGTTTTCATGAATCGGTCCCCTGTAGGTGGAGCACTGAATCTATGGTTTTTCTTCTCGATTTTCCGATTCTGTTCCTGGATCAATCAGCCGGGCATTTGGAGAAGCCGCAAGTCCGGAATCACGACCGCCTCCAGGCCCACGGGCAGAAAATCTCTCAGCTTTTCCACAACCGCTTCAGCCAGCAAGCTCAGGTGATCGTCATGAAAAGCGCCCATTTCCCCGCCATCCCCGGCACCATGGCGTATGGACAGAGGCGTTGCGGGATGAAGGACTCCGCAGCTCCTGCCACCGAATTGCGTGCTGAACATAACCGGTCTCAAACGGTTCACTTCATGGAACTCCATTCCGCCAGGGTCCTGCGTTTCAGGAATGCGCGAGTAGCGCACACATCCCGACAGGGGAGGCGTATCCGTCCACTCATCCGTATGAATGGCTCCCATGAAAATACAGTCGCTGGCGAACATGATTTCCGTCAGTGACTTTTCCAGAACAGTGCAGTGTTCCAGGAAGCTCACTCCTCCATCAGCCTGCAGTGACTGAATGAGGCTGCTTCTGGCAGTGATGAGCGGCTTATCCACATGGACACTGTGCACCTGAACCCGGCGCGCAGCGCAGCGGAAAAGCTCAACCCGTCCCCGGTCCAGCCCCAGTGTGTCATCCAGAATCAGACCTTCAAAGCGCCATGTGTGAACGTCCGCCATTCCCCCTGTGGGTCCCTGCCCGAGTTCAACGGGCCTGAGCACTCTCACAGGGACAAAGTGGTCCGTTCCGAGAGTTTTGTTCCGAAATAACGTGAACGGTCCCTCACGGGTCACTTCAATTTTATCCAGGAAGGCTTCGGAGGGTGGCCAAGACCAATTGACCGCAGGGGTATTTCCCGGGAAAAAGCCGGCGGGGGGAGTTGTGAAGAGGAGAATTCGATGGGGATGGTGGTGACCGGCCCGCCAGTCGCCGTTGCGAAAGTCCACGGTACGGCGGGAGACATCCTCATAGCTTTCGGGATGACAGGGCGATCCATGAAAGCTTGCCTGACGCCACACATGGGTGGTTCCATCCACTGTGCTTTGCCGGGCGCCCGGATTGGCAGTGGTCGCGGCCACAGCCCCGGAAGGACAGCGAAAATCCAAAGTCGCCGCAGGGAGGCCAGGATGCCGGGCTGCGAGGGCTGGAGGAGACTCCGGACAGTCTTTCCCATAGCCATGGCTCGTGGAGGGAATGAGAGGAATGTTGAGACGGGGCGTGGTCGCCACCCGTTTCCAACCCTCCTGAAGCACCACCTCCAGCTGCCCCACGGCTCGCGCGACCTCTTCCACCACCCGAAGAGTCCCCTTCCCCTGCCGCCATCGAACCGCGTTGCCCACTTCATCACGCCGCCCCTTCACAAGGGGCGACACCAGCCGCACGTCCAGAAGGTCTGCAAAGTAAGGAAGAAGCCAGTCCTGACATGCCCGGGTACCATCTGAGGGATTGTCGGGAAAAGAATCGGCAAGGCGCTGCAGAAGGGTTTCATGGAACTGGTCCAGAAGGACGCCGCATCCATCCAGAAATTTCTTGAGATCACCCGTATCTCTGGTTCGGTAGAGAGCTGGCAGAATCTGGTAGAGAGCTTCACCCTGCTTCATGAATCCATCCCCCGGAATTCGATCCTCATGAATGAAATGGTTGAATGGTGATTTCCAGTAGGGACTGGTCCTCATCCATGTGAATCACCTGGTTTTCCCGAAGGGAAATCCTGCGCACATGCCCTTCGTGCCCAAATGCCACCTGTCGGGGGGCGGCAGGACCTCCCCAGTCATTCCGAAATCCCGCGGGATTGATGCGGCACCGGCAGTTTTTCACACCCTCCACGGCCTCCACCACGGCATAGACCCCGCTCCTGAAAAAGGACCCCCCCAGCTTCATCTTTCGAAGGGAGAAAGCTCTGAACAGTTCCTGGCGCACGGCCGCACTCACCAGGTCAGGATCATATTCATCTTCCTTGACCTGCAGGGTGAGCTGGAGGTCAAGAATGACCGCCTGGTAGGGGACCACTGTAAGGTGTACGTTGGGAAGGGCGCGAGCCGCAAGATATCCTTCAAGCGTTTTGGCCAGATCACCGGGAGCGCCTCCTCCTGCGGGCACCACCGCCACTTCGACCTGCTCCGTTCTTCCCGGCCCCGGCTGTCTTCTGAATGCGCGCGCCTGCCACACACCGCTGTGGTTGACCGCAAGATGGGTATAATCAGAGAGGGAAACGGCCCTGTCCAGAGCCAAAACGCTCCCGGGAGCGTTTTGTCTCATGGATTCGACCGGTTCCATTCCATTGCCGCCACCGGCCGCCACGGGTTGAGAAAGACTGTGGATGAGGGGGTGAGGCTTGGTCTCCTTCTGAAGACTGTGCGCCTGCAGATTGCCCTCCAGCCCGGAACCCAACCGGTATCGGACCCGCAGGTTGTTGCTGCCACTGGGAAGACGACGACCATGACGACCATCGCCAAAGCACAGGCGAAGTGTTCCGTCCTCTTTCATGCGCACCACATAGTGCGGGTCCGTCGGCTCGGAGTTGTTCAGGGCAGCCACCTGCTTCCAGGTGCGTCCACCCACCTGCACTTCCAATGCGGCGCGCACACCACTGGGGAAATTGCCATCAGCCACGAAAGCGACCCTTTCGGCTTCCAGATCGAACTCCTGATTGACCCGGGTAGCATCCCCTGAACCCAGAATCTTCTCATTCTGGGTTTCACCATGTCCTGAAGGAACCACATTGCCGTACAGAATGGTGTGGAAGCGCTGGTAGACAGAAGTCGTTCCCGAAGCGGAGAGTTCACTGCCCGGAATGGCGGGAGAAACTTTGACCCATCCATCCTGGACATTGATTTCTTTGACGGTCACCGTCATGGCCTCCTTGAGGCCTTCCACCAGGAGAGTGCGGCCCACCTTCAGAGCTTTTGGAAAATGGTCCCGATCCAGGGGAAGGATGGAGTGAGAATCGGAGCGCATTGAGGGGGACGTGAGGAATATGGGCTCTTCATTCACATCGTGACCGGCGGGACGAATTTCCATGGAAAAATCCCCGTAAAGGGTCCCCACGCCGTTCAATTCCCTGGAAAGCTTCAGGGTGAAATCTTTTTCCCCTTCGGCAAGAGAGAGGATGGATGCGGCACGAATGCCCGAAGGTGTTTCGCCCAGAACCCAAAAGCCTGAAGCCAGCCCTTCCGGGGTGCCCTCCAGCGTCAGTTCCTTGGGCTTGGACGACTTCACTTCGCCTGCAGCAGATTTTGCACCCCCTGCCTTGGGGAGATAGAAGACATGCCCGTGAGCGGTTTCCGGGACATAATCGTAGATGGTGTGAATTCCAGACTTTTGCGTGTTCACGGTGCTGATTCTCTGAAGACTGGCACTGAACAGGGCCTGGCCCTCGCGATCTCCCGACTCCTGTGCCGGCAGAATGACTCGCTGGAAGGTGTTTTCCCCATCTTTCACCTGTCGGGCATCGGAGCGAACAGCCAGAAACAGTTCCTTCCCGGCGGGGGGAATCGCGCCCGACAATCGGACCCGGTCGCGTTCCACCTCCGTGACACGCGCCGGCTGCCAGGAATCTCCGTCCTGCCAGGTCACCACAGCACCCACACTCAGCTGATGATCACCATGGAGCACAGCCACGTCATCCCCCACAAGACGCACCGCCTGCTTGAAATGGGGTTTGAGCAGAAGGCGCACCTCGCACAAAAGCACTTGCGAAGGGTATGCGGCGGGTCTGCCTTCTCCCTGGAGTTCCAGTTCCTGTTCGGTCATGCCCGTGACCCTGACAGCCACACCCACCGTTTCACTACCGGGTTTGTCAACAAGAAGCACTCCCGGTGTCCCCACAGAAACACCCTCCATGACCCCATCCACAGGAAATGCGGCGGTCAGGGTGGTGTCGTCATAGGTGAACAACTTTTGGGATCTGTTCCAATGGGCCGGCCGCAACACATTCATGCGAAAGTCGACTTCCACATCCTCCAGTGTTTCGAAGACGCAGGGTTTGCTGCCGTCTTCCGGTTTGTTTTTGAAGGCGAATCCCTTTTCCACCACCCCCCATTTTTTTTCCTTGGCAATTAGAGCGATGGGGGTTTGCGCCGATGCGGGCGGAGACGGATGATAGCCAAGCATCTCCACCAGGCGACGAACATGATCCCATTGAGTGGCGGTTCTCAGGTGGGTTTCGTTGGCATATGCATCCAGGTGCTCCCCCAGCACATGCACCGCACGGGCACAGGTTCGAAGAATTTCCCATGCGTGGTCGCGCCGCTGAGACCTGTACTGCTCCAGCCAACGAGCCTGCTGTGCGGCTGTGGTTTCCTGCCCTGAAGGGGAAACTTCCACGTCCAGAGCCTTCCAGCGATTCCTGCCTTCACCGTCCGTGAAATTGTCGACCATGGCCAACCGCAAGGTTTCCAGAAAGGTGACCGCATTGCCGTCCACGTATCGGAATCGGGCGAGGCCTGAGCGATTCCATCGGGTCAAATCCTTTCTCTCTTTGAGTTCACTCATCCCCGTTGGCCTCCATGGGTGACTATCCTGAGATGGCCCAGGCCCGGTTCCGCAGGATCGTTTTCACAAACGGCGACCTCAATTCCTTCGAGGACGATGTGGCCACTGTCCGACTGATCCGCATAGCGTTTGTCCACCCGCTTGAAGCGGTTGAGGCAGGCGGCCTGCACTCCCTCCAGGGCCATGACGGTCTCCATGAGATCACTGGCGTGGAGATCCTCTCCGAACTTCAGGCGGCCCGGTTCAAAAAACCCCCCCAAACCCGTCCCGAGAGCTTCCGAAACGGCCCTTCGAACTTCTGATTGAAAGTAGTTCCCGGCCACCTTCAGCGACAGAGAAATCTGGATCCCCACCCGCCTGGCATCCTGCAGAAAGACTTCCTGTGCCGCCATGCGGCAAGCTTCCAGATAAGGCCTCACAATGGTGCGCGGGGTGGGTTGGGCCGACCAGTTCACGGGAAAAAGCTCCCGTTCTTCATTGAACTGATCGATTTGTTTTTGAAGGTTCTCCAGCACTTCGTCCCCCCCTGCCGCATCTCCCGTGAGAGACTCATCGAGAAGAACATGGCCGCAGAGGATCACAGCCACGTTGATGGTCGTCCAAGACCCGCTCCACACACTCGAGGCATGAGCGCGCAGAACGAGAGGATGCTCCTCCATACGTGCCGCATGATCCTGAGATGTGACCATTCGCCTTTGAACGCCGATGGCTCGGGGCCCTGCAGCGCGTGCCCTTTCCATGGCATCAGGATGAAGGGACCAATGGCGGTGCAGGGCATGCTGACGGGCACGAAGCACAAAATTTGGCGCATTGTCGAGAAAGTGCTGGACCGCGCTCAGGGCTCCCGGTTCCGCTTCATCGGGATCATTCACAAAGGACTGCAGATGTGTTCGCTGCAGTGGGTTCAAATGGCTGGATATGATTTCCTGGTAGTCGCTCAAAAAGCTCTTGAAAGCTGGATGAAAACCTTTGAGCCGCTCCCGCATATGATCCGTGGTTTCCCCGTTGGGCGGCCTTCCTCTGGGAATGCGTGCGGCCGAATCCGCCATGGCCACGGCATCGTAACCGATCATGGAAAGAAGGCGCCGGACGGAGGAGGGCCTGCGTGCGTCCTGCAGAAAAGCTTCCCCCTGGATTCGGTCCAGCATGTCGGACAGCTGATCCAGCACCACGGACAGAGCTTCCACGAGGACCACTTCCATGTCAGCAGGCGTCCATCGGCGGCGCTCGGGAAAGCGGGCTGCCAATTCTTCCAGCATGAAAAGCCGGAAGCCGTCATAATCCCTCAAAAGCCAATCGAAATCGTCTCCCACGGGAGGCAAGCGTTTGGGCAGCTGAATCTCCCGATGTCCACAATCGGGACAGCCCTCCCTGAAGATCAACTTGGGAACCGGATTGTCTGCCATAATAAGGTGTCCTCGCCCGTCAGGCGTTTTCAGTTTCCAGGATCGAAAGAGATCCAGGTCCAGGTTGTCCTCGTCCTCGCCATAAAGGTTTCAGCACCCGTTCCCCGGTGCACCTCAACCTTCCAGGGCAAAGCGGAGTTTTTCCGTATGATTGATCGTGGCCAGCCTGTAGGCGATGGTGATGGTGAGGGTTGCTTCGAAGCCTTCCACCCTCACCTCCAGGCTGCCGGGATCCACCTCTCCGGCGAGCGCCTCGCTCAAGGACGCCAGCAAACGCTTTTTGGTCACTTCCCAGAGGGCGGCATTGTTGGGTTCAAACACCAGTGCTCGCAGGCCAACGCCAAACTCCGGGCGAAACCAGCGTTCTCCGGGAGCCGTGAAGATAACCTGCTCAATCTGCTCACGCACGTGGTCTCTTCGATTGCTGGTGACGGCACCCTCCTCACCCACTGCCAGGGGAAACTTCATGAAGTCCGGGTTGTTGAGCCTAGAAGCCACTGGAATGTCCTTCCATCATTGTGCTTTGCTCTTTATGGTCATGGCCGCGGGTGTCAGGGGGGGAACAGGAGGTCCCGAAGGAGAACCGGGCACTGAACAGATGTGGGTGTGGCTTCCATACAGCCCCATGAAAGTCTGAGCCTTGAGAAGGGGTTCCCCACCCTGCCCTCCGAGATGGACCTGTTCTCCCTGAAGGGTTATGGATGTCCCCCTGACCGTGATGCCCGAGGCCGTCATTTCCACCTTGTGGCCATTGGAGTCCCGTATGTCCGTCCCCGAGGTGCTCATGGTCAGAGTGTTGCCGCTGCTGTCCTCCAGAGTGACTGTGCCCGACCGGGAATCGAGGGTGAGTTTGGCGCCGGCACCATCGTTGAGCTCCACCGTCCCCTGCGCATCGATGGTCAATTCCGCTCCTGCGGGATGTGCCAGCCGGAACTGTTCCTCACCACCTTTGTCGTCGAATTGAAGCACATGCCCTGAAGGAGTGCGGAGGAGCCGCGTGGTCGGTTCCTCAAGGGCTCCCTCCTCGGGTGTGTCCGAAGCCTGCTGCCAGAAAACCCCGACCCATAGGGGATGGTCCACATTGCCTTCTTCAAATTCCACCCAAACCTGGGCATTCACTTCAGGAATCATGAAAAAACCCTGGTTGGTCATGCCGCCAAAGGGCAGACATGGCAAGGCCCAACCCGTGTCCTGATCCCCCAGGACTGAGGGAACCCGCAACTTGAGCCGACCCCGGGTTTCGGGATCCCTGTTGTCCACCACAAAGCCCCGGTACTTGCCGTAGTAGCGATTTTGCAGCTGATGCGCCAACTGCATGATTTGCTGGTCCATCAAAGTATTCCTGCCAGGGGGCTGTTCCATTGGTCCAGATCATCTCCATAGGCGTTTCTCAGGAGACGAAATTCGGCACGATAGCCATTTCCGTCAAACCGATGCGTGACAGCTTCCACATAATAGGTGCCGCCGTAGCGCTCCCCGACCCCATCGACACCCACCGGCTCTCCCGTGAGCAGCACATGGCCATAAACACTCCCATCCAACTCCCCCTGGACCTTGATCTTCATGGATTGCTCATTGGCCAGTTGCTGCGCCATGGCTCGCATTTGCACGTCGTCGCTCACACCCCGCCGGTGCGGCCTCCACACAAAATCCCTCAGACCCGAGTGAGTGCTGTCGGCCGCTTCTCTTCCGAGGAGGGGAAGGTTGGGCTCGATCTCCTCCACGGGTGAGTCCGTTCCCGTCTCAGCGGCCACCTGAAAGGCAACCCTGTCAGGCTTGTGCCCGTCATCCTCAATGTTGAAGGAAATACAATTGGTGTCCGGGCCCGCGTAAACGAGAATGGGCGGCTGGGTTTCCGCTTCCAGCCGCATTTCCCCAAAATACATGCTTCCCTCGCGGAAGATGATTTCGTACCCATTGGCCTGAGCACGCCTTTGAAGAAAACGAATGTCCGTTGTGTTCTGATTGAGATCCTGAACGGTCTGTCCTTCCCCGGGGGCGCCCAGCATGAGAAGACCGTTGCGCCGGGCAATGGCGAGGGCGATCTGCCCGTCCGTGGTGGGGGTGTCTTCACCCCATCTCTGGTCCACATGAAGACGATCGAGAGCCAGCGAATGGTCCTGGCACATGACGGTCACCCGCGCAGAACCTTTTTCCGGCGGGAATTCCACCTTCAGTTCACGTATGTAACCGCGCATGACCTCCTGCGATTCATTCCCGAAAAGAGCCTCAATTTTCACGGGCACCCAGGGTCTGAAACGGTTGTCATCCTGAATGGTCCAGGTTCCGTCCTCCAGGCGTCGTGTTTCAAACACGAGGGTCCCTGTGGTCCACCGGCGAAGATCCATTTCCACGACCACTTCCAGGAGTGACGAATACAAGTCTTCTATTTCTGAGCCATCCAGCTGCACCACACATTCCGCCGGCTGACGCTTTGTCTCGCTGAAAAGATTCAGCAGTCCCATGGACAAGGAACCTCTTGCTCTCTTTACTCTTTGATCTTTGGAATGAGGATCGCCTGACCCACCATCTCAGGGCCGAGCATACAAGGGCCGAAAATGAACTGGGGATTGGCGTCCGCGATGCGCCACCACAAGCGGTCATCGTTGTAGTAGTGGCGCGCCAGAAGGTCCAGACGGTCCGTGGCCTGCACCTCATGTTCCACGACCCCCGTTGCATCACCCACAGCACGGGCTTTGACTCCCGAAAAAACCTCGCGGCCATCTTCCGAGGGCTCAAACAAAGGGGCTTCCTTGTATCGCGATTTTTTAATCAGCATCTCCCCGCTCCTTCCCCGGGTTCGGTCTTCCGTATCATTGCCTTCTCTATTTCTTTGCCCATCAGAAAGAAACACCGAAAGACGCGGAAAAAGACCCGGAAAATCCCGCCGTCAGATTCAAGGCCGCACCCGCCGCCTGGCGTATTTTTTCCACCTGGTAAAAGGGGTTGTTCCCTTCGATGACCTGAAAACTCAGATTCACCCGCGCGCGATAGGGTCGAAGGGTGGGCAGGTGGGCCGTTTCCTCCACCTGTACACTTTTGAGAAACACGGGCAGGATGTGGGCTCCCCACACGAGAAGGAGAACCGAGGGATGCTCGTCCCGCTGAAATGCTTTTTTGCCCCCAAACCCCAGGCTTGAGAGCGTTTGCACACCTCCCGGCCCCTGCGATTTCGGTTCCACCATGGTTCGCAGCGTGTCCAGTTCGGGTTGAATGCCCAGCTCTCTTGCAATGGCATGCCCCGGCACATTGGGATCCGCCATGCGATCGGTGGCATCCAGGAGAATGTCCACACTGAACTGCTCCGGTTCAACGGTCACTCCCTGAGCCACCCGGGGGGTTTCATGGGGGAGGGTGAAATCATAACCTCCTCTTGTTCCGGGCGCATTTCCCATCACGATCTGAATGGTTCGCGTTCGGGAAAGGGTTTCAGGATTGAATTCAAACTGAAGCACCAAAGGGGGCAAAGACAGTCCATATTCAATGAGAATTCCCCGGGTCAAACTAATCATGATCTGCTCCCTGTTGCGCCAGAGGGAGAATCTGCCGATGAATGGCCCCTGCAATGCGGCGGGCAATGACCCTGTCCGTCTCACCCCCAGTGACCTTCACGGGAGGCACCGTCACTGAAGTCAGTTCCACGGAATGGGACAGGGGGATTCGGGAAAGCTCCAGGACCGTTTGCCGGGCGATGGCTTCGGCCCGCCATCTCAAAGCTGAAGGCAACCGCAGGTTCAGGACGTCAATGTCTATCTCCGGTGTGGAAGTCATGGCATATCTCCGGAATATTGAAGAAAGGAAGGCAGGTGGGCCGCCAGGGGTCCCAGTTCATTGCGGGAGAGCTGGGGCCTGTCCTTGGCCAGTTCCCGGTAAACGGCCGTGGCAATGTGAGCCATGGAGAGACCGCGGCCATCTTCGGCCGCAAGATAGGCTGCATGAAGGGCTGCATTCTTTATGTTCCCGCCCGTGAGATTGACCGCTCTTGCGAGCAGTTCAAAGTCAACCCCTGCTGCCAGGGGGGCACGGGGTGGAATCATGAGGGCCCATAGTCTTGCCCTGGCGGCCTCATCCGGGCGAGGGAATTCCACAACCATCTGAAAACGACGGGAAAAGGCTTTGTCGATCTGATTGCGCAGATTGGTGGTCAAAACACAGGGGCCCTCGTGATCTTCAATGCGGGCCAGCAGGTAACTGACCTCCATATTGGCGTAACGGTCGCGCGCTTCCTTGATTTCACCGCGTTTGCTCATGAGGGCATCCACTTCGTCGAACTGCAGGATCATCCTTCGGCCATGGGCTGCATCGAAAAGCCGACCCAGGTTTTTTTCCGTTTCACCGATGTACTTGCTGACCAGACGTGCCAGATCAACCCGGAAAAGAGGCCAACCCAGCTCAGTGGCCATGACGCAGGCGGCAAAGGTCTTGCCCGTTCCCGATGGGCCGCTGAAAAGAGCCACAGGCCCTCCAACGGTTTTTGCTCCCCATTCCTGAACCACCGTGTCGCGGTGCTTCAGCCAAAGCAGAAACTCGCGCAACATGACTTCCCGGTCGGCAGGCAGAACCAGTTCTTCCCACTGGGCGCGCTCTTTCACGAGGGTGGCTCCCGGGGGAATCACCTGACTTTCGGCCCAGCCCATGAGCCTCGCCACCGCGCTTTTCACAGGACGAAGGGGCGCGAAGGCACCCTCCCCTTCCACTTCAATGAGGTTGCGTTTTTCCAGTTCGCCCTGAGGGGCGACCAGTGCCTGCAGTTCCCGAACCTCCCGATCTTCCAGGGCAAGGAGGATTTGCAGGAGGGCCCAAGTGGCATAAGGTTGCGTGCTGCCCGGTTGCAGTTCCTGATAATGCCACCCAACCGCAGGTTTTGCCTCGGTGGCGAAGATGCAGGCCAGCACGTCCAATCCCAAAAAAGACAAATCCCGGGTGGGGAGTTGCAGCCAGGGGCTGTTTTCCCGTTGGCGCATTTTTTCCACCTGATGCTGAAGCCGCCTCAGGCGGGCGATCAGTTCGGGCTCCGGCTCCTTCCCCGACCTTGAGGCAAGAAGACATTGCACAAGGACATGGACCCTTTCCCACTCACAATGAATTCCCCCTGAAGAAGCGGTCTCAAGAGCCAGAGTCATGGGTTTCACGAAATCCTGTAAAGACTGATGAGAAGAGGATTGCTGCGCACGGTCATGGAAGGCCCTCCGGCCACGGGACTGAAAGTGCGCTTCGCATAGAGGAGCCCCTGGGCACCGTTCTGACCCGGCGGAAGGCTTACGGGCAAGGAAATTTCCAGAGGAAAAGTTCCCGGCACCGCAGGAGGCACATTTTCTGGATCGATGGCAGTGGAAAAGGGAGTTGCGGCAACGGGAACGCCCGCTTCCCTCCATCCCTGGCGATCCCAAACCTCCCAGTGGAGCTGCACTTCTTCCCCGGGGTCCCCCGCAAGCCAAATGCGAGGCGTGAAAGCGGAAAATTCAGGTCCCTGCGCATCAAAAGCCAAAGTGTGAGCGCATTCGCCCTGGTGAATCCAGCACATGGCGGGGGTCCACTGCGGATTCTCCACCTCCACCACCGTGAAGGGAACTCCGGGGAAAGAAAAAGTCCCGGAAAAGCGAGCGTATCGGGCACCATGAGAACCTCGTGCCTGTGCCCCCAGAGCGCCCACCAGTGGCGGCTCCAATCTTGACCGGGATGGCACAATGGCCGCCAGAGCCATCTCATAGATGACCGAGGGCCGATAGGTGGTGTCTCCCTGAGTGGACCAGATCTGATTGATCTGCTCATCGGTGACCGGATTGAAAACCACCTGCAGCATCACCTGCTCACCATTGACATTCATTCCCCCCAAAAGGGGAGCCTCCCGAAAGACACGAAGCACCTCGCCCAGTATTCTCAGGTCGTTTTCACCCGCGGGAACCGCATCATCGTCGATGGCAAACGCGCTGATCATGCAAAACAACCTCAGGCGCCAGGGATCACCAGGGTGGGCGGCACTGTCAAACCCCCCCGGTTCCAGCCGGTAAAAGAACAGGTTGAGCTTGTGTTCCTCACCGCTTTCGGGAACATCCGCCGGCGCGCCGATGCGAACACTGATGTTGTTCGCTGCTGCATTGAGGCCGTCTCGAACAAACTGGGCAATGGCAGAGCAAACGATGGACAGGGAAGATTCGGGCAACGCCATCTAGAGACTCCTCAGAAAGGTTCTGCTGGCCAGATCCTCGCCGTGTTCTTTGACCGGCTTTCTTTTATTGGGTTCCACTTCACCCTGAACCATCACGTTGACCTGACCGATTCTCACCCGTGGCACGGCTGGCTCTGTTCTTTTTTCTTCCTGGCGCGGGAACTGCCACTGTGCATGGGTGACACCCCATGCGGTCATGGCAGGTCCCCCTTCCCGGGGAATGGGCCCAGGGGGCTTTTGGGAAGATTCTTCCTGGAAAAACTCCCAGGGAGCGGGGGCCCTTTCCGATCCAACCCTCAAGAAAGAGTCCCGAGGGTGAGGCCTGGCCTGTTCCTGGGAATCACTCTCCCGGGATAAACCGGATTCTGCCTTTTCCGGCTCGGGTGACCCCAGGTCAGAATCGGGGACCAGGGGAAAGGGAGGAACCTCCTCACGCATTCCCGTCCCTTCCAAAAGGTCCCCGCTCCGTCGCTCTCCCCTTTCCCGCGTTTCCTCCCTTTCCCCTGAAACCCGCTGGTCCATTCTTTCCTGCGCATTTTGAACCGGGCCGTCCTGTTCCGTCATGAGAGCCATGCCAGGGTCACGTTGCCCCTGTCCCGTGACCCCCTCCTGAGCCCTGCGCTCTTTGACCAAGGGTTGTGAAAGGGTTTTTGCAAGGGTTTCTGAGCTGTCCCGCCCTTCCTTCGAGGATTCCAATGCGTCAGCGCTCCGGCCCCGCCGGATATCCTCACTCCCCCGGATATCCTCACTCCCCGTCCAGGGGGTGCGAGGATTTTTTCCCCTGCAGGGCCTGGTGTCCGGCTCCCGAATGATGGATTCACGAGACCCTGAGAGCTCCCGGGAAAAAACCTCTGCCTGCTCAAACCCTTCCCGGGATTGAGCATATCCGGGAGGGGCGGACTGACTTTCACCGCTCCAAATGCTTTGAGGCGCTTCTTCCGCCCCTGGAATTCGGTTCGGTCCGAAGAGGGTCTGCCTGGAAAGGTCCCGGCGGCTGTCTTTGATCACGTCCCTGAAAAAACCCATCCGTCACCCCAACTTGAGAAACTGGCTGCCGCTATAGAGCCCGCGGCTCCTGTCGATCATCTGCAGGTAGATTTTCCGCCTGCTGCGGGGCAGTTCCAGTATGGACTGCTCACTCCAGTGATACCAGAAAGCGAGGAGATGAATCTCCTCGAAGAGCTGACCGCCGGGCTTTTCCATGCAAACATAGGGACTGACGGGAACCCGGTTGACCCCTTCACAGGAGGGGCAATGCGTGATCACATGGGAAGCCACCTCGGGAGACATGGCCTCCACCACCATCTCCATGTGCGCAATCTCTTCCTCGCTCAGTCGGGCACTGTCCATGACCCCGTCATTGCCTTCCCTTCGGGCGATGCGGTGGAGCAAGCACCTGAGCGCCTCCTCTTCATGAGGAGTGGATGCGATGGCCTCCTGGTCCGCTCCCGTGGGGACCCGGATTTTCAGACGCCCCATGGATGTTTCCACGATCTTTTCAGGGTATCCCTCTCCGGCCTCCTTCACGGGCAGGAGCGAGTGACGCACAGGAACATCGAACATTTCCCCGCAGGAACCGCAGGAAGGGCTCAGCCAGACAGGGCGGTCATCCATGTGGACTCCAAGCCTTCGCATGAGGAACTGCCGGTCGCCCACGCTCAGCCCCCACACTTTCGAGGGATCCGGAGGACCATTGTCTCCGAGAAAATCGAGTGCCTCCAGCAGCACCGCCGTGACCCGGGCGGGATGTGTCCCCTGTGCGGATACAGCCTCGCCCAGTGTGAGTTCCAAAGCGCCGGTCACCGCTTTGAAACCGAAAGACCTGTGCAGCTTTCCCCCCATCATGAGACCACCGGGCAAATATCCACCGGAAAGGTTCATGCAATCACCTCACGACCCGGCTCAGGTCTCGCTCGGCTCGTTCACGCTCGTATCCCGCTCCCACCCTTCATGCTGCAAGGTGATGGTCTGAATGCCCACCGCATTCATGGTGCCCGCGTCAAATTCGGGCAAGGCCTGGAATTCCGAGACCCATGCGCGGTAGAGCCTGTAGGATATGGCGATCACGCCCTGAAGGTTGAGGACATTGATGACAATGTCCTTGCGGTAATTGAGCAGAGACATGGCCGCGTTGCCCTGTATGTTGTTGACCAGGTTGGCCCAGTTTTCAAAAACGGGATCGTGTGTGAGCCCCTGTTCAAGGGTCACGGGTTCATAGCTTGTGCCGCCGGGCATCACCCGTTCATGGGCGGGGTCTCCGGCGGAACGCCATTTGACGGCTTCCGTGCTCTTTTTGAGCACACTCATTTTCTTAAGACCCGCTACGGGCCGACCATCGATCACCACCTGAAACATGAACGTTCGGTAGGGATCATATCGATGAGCATTAACAGGAAACATGGGAGCTGCCATGTGGTTTCCTCCTCCGTGATCAAAGTCACCTGCCCTGAGTCATTCCCTCATGGAACTCCGGGTTTTCAAACCCGCCTTCTGAACCGGCTGGAGCTCCATGACTCTCTTTTTTGAACCTCAAGCGTTCAACACCGACCAAACCGTCGGGAAATAAAAGACCCCAACAGGAATCCTCCCCTGAAAGCCCTATTGCTCTCCCACCTTCTGCTGAATGCGGACAATGACGAACTCCGCAGGTTTCAAAGGCGCAAAACCCACTATGACGATGACCTGTCCCCGGTCAATGTCTCCCTGGGTCATGGTGTCCCCGAGGCCGCAACGCACGAAATAAGCGTCGCTGGCGGTTTTTCCCTGGAAAGCGCCCGCCCGGAAAAGGCCGTTCATGAAAGAGCCGATGTTGCTTCGCAGCGCGCCCCAAAGGGGGTGGTCGTTGGGTTCGAAGACAGCCCACTGAATCCCCTGATAGATGCTTTCCTCGATGAAAATAGCCGTTCTTCTCACAGGCACGTAACGCCACTCGGGATTGGCCCGGGTCGCAAGAGTCCGGCTTCCCCATATGACAGAACCATAACTGGGCAGCTTTCGGTAGCAGTTGATTCCCAGAGGGTTCAACTGGCCCTGTTCCAGGTCTTCCACAGTGAACTGCAGGTCGGCAGCCCCAATGAGCTGTGCTTCCACGCCGGCGGGTGCTTTCCATACTCCCCTGCGGGAATCTATTTTGGCCCACATTCCCGCCGCAAAGGCGGAGGGGGGCACTGGCACGGTTTTGGCCGCGTTGGGATTCGTGTCGGGATTGTACAAAGGATTGGCCATCTTCACCCATGGGTAATAGAGAACGGAGTAGGTGGAAGTGGGAAGGCCCAGTTCATGGACCTTTGCCGCCTGATCGAGTTCCAGCCCCGGAGGAGGATCGATGATGAGCATCCTGTTCTTCATGGCTT
>Ga0207421_10002451_pt1 | contig 22964 bp, 26 predicted proteins | sample SodLakKL_010_SED_4_FD_187542 | JGI IMG/M metagenome (GOLD analysis project Ga0207421, IMG submission 187542) | Alkaline sediment microbial communities from Lake Tanatar, Kulunda Steppe, Russia - 8KL_010_SED (SPAdes) (version 2) | ecosystem: Environmental > Aquatic > Non-marine Saline and...
TATGTAATAAATGTTTTATGGAGGTGTTTTATAAATGAAAGTTAGACCATCTGTTAAACCGATTTGTGATAAATGTAAAGTTATTAGAAGAAACAAAAAAGTAATGGTAATTTGTGAAAATCCAAAGCACAAGCAGCGCCAGGGTTAATTCTTTAAATGGAGGTGTAAAAAAATGGCTAGAATAGAAGGTGTAGATTTACCTAAAAATAAAAGAGTAGAAATTGGCTTGACATATATTTTTGGTATAGGCCGCTCTAGATCTAATGATATTCTTGAAGCAGCAGGTGTTGATCCTGATACAAGGGTAAAAGACCTTACTGAAGCTGAAATAGCTAAATTAAGAAGCGAAATAGATGAATATGCTGTTGAAGGTGAGCTTAGAAGAGAAAGAAGAGCTGATATTAAAAGATTAAAAGATATAGGTTCTTATAGAGGCTTAAGGCATAGAAGAGGGCTTCCAGTTAGAGGTCAAAGAACAAGAACTAATGCTAGAACAAGGAAAGGTCCTGTAAAACCTATTAGAAAATAATTAAATTTTAGTACGAGGAGGGAATTATTTTAGATGGCTAAAGGTAAGAAAAAAACCAAAAGAAGAAAAAAGAAAAATAAAAAGTTTATAGAAAAAGGTCAGGCTTATATAAGATCGACATTTAATAATACTATTGTAAGTATAACTGACATGGACGGTAATGTTGTAGCCTGGTCCAGTGCCGGGAAAGCAGGATATAAAGGATCAAGGAAGAGTACTCCTTTTGCTGCACAAATAGCAGCAGAAAATGTTGCTGAAGAAGCTCAAGAAATGGGTTTAAAAGAATTACAGATTTTTGTTAAAGGACCTGGCTCAGGCAGAGAGTCTGCAATAAGAGCTATACAGTCTGCTGGAATAGAAGTAACTTTAATTAAAGATATTACACCTATTCCTCATAATGGCTGCAGGCCGCCGAAAAGAAGAAGAGTTTAATAATTCAATAAATAGGAGGTGCTAATATAAATGGCAAAATATACTGAAGCAAAATGTAAACATTGTCGTCGTGAAGGAGAAAAGCTATATTTAAAAGGAGAAAGGTGTTACTCTGAAAAATGTGCTTTTGAAAGAAGACCATATGCTCCTGGAGAACAGGGACAGGGTCGCAGAAAGCAATCAGAATATGGTAATCAGCTCAGAGAAAAACAAAAAGTTAGAAGAATGTATGGAATGATGGAAGATCAATTTAGAAGTACATTCTCAACAGCTGCCAGGCAAAAAGGTGTAACTGGCGAAAATTTCTTGCAGCTCTTAGAAACAAGGCTGGATAACACTGTATTTAGAATGGGTTTTGCTACATCCAGATCCCAGGCCAGACAATTAGTTCTACATGGTCATATATATGTGAATGGTAGTAGAGTTAATATAGCTTCATATCAGGTTGAAGAGGGAGATACTATTAGTGTAAAAGATGCTAGTAGAAAGAAAAATTTCATCAAAGATGTTTTAGAAACTAATGATGAATACAATGCTCCTGAATGGCTAAGTGTTAACATGGAAAAAGCAGAAGGTACTGTTGTTAGAATGCCTGAACGCGAGGATATTGAACATCCAATTAATGAGCAACTTATAGTTGAGTATTATTCACTTTAAGCTGAAGCTACCCTCAGCTGACAAGAATTGAGAGGAGGGTGTGATAATTAAATGATAGAGATTGAGAAACCTAAAATAAATAAATTAGAGGCAGATAGAAATTTCGGGAGCTTTGAAATCAGTCCTCTAGAAAGAGGATATGGAACAACATTAGGAAATTCTATTAGAAGAATATTGTTATCATCGCTTCCAGGAGCAGCGATCACCTCAGTGAAGATTGAGGGGGCCAAGCATGAATACACTGCTATACCTGGAGTAGTTGAAGATGTCACTGATATTATATTGAATTTAAAAGGTGTCGTTTTAAAATATAATGGTGAAGAGCAAGCTAGCATAAGATTGGATGTCAGTGATAAAACAGATGTTGTTGCAGGTGATTTTCAGGTTTCTGGAGATATTGAGATAGTTAATAAAGACCATAAAATTGCTACTTTAGCTCCAGAAGGCAGCATGCAACTTGAAGCAACAGTTGAAAAAGGTCGAGGATATGTTACTGCTGAAGAAAACAAAGAAAAATTTGATAATGTTATAGGTTTAATACCTATAGATTCTTCATTTAGTCCAATCGAGCGAGCAAATTTTAAAGTAGAAGATATTAGAGTTGGTCAGGTCACTGATTATGATAGACTCTTACTGGATGTTCATACTAATGGAAGTATTAGTCCTGAAGAAGCTATTAGTTTATCTGCTAGAATAATGATAGAACATTTAGAACTTTTCCTTGACTTAGATTCTGACCTGGAAAATGTTGAGATTATGGTTGAAAAAGAAGAGGAAGAGAAAAATCAGATCTATGATACGACAGTAGAAGAATTAGAACTATCAGTTAGATCTTCTAATTGTTTAAAAAGAGCAGGTATTAATACTGTTGGAGAATTAGTAAGTAAAACTGAAGATGACTTAATGAAAGTAAGGAATTTAGGTAAAAAATCATTACAGGAAATTAAAGATAAATTACATGATATTGATTTATCATTAAAACAACCTAATGAGTAAAGGTGGTGTTTACTAATGCCTAGAAGAAAACTTGGAAAGACAAGTTCACATAGGAAAGCAATGTTTCGTAATATGTTAACTGACTTTTTTAGAAATGAAAGGATTGAAACAAGTCTTGCAAAAGCCAAAGAACTACGTCCTTTAGCTGAAAAGTTAATTACAATTTCAAAAGATAATAGTGTTCAGTCAAGAAGAAAAGTTGCTAAAAAAATTAATGATAAAGAAGTTATAACTAAATTATTTGATGAGATTGGCCCTCGATTTGCTGATAGACCAGGAGGATATACCAGAATTATAAAAATGTATCCTCGTAGAGGAGATGCATCTGAGAGAGCCCTAATAGAATTAGTTGAATAAATTTAGTGGCATAATGAAGTGGGTGTAAAAATGAGCCTGATCGAAATTAAAGATGTAGATTTTTTATATAGAGAGCAGGAAGATAAAGCTCTATCAGGTGTGAACTTATCAATTGAAAAAGGTGAATTTATCTCAATTATTGGTTCCAATGGTTCTGGGAAATCAACATTAGCTAAATTGCTTAATGTCTTATTAGTTCCAACTGAAGGTCAGGTGTTCGTAGATGGATTTAATTCATCTGATCCAGAAAATGTCTGGAAGATAAGACAAAAAGTTGGTATGGTTTTTCAAAATCCAGATAATCAGTTGGTTGCAACAACTGTTGAAGATGATGTTGCTTTTGGGCCAGAAAACCTGGCTTTACCCTCAGACCAGATAAGGGAACGAGTGGATAAATCCCTTGAAATGGTTGGTATGGGTGGTTATCAAAGCCATCCTCCCCATGAACTTTCAGGTGGACAAAAGCAACGAATAGCAATTGCTGGAATAATAGCAATGCTACCTGATTGTATAGTTCTTGATGAGCCAACAGCTATGCTTGATCCCATGGGACGCAAAGAGGTTTTAAAAACAATTAAATATCTTAATGAAGAAGAAGGTATTACAGTAATATTGATCACTCATTTTATGGAAGAAACAATATTCTCTGATAGAATAGTTGTTATGAATGGTGGAGAAATCAAAGATATTGATAAACCTTCGAAAATATTTCAGAATATAGATCTTATTAAGAGTGCTGGTTTAGATGTTCCTGTGGCAGTTCAGCTGGCTAATGAATTGAGAAGCTCAGGATTGCAAATACCTGAAGTAATGGATATAGAGGAATTGGTGACTGCATTATGTTAGTTGAATTAAAAGACATTACCCATGTGTATAACCAATATAATCCGACAGTAGCACTTAAAGATATAAATTTATCTATTTCGGAGCAGGAATTCATTGGTCTGATAGGTCATACTGGCTCAGGAAAATCAACATTAGTTCAACTATTAAATGGTTTAATAGAACCCACTTCAGGAACTGTTTTATATAACAATGAAGATATCTTTTCTGATAAGAAGAGGCTTAAATTTATCAGGCAAAAAGTTGGTTTAGTTTTTCAATATCCAGAACATCAACTATTTGAGGAAAGTATATATGAGGATGTTGCTTTTGGTCCTAAAAATTTAGGGTTAAAAAAAGAAGAAATAAAAAACAGGGTTAAAGAATCTCTAGAATTGGTTGGACTTGATTATGAAAAATTCAAGGATAGATCTCCATTTAATCTCAGTGGTGGTCAGCAAAGAAGAGTTGCAATAGCAGGTGTTCTGGCTTTGAAACCAGAAATTTTAATTCTGGATGAACCATCTGCAGGCTTAGATCCTAATGGGAGAAATAATTTATTAGAACTACTTAAATATCTGCACCAGGATATTAATATTACAATTATTTTAATTTCTCACAGGATGGAAGAAATTGCAAAGCTTGCCACCAGGGTAATCGTTATGGATGAAGGTAGAATTGTTTTAGATGGAAGTCCAGCGGAAGTATTCAGTGAAGAAAAAAGATTGCGGGAATTAGATTTAGATTTACCTGCTGTTACCTCTATACTTCATAAGCTAAATTCTAAGGGAGTATCAGTCAGGACAGATATATTTGATGTAATCGAAGCTAAAGATGAAATAATCAGTAAATTGCAGGAGAAGAATATCCCTGAGGAGAAAAGATCATGTTAAAAGATATTACTATAGGTCAATATATTCCTGGTGATTCTTTTATTCATAAACTGGATGCAAGAATTAAGATAATAATAACCATAATTATGATAACAGTACTCTTTTTAATTGATTCATTTATTGGATTTGGTTTGTTTCTTCTTTTTGTAATAGCTATCATGATGATTTCTAAACTGCCAGTTAAAAGGGTATTAAATGGTTTAAAGCCTGTCTTCTTTTTAATTATAATTACGTTATTTCTTCATATGTTTTTAACAAGAGGTGGAGAAGTTTTATGGGAATGGGGATTTTTAAGGATTGAAGAAGAAGGATTATTTACCGGTTTATTTATGGTCGGTAGAATTCTTTTATTAATAATGTTCACCTCATTGCTTACTTTAACAACATCCCCTTTACAATTAACAGATGGAATAGAATATCTTTTAAAACCCCTGGCAAGATTTGGGGTACCAGCTGGTGAATTAGCCATGATGATGACAATTGCTTTAAGGTTTATTCCAACTTTAATGGAAGAAGCTGAAAAGATAATGAAAGCCCAGAAAGCAAGGGGAGCAGATTTTGAAAGTGGAAACATTATTGAAAGAGCTAAAAGTTTAGTCCCTTTATTAGTTCCATTGTTTATAAGTGCCTTTAGAAGAGCTGATGAACTTGCATTAGCAATGGAATCAAGGTGTTATCAGGGGGGAACAAATAGAACTCGCTTAAATGAGTTAGAGTTAAGAAGATCAGATATCTATGCATTAATTGGTGTTTTAATCATTGCTGTTTTATTAAGTTTTAGATGATTTTTTGGAGGATCCTTAATGAGGAATGTTAAAATTATAGTTTCTTATGATGGCTCAAATTACAGTGGCTGGCAGAGACAAAAAAATACTAGAGAAACTATTCAGGAAAAATTAGAAGATGTATTAAGTAAATTTCATAAAGAACCAGGTAAAATTTATGGTGCTAGCAGAACAGATGCTGGAGTCCATGCGAAGGGTCAGGTTTTTAATTTTGATTTAAAGGTTGATATCCCACTAAATAGATTGCCCCAGGCCTTTAATAGTGAATTGCCTAATGATATAGTATGTTTGGATGCAGAATATATAAGTGATGAATTTCATTCTCGCTATGATGCTGAAGCTAAAAAGTATATTTACCGGATAGACAATAATTTATATAGAGATGTCTTTATGCGTAAATATGCTTATCATATATATATGGATTTAGATCTTACAGCTATGTCTAGATCGATAGAATGTTTAATAGGGAAACATGATTTTTCTGCTTTTCGAGCAAAGGGTTGTAGGAGCAAAGAACCGGTTAAAAATATTTATAAGGCAGAGTTTTATGAAGAATCTCATAATATTTATGCTTTAGAAATTATTGGTTCAGGATTTTTATATAATATGATGCGGATAATTGCTGGAACTGTTATAGAAATTGGAAAAAAGAAGAGACGTTATGACGATATGAAGAAAGTTCTTAAATCAAAATGCAGGAATAACGCTGGGTTTACTGCTCCAGCCAAAGGTTTAACTTTAAAAGAAATTTATTATCCAATTAACGGGTAATAATGATACAAGGAGGGAAATTATATAATGAAAACTTATAGTGCTAAAGAATCTGAGATAAATAGAAACTGGTATATAGTTGACGCTACTGATCAAACATTAGGCCGATTGGCCTCAGAAGTTGCTCAGTTATTAAGGGGAAAACATAAACCAGAATTTACTCCCCATATTGATACTGGTGATTATGTAATTGTAGTTAATGCTGAAAATATTAATTTGACTGGTGATAAATGGGATCAGAAAATTCATTACAGTCACTCTAATTACCCAGGTGGAATTAAAGAGGTAACCTATAGAGAATTAAAAAAGAAAGATCCTGAATTCATAATAGAGAAAGCTGTTAAAGGTATGCTCCCAAGTAATAAGCTTGGAAAAAGAATCGGCAAGAAGTTAAAGGTTTATAAAGGAACTGAGCATCCACATAAAGCTCAAAATCCAGAAAAATTAGATTTAAGTGAAAGGAGGTAGTTATTAGATGGCTGATGTACAATATCGTGGTACAGGTAGAAGAAAGACAGCAACAGCTAGGGTAAGATTAATGCCAGGTAATGGCGATATGATTGTTAATGGAACTGATATAGAAGATTACTTTCATAGAAAGTCTTTGATTCAAGATATTCAATCTCCTCTTGAAGTTACAAAGCAGCTTGGTAGTTTAGATTTAGTTGCTAGTGTAAATGGAGGTGGCCTTTCTGGACAGGCAGGAGCTGTTAGACATGGGATTGCAAGAGCATTGCTTGAAGTTGATCAAGAGTTTAGAAAGCCTTTAAAGAAAGCTGGTTATTTAACAAGAGATTCAAGAATGAAGGAGAGAAAGAAGCCTGGACTCAAAAAGGCAAGAAAAGCTCCTCAGTTCTCAAAAAGATAAAATTTTCGTCAATTTATTTATTTACCCTTCTCAATACGAGGAGGGTTTTTTTGTTTATAAAAAAATAAAAATGCCTGGATAAATGATATCATTTAGATATCAAATACCCAGACATTTTATTTATGGATTTAGGTTTTTATTATCTAGTCAGTTTTGGATCCAGAGCATCACGTAGACCATCACCCATAAAGTTAATTGAAAGTACTGTAATTATTATCATGAAACCAGGCGGCATCCAGAACCATGGCCTGGATTCTAATATAACCAGGTTACGGGCTTCATTAAGCATATTACCCCAGCTAGGCATAGGAGGCTGAATTCCCAGTCCTAAATAGCTCAATCCAGCTTCTGATAAGATTGCTGCAGCAACTGCTAAAGTAGCATTTACAATAATTGGAGCAAAAGTATTTGGTAAGAGGTGTTTAAACATTATTCTAGAGTCATCTGCTCCTGAAGCTCTGGAAGCATGGATAAACTCTCTTTCCCTTAGAGCTAAAACCTCACCTCGAACAAGTCGGGCAACTCCTGTCCAGCTTAAAATACCGATAATAGCCATTAATCTATATAGACCTGGACCCCAGATTGAAGCTATAACGATTGCCAGGATTAAGAATGGTACACTTCTGACAATATCAATTAATCTTGAAATTAAAGTATCAACTAAACCTCCAAAATATCCTGCCATTAAACCTAAAGTTGTTCCAATAAAAACAGAAATACTCATAGAAACAAGACCAACAGTAATACTTACCCTGGCACCATATAACATTCTAGACATAATACAGCGGCCAACACGGTCAGTTCCTAAAGGAAAGTCGCCGCCAGGTGCCTGATTTGCCTGAAGTATATTTGTTGAATATGGGCTATTTGGGGCTAATTGAGGTGCAAAGATAGCGACTAAAGCAATAATAATTAATATAAATAAGCCCATCATTCCTAATTTATTTTTTTTGAACTGCCTCCAGGCAACCTGCCAGGGAGACTCAATCTTTTTATCTATAACCTTATGTTTTTCTTTGTTTTTAGTTTTTGCCAATTAGATAACCTCCTTTTAGTCATATTTAATTCTTGGGTCAACTATTACATAAAACATATCAGCTATTAAATTTCCAAAGAATACAAGGATGGCGAAAATAACTGTTGTGGCCATCATGACAGTATAATTTCTCTGCCAGACAGCTCGAATAGATAATCGCCCAATTCCTGGCCATGAAAATACTTCTTCAATGATTACAGCTCCTGAGAATAGCAATGGAACCTGTAAACCTAAAATAGTAATAACTGGAATAAGTGCATTTCTAAGGGCATGCTTATAAACAACGACTCTCTCTTTTACACCTTTTGCTCTGGCTGTTCTTACATAGTCCTCTTTGATAACCTCTAACATACTGGAACGCATATAACGGGTCAAACTAGCTGCTCTGGCATAACCAAGTGCTATGACAGGTAGAACTGCATGATGCAAATGGGTCCAGACAGTTGTTGTGGCAGCTGTTGGGTCCTGAAAACCTCCGGTTGGCATTAAATCTAATTGTAATGCAAAAACATATAGGAGTATTAAACCAAAAAAGAAACTTGGTATTGAAACTCCGAAAAATGCAAATAAGGTGGCTGCGTAGTCGAAAACTGAATACTGTTTTGTAGCTGACAGTATCCCAATTGGTATAGATATTATAAAACTAAGAATCATTGCACCTAAGGTTAAGTAAACTGTAGGCATTATTCTAACTCTAATTAAGTTTGCGACTGGTTGTCGAGATGAGTCCATTGAATAGCCAAAATCACCTCTAACAAAATCACCTAACCAGCTGGCATATCTAACCATTAATGGATCGTCTAATCCCATTGCTGCGTAACGTTGTTCTAAATCTTCTCTTGAAATTGAAGGATCTTCAAGTCTGGCAATTGGATCACCAGGAGCCATATTGATTATTATAAATACTGCCAGGGACACAATTAAAATAACTGGCACCCCCTGGAGTAATCTTCGAAATAAATATTGGTGCATGGTCTTCCTCCTTTAAAGTATTATTAAGATAAACTGTTCTTTAACATAGAGTAGATGGGGCAAATGCCCCATCTACTATTTGAATTTGCATTTATTCAATTTTAATTGCTGACTGCTGGATTATCTATAATGTTTAGGAATCCAGATATTTTGAATCTCACTATGGCCTCTACCAAATGGACTGACAACACCAGGATCTGGTAAATAGCCACGGACTCTATCATTCATTGTATGGAGATAGATATCTGCATACATTGGGATATAAGGCATATCTTCATTCCAGATCTGCTGGAATTCAATATAATATTCACGGCGCTCTACCTGGTCTAGAGTTTGACGTGCGTTTTCAATTAACTCGTCTGCTCTTTCGTTTGACCAGTTAGTTCTATTCCAATCGCCTTCACTGTGCCATACTGAGTAAGGATCAGGATCAGCACCGAAACTCCAACCCATGAACCAGGTACTTAATTCACCATCATCAATCTGATCAGTCATAGTATTGAATTCTAATCTTTCAATACTGACATCAAAACCGATTTCATTTAAATTGTCCTGGGCAAGGGCCATTAACTGGTCGATAAATTCTGAACCAGATGAAGCTGTCATAGTAAACTCTAATAATTCTCCATCTCTTTCATAAACACCATCGTTGTTCATTTCCCAGCCATCTTCTTCTAGAATTTCTTGAGCTCTATCAGGATCATATTCATATGGGTTTAGATCGTCTGTGTAGGCCCAGCTAGCCTGAGATATAGGTGAGTTAGAGACAATACCTAATCCATTCATAACGACATCAATAAAGCCCTGTCTATTAATACCATGGGCCATAGCCTGACGGACTGCCTGATCAGCAACTGGAGTGTCAGCTTCAACATTAATACCGATATAACCAAAACCATCTCTTGTTGACTGGTGAATAGTTATATTATCCATCTCAGTAAATCTGTCAAAGTTTTCTCCTGGAGGGTTGGCATAGTCAACTTCGCCACGTTCGATCATCATAACTAGAGCTTGATCGTCAACATAGCGGATAACTATTTCATCAAGGTATGGACGGCCAGTTCTGAAATCTTCAAAATAGCTCATTCTAGTGAACTCATCATCACTATATTCATCAAACTTGAATGGACCAGAACCGATAGGATTCTGATTAAATTCTGCACCTCTTAATTCAGAAACTTCATACTCTCCTAAAATATGCTCAGGAACGATTCCGAAAATAGTAGTCTGAACTAAGAAAGGAGCATAAAGACTGCGGAGCTCGATTTCAATGGTATGGTCATCGATTACACGGATACCTGGGACTTCATCGGTTTCGCCAGCGCGGAACTCTTCAGCGCCGTCGATTTCCATGAAGTTAGATGCTCTTACACCATCATAATCTGGATGCATAAAGGTTTTGAAAGTAAATTCTACATCATGGGCAGTTACAGGTTCTCCATCATGGAATTTAGCTCTTTCATCTAGATAAAATGTATAAGTCAGGTCGTCTCTTTCCCAGTCCATTGCAAGAGCTGGAATTGGATTACCCTGGGGATCGATTTTGTTTAATGGTTCAAAAACCATATCGTTAACCTGGGCATCATAGGTTGTTTCAGAAAATAGTGGGTTGAACATACCTTCTGGTGACTGGGTTTCAGCCATTACTAAAGTTCCGCCATAAGTGTATTCATGGATTATCTCTTCTGGAGTTCTTTCCTCTGCAGCTGCTGTAAATGAAAATGCTAGGACTAATGCTAATGTTATAACTAAAATTTTTCTCATCTAAATTTTCTCCTCCTCATTTAGTTAAGTTAATATTATTGCTTTTTGTGCCTGTGACCAATAAATCACTGCTTAACCAATAAAACAGAAGTTTTTTCACCTCCTTATTATAATAATGAAAATTGTGCGACAATAAAAGTGCTGAGAAAATTACACCCAGCTCCTGTATAATATATTCTATTTTAAAAAGCAAAATCCTTTAAAATAGCTAAAATTATTTTGTGTAAGTAAAAAAAATCACTATATTATTAAAATATTAACTGAAAGTATGCAGGAAGTGTTGCACTTTCATAGAATTAAATAAATAGCAAGATGGTTTACTGTTAATACTATTATACCTTATATTTGTTCCGCTGGCAAATATTATTAGAGAAATATTAATAATAATTAATTAAAAAGGAGGGTTTTAAATGCCTGAAGGTTTATTATTGCCCCATCCGCCAATTATAGTTCCTGAAGTTGGTGGTAAAAGGAGAGAAGAGGCTGCAAAAACAATTTCAGCTTTTGAAGAGGCCGTTGAAGAATTATTAAAAGAGGAGATTGATTTAATAATTTCTGTTGGACCCCATGGCGAAATTGATTGGAATCAGGTAACAGTAGATCAGGCAGAGACTTTAAAGGGAGATTTAAGCAGATTTAATGCCAGAGATGTTAGTTTAGAGCTAGAATCTGCTAATGAATTTGCAGAAAAACTTATTAAAGCTTTTGAAGTCAGGGCTGAATATGATGTAAAGGGGATTAAAAGTGGAAATATTGATCATGGTATAATGGTTCCAGCATATTTTCTAAATAAGGCTGGACTGGCAAAGGATATTCCCTGGTTGAAAATAAATATTGCATTCTGGCAGGCTGATAAGTTATATGAGTTCGGTAAAATTGTTATGGAAGAGGCCAGCAAGAATTATGAAAATCCTAAAGTGATTATTAGTGGAGATCTGTCCCATAAAATCAATCATGATTCTCCAGCCGGGTATTCACCGGCAGGAAGTAAGTTTGATCAAAGGTTAGTGAATGATTTAAAGACAGCCAATTTAAGCAGCTTATTAAATTATGACGAGAGTTTTTTAGAGGAAGCAGGAGAATGTGGATACAGGCCATTAATGGTTGGACTTGGCTTGCTGGATGGACGCTGGAATAAGATAGAAGTTAAATCATATGAAGCTCCTTATGGAGTTGGGTATGCAGTCGCTGGATTTTATAGGTAAAGTCTGACATAATAATATAGTAGAGGTGATGGTCAGGTTATGGCTGAAGATAAGATGAAAACTAAAGATAAATTGAAATTAGGGTTTGATCCTGTTAAGTTGGCCAGGGAAAGTTTAAGAAACTCTCTATCAGGCGATGAGATATCTATTGAAAAGCCTGAGGATTTGGAGTTAAGAGCAGGATGTTTTGTTTCACTAAAAACTAAAGCAGGTAATTCATTGAGAGGCTGTATTGGCACTATAGAACCTACCAGAGAGGATATCTATGAAGAGATAATCTGTAATGCATATAATGCTGCTTTCTGTGATCCCCGTTTTCCTGAGTTGAAAGAAGAGGAATTAAATAATATAATTATTTCTGTTGATATTATGATGCCAGCAGAGATTGTTGATGGTATGGAAGAGCTTGATCATGAAAAATTTGGTGTGATTCTTGAGCGAGGCAATAAAAGAGGCCTGTTATTACCGGATCTGGAAGGTGTTGATACAGTCAAAGATCAGATTTCAATAGCGGCCAGAAAAGCAGGGATAAGTTATAATAAAATATTTGCTGATGGGACAAATATATATCGATTTGAAGTAATCCGTTATAAGGAGTAAAAAATATGGATAAAAAAGTTCAGTGTAATATCTGTCCTCATAATTGCAATTTGAGAGAAGGTCAGAAAGGTATCTGTATGGCCAGGGAGAATAGAGATGGCGAGATTGAACCTTTAAATTATGGTGAGGTTGCCTCTATGTCAGTTGATCCGATCGAAAAGAAACCATTATTTCATTTTAAGCCTGGAACTAAAATACTTTCGATTGGCACCTGGGGCTGTAATATGAAATGTGGGTTCTGTCAGAACTGGCAGTTAAGCCAGCAGAAAGTTCCGACCAGATATTATGAACCTGAGGAGATTCTTGATGAGATTGCTAAAAGAGGCTTATCAAGCCTGGCTTTTACCTATTCAGAACCGATAATCTGGTATGAATATGTATATGATACGGCTCGCTTAATGAAAGATAATAAGATTGATACGGTAATGGTCAGTAATGGCTTTATTAATCAAGGGCCTTTACTGGAACTGCTGCCCTATATTGATGGTTTTAATATTGACCTTAAGGCAATTGATGATGATTTTTATAGAGATGAATGTAATGGCCGGCTGGAGCCGGTAAAAAATACAATCATAAAGATTGCTGAATCAGATGCCCATCTTGAAATAACCAATTTAGTAATCAGGGATAAGAATGATAGTATTGATGCCCTGGAAGATTTAATAGATTTTATCAGTTCAGTTGATAGAGAGATTCCATTACATCTTTCAAGATATTACCCGGCCTATAAATATGAAATAGAGGCAACAGATATCAAGTTATTAAAGACTGCCTATGATTTAGCCAGTAAGAAGTTAGATTATGTTTATTTAGGCAATATCAGAGAGATGGATTACCGGAAGACGATCTGTCCAGATTGTGGCAGGGTAATTATTGATAGAGATTACAGGATTAAATCAAATATTGAAAATGGGAAATGTGGATACTGTGATCATAAAATTAGAGGATACTTTTAAAGTATAAAAGTATAGATAATCAAAGTATAAATAATAAATTTATATAAATCATAAGATATAAGATAAATGATAATGATTGGGATATTTAAATACAAGAACAGGAGTTGATTATTTTTGGGAAAGTTATTTGGAACTGATGGAGTTAGAGGAGTTGCTAATCTGGAGTTGACACCTGAGCTGGCCTTTAAGATTGGTGAGGCGGCTGCAGATATTTTATTAGAGGAGTATGATAATAGCGAAAATAAAATTATATTAGGCAGGGATACAAGGGTCTCTGGTGATATGCTGGCTGCAGCAGTAATTGCCGGTGTGAATTCAGCAGGTGTGGATATAATTGATCTGGATATTGTCCCGACCCCGGCTGTATCTTATTTGACCGGCAAAAATGAAGTGATTGGAGGAATAATGATTTCAGCCTCCCATAATCCTATTGAAGATAATGGAATTAAAGTTTTTGGTGGAGATGGCTGTAAAATTTCTGAAGATGTAGAAATAAAGATTGAGGAGTCAATGGCAGCCCCAACAGAACCAGATAGCAGGCCAACCCACGATAAAGTTGGCCAGGTTATTGATGACAGGGAGTTGGTCAATGATTATATTAATAATGTAATTTCTTCAGTTAGAGATGATTTATCTGGATTGAAAGTGGTTTTAGATTGTGGCCATGGAGCCGGATATAAGATTGGGAAGAAAATTTTAAATAAGCTAGGAGTAACTGATTTAATAGCTATTAATGACAGTGGGGAAGGGAGTATGATCAATGTTAACTGTGGTTCAACAGATACCTCAGGTCTTATTGAAAAGGTAAAGGAGGCTGGCGCTGATCTGGGGATTGCTTTAGATGGCGATGCTGATCGAGCTATTTTAGTCGATGAAAAGGGGAATATAGTTGATGGAGATAAAATTATGTATCTTTCAGCTCTATCGATGCAGGAGAATGGCAGTTTAAAGAAGAATAAGATTGTGACGACCAGATATAGTAATTTAGGGCTTGATGAATCGTTATCTAAATATGGAATTGAGGTTTTAAAGGTTAAAAATGGAGACAAATATGTCTTAGAAGGTTTAAAAGCCAATGATCTTAACCTGGGAGGTGAGAAATCAGGCCATATAATTTATTTAGACTATAATACAAGTGGTGATGGAGTATTGACTGCAGTGCAGGTTATGGACTTTTTAAATCAGGAAAAGAGGAGTTTAGCTGAACTTTTAGAAGAATATCGGGAATGGCCTCAATTACTTGAAAATGTAAGGGTTGAGAATAAAGACTGGGAAGATAACCAGGCTATAAATGAGGTGATAAGAGCAGCTGATAAAGAGATAGAACCAGGTAGAATTTTTGTTAGAGCATCAGGAACAGAACCTGTTATTAGAGTAATGCTGGAAGGTAAGGAGCGTAAATTGCTGGAAGAATGGAGAGAAAAACTGGCGGCTGTAATTGGAGATGAATTAAATTAAAGCGCCTGATCCTATTATTAGGACGACGAGGTTGGGGATTATCGAACTATTCGGCGGATGTCCCCAGGCCACCCTGCCTGGCCTTAAATTTAACAATAAAATCCAGGGGTAACCCCGGGTACAAATTGTTTGATAGGCAGCTGAAAAAATATTGATAATGAGTGGAGGATATAAATATATATGTGTGGAATTGTTGGTTATACAGGTAATGATAATGCTGCAGAGATTTTAGTCAATGGACTTAAGAATCTGGAATATAGAGGTTATGATTCAGCTGGAATTGCTGTTTTAAATGGGAATAAGTTGAATTTATATAAAAGCAAGGGTTCACTGGATATGCTTGAAGCAAAGTTAGCTAATAATGGCAGGATAACTGCCAGTACCGGGATTGGACATACCCGCTGGGCTACCCACGGGGTGCCCTCTGATTATAATTCTCACCCCCATACAGATTGTAACGGTAAAATAACAATTGTTCATAATGGGATAATAGAGAATTACCAGGATTTAAAAGAGGATTTACTGGCTAAGGGTCATAAATTTGCCTCAAAGACTGATAGTGAAGTTGTGGCCCATCTCCTTGAAGATTTTTATAATGGTGATATGGTCAGGGCTTTAATCGAGGTTGATAAATTACTTGAAGGCTCATATGCCATTGTTGCCATTTCCGATGATGAGCCAGAAACAATTTATGGCCTTAAAAAGGATAGTCCGCTGGTTGCTGGAATTGGAAATCAGGAGAATTATCTGGCTTCAGATATTCCAGCGCTTTTATCAAAGACCAAGGATTTTTATATCTTTGAGGATGATGAGATAGCAAAGGTGAACAGGCAGAAGGTTGAATTTTATAATCTTAATGGTGAAATCGTCGTGAAGGATTTATTTGAGGCTGACTGGGATGCTGATATGGTGGATAAACAGGGCTATGATCACTTTATGCTTAAAGAGATTCATGAGCAGCCTGATGTTGCCAGGAGAATAATGGCTGATAGATTTACTGAATCTGATATAGCTCTTGGCGATATTGAGGAGATTCTTGCTGGCGATTATAAGAAGGTAATGATCACAGCCTGTGGAACAGCCTATCATTCTGGCCTGATTGGAAGATTTTTGATAGAGGAGTTTGCTGATATTCCTGTTGAAGTTGAGGTTGCCAGTGAACTTAGGTATAAGAAGAACTTTATCGATGAAGATACCCTGATGATTGTTGTTAGTCAGTCTGGTGAGACTGCCGATACCCTGGCAGCTTTAAGGCTTGCTAGAGAACAGGGAGCCAGGGTTGTTGCTTTAACCAATGGAGTCGGGAGCAGTGTTGACAGGGAGTCAGATGCCAGTTTTCAGCTGATGGCTGGCCCTGAAATCTCAGTTGCTTCGACTAAGGCTTATCTGGCAATGTTGCTGGTCTTTTATCTGATATCATTAAAACTTGGTCAATTGAATGATAAAATTTCTGAGGCCAGATTAAAAAGCCTGATAGATGATTTAAAAAGGCTGCCCTATCGAATTCAGGAGACAATATCTGAATTTGATGAGATCTCAAAAAAGATTGCTAAAGCAATCAAAGATTACAGGAGTGTATTCTTTATTGGAAGAAATATTGATTATGCCCTGGCCCTTGAAGGAGCCCTTAAGTTAAAGGAAATATCCTATATCCATGCTGAAGCCCATCCAGCCGGGGAGCTTAAACATGGTTCTCTGGCATTGATTGAAGATGGAGTGCCAGTATTTGCTATCACTACCAGGGAGAATGTTGCAATGAAGACCCTCTCTAATATAGAAGAGGTGATGGCCAGGGGAGGTCAGGTAAATCTGATTACAGCTAAAAATATTGAGTATGATAAAATAGAAGTAGATAATAAGTTAGTTTTACCTGAGATTGATAATATCTGGTCTTCGGTGCTGGCAGCTATTCCTCTCCAGCTAATTTCATATTATACAGCTTTAGAATTAGGGAGGAATATTGATAAACCCAGGAATCTTGCCAAGAGTGTAACTGTAGAATAGGAGGTCCTTTAATGATTAAGGGACATGGTGTTGATATTATTAAGGTAAATAGAGTTGAAAGAATGTTAAATAGATTTGGCCAGCGGTTTAAAGCCAGAATCTATACAGAAGCTGAGATTGATTATTGCATGACTGCCTCAAATAAAATTGAATCCTTTGCAGCCAGACTGGCTGCAAAGGAGGCAGTCTATAAAGTTTTAAGCAGTGAACTTGATACTTTATGCTGGCAGGAAATTTCGGTAAGGATGGAGAATTATATGCCAACTATTTATTTAAAGGGCCATGCTAAAGAGGCTGCTGAAAAGATTGGAATCCAGAGCTGGCATTTAAGTTTAAGCCATGAGAGGGATTATGCACTGGCTTCAGTTATAGCTGAGGGAGGTTGATAAGTTGTTAGTATTAAGATCAACTGAGATGGCTGCAGTAGATAAAGAGGCGATTGAGTTAGGTTATCCAGAGATTATTTTGATGGAAACAGCTGGCAGGTCTATTGCCAGAGAGATTGATGCTCTGGATGAACTTGATGATAAGTCTGAGATTTACTTTTTGATAGGTGGCGGGAATAATGGAGGAGATGGCCTTGTTGCTGCCCGTTATTTAAAGGAATGGGGTTACAAAAATTTAAAAGTTTTTTTATTAAAGCCTGGAGAAAACCTGTCAGGGATTAATAGGGATAATTACAATATCTGCAGGCTGCAGGATGTTGAGATGGAAGTTATTGATTCTGAAAAATTATCTGAGTATAGAGAGATTTTAAATACTGCTGACATTATAATAGATGGACTCCTGGGTACTGGAATTACCGGGGAGGTTAGAGGATTAGCAGCTGATTTGATAGGGATAGTTAATGAAATTCCTGTAAATGTACTGGCGATAGATATGCCCTCTGGTTTATCCCTTGATTTTAAGAGCGAGACAGTAATTAGAGCGGATCTGACTGTTGCCCTGGCCAATTTAAAGATTGCCCAGACAGTTTATCCTGGCAGATACTACTGTGGAGAGATTATCATTGCAGATATTGGAATGCCAGCAAAGGCCTATCGCAGGCTCAGGCCAGAGTACTTTATGCTTTCAAATCAGGAAGCTGCAAGGTTTTTACCCTATAGAACTGAGACCGGCCATAAAGGGACCTTTGGCAGGGTTTTGGTAATTGGGGGATCTGCTGGAATGGCAGGTTCGGTTAGCCTGGCTGGAGAGGCTGCCCTGAAGATGGGCGCAGGAATGGTAACAATAGCACTTCCTGCTGCGATTGAGCATGATGTTAATAGCCATTCCAGAGAAATAATTACAGAAGCACTCCCAGATGAAAATGGTAAAATATCTCTTAAAGCACTGGATAAAATTATTGATATCAGTAATGGAATGGATTTAGTGATCTTAGGGCCTGGTTTAGGTCAGGCTGGAGATACAGCTGAATTAGTTGATAGCCTCTTAAAGGAACTTAAGCAACCAGTTATTCTGGATGCAGATGGGATTAATGCAATCAGGAATCTAGAACAGTTAAATATGGATGATAAAAGGGTTTTATTAACTCCCCATCCTGGTGAAATGGCCAGGTTATTTGATGTAACTATTCCTGAGATTCTGGAAAATAGATTTGGTTATATCAATGATTTTGTTGAAAAAACCGGTCAGGCTATAATCTTAAAGGGGGCAGATAGTTTAATTGGCCTCTCTAAGGGTGAGATTTTCATTAATCCAACTGGTAATGATGGTATGGCTACAGCAGGTAGTGGGGATGTCCTGGCTGGAATTGCTGGCGGCTTGATAGCCCAGGGGTTAGATCTAGAAAAGGCCGGAATTGTAGCTCCTTTTATCCATGGCCGGGCAGGTGATTTAGCTGCTGAGGCCAGGAATAGGTATTCAGTAGTTGCTGGAGATTTAATTAAGTATCTGCCTGAGGCAATAAATACTATTAATCAATAAATGAATGGAGTGATAATTATGAAAACTGCTAAAGATATTATGACTGAGGAAGTTATAACTATTGAACCAGAAACCAGTGTGGAAGAGGCAGCAGAATTGATGAGTCAGTATAATGTAAGTGGTCTGCCTGTATTAGAAAATGGTAAATTAACCGGGATAGTTACAGAAAAAGATCTGATTGTTAAAGATAAAAAGCTCCATTTTCCTGAATATATTAATCTGATCGGTGGAATTATTTATCTTGAGAGTTATAAGAAATTTCAGGAAGAGTTCAAGAAATATATCGCCGTTAAAGTTAAAGATTTAATGACTAAACAGGTCGAGACTATTAGTCCAGATACCCCTGTTAGTGAAATAGCTGATTTAATGAGCAAGGAAGAGGTTAATAGATTACCGGTACTAGATGGTGATGAATTAGTTGGAATTGTAACCAGGGGAGATTTAATAAAAAATATGTCGAAGAAGTAATTTGGAGGTATTGTTATGATCAAAATAGTTATAACAGGATTTGATAATAAAATCGGACCTGGTGATATAGTAGGTGCTTTTATCAATGAATGTGGAGTTGATAGCAACGATATTGGCAAAATTGATATAAATTCAAAACAGGCTGAGGTTGAGTTAGAAGAAAAGATAGCTGCAAAAGTTGTTAAAGTAATGAATGATAATAAAATAGGTGGTAATAGAGTTAAAGTCAGGGCTAAAAATACTGAAAATTTATTGCCAGAAGACCTATATAGATACATGGAGAATTCAAAGAGAAAAATTGAAATGGAAAAGAGTCATTTTGAAAAAGAGTATAATTATTTAAATAAAGAAATTGATACAATTAAAAGATTAAGATCTGGAGTGGCAATAAATGGATTGAAGGCTCAGGTGGAGAACTGGCTTGATTATGAAAATCTTATTTTGACTTTATATCATCAGATGCCTGGTCAGCTTTTACCGGCAGGTCGGTTTAAACCTGGTGATTATATTGAGATTTCATCAGCTACTGTTGATAAAACTGTTCCAGGGCAGATTTTTGAAATAAATAAGGGCTCTATTCTGGTGGTTATAAATGAAATCTTTCCTGAAGTCTTGGAGGATAAAAATTTAATCTTAAATAAATCTTATAATAAGAAATATTATAATAGACTACTGGATTCTGTAGAAAATATTGAGGAGATCTCTGGTGTTTCTAAGAGTTTGAGAGATGCTTTTTTATTAGATAGAAGTCAGGTTTCAAGCTCAGATAAAGAAAAAATTAGTAGAGAATTTGAAATTGATATTTTATCAGATGAACAGAAAGATGCTGTGCTTGGGGCAGAGGCAGCAGAGGAATTTTATTTAATTGGCGGCCCTGCCGGTAGTGGCAAGACGACTGTTATTTCTGAGATTCTCTTAAATTCTTTAAAATCCAGAAAGAGGGTCCTGGTATTATCTAAATTAAATTCAACCCTGGATAGGCTATATAATTTTATTAATAGGCAGTTGTCAGATATAAAGATTGGGCGAACTGGTCTCTATAATAAAGAGAGCTGGTTTGCTTATGATAATGAGAGTTTAGATATATTGCTGGCCAATCCTTTAGATCTGGATGAGGTTAAAGATTATGGAAGCTTTGATTTGGTTATTTTTGAAGATAGTTATCTCTATTCAGAGGCTGAATTTATCGATCCTATTTCGATTAGTGAAAAGGCTATAATAGCCGGTGACCTTTACGGGGTTAAGGCAGAATCCCTGGCTATAGATAATTATAAAGGTGGCGGTGGTCAGTTAAGCTTTTTTGCAAAGAAATTTAAAAGTACTCCAGACAGTTTGAAATCCTGGCTTTCTGAAGAATATCGCTATTCTTCAGAAATTAGAGATTTTGTTAGTAACTATATTTATTCAGATAAAAATATTGAAATAAAAAAGACTGAAACTAAGGGGAAGTTTGATCTTAATAAGTATAGTTTTACTGAAGCCCATCCCCTGATTAACCTCTTTGATTCAGAGAGGGACTGCATCTTTCTTGATACCAGTAATTATCAGTATGAGGAGAGAAAGGTAGAGGGGTTAAAGGATTATTATAATAGATTTGAAGCCGATATTATTGAAGAAGCCGTTGAGCTCCTTATTAATGCAGGCTATCAAGCTGATGAGATAGGGGTTATTTCTCCCTTTAATTATCAGGTAATAGAGATTAAAAAGCGGCTTGTTAATTATGATCTTAAAGTTGACAGTTCTTATAATTTTCAGGGGGAAGAAAGAGATGTTATTCTAATTTCTACTGTCAGGAGTAATCAGCATGAATATCTTGGCAGATTAGAGGATTTAGAGGAGCTTTATATAGGTTTAACCCGTTCCAGAGAAAGAACAATTATAGTTGGCAATGCCCCTACTTTAAAAAGCAATCGAATTTACAGGAGATTATTGGATAATATTGATGTAAAGCAGGTCTAAGCTATTGACAGGTTGCCATTGCTGTTATATACTTGAAGTGTGTATGTAATAGCTTTGAGATGGGGGTGAGGGTCGTTGGTCAATAATAACCAGAAGAGATTTAATATGTCGAGGAATATGATTAGAACGCTGAATAATAAGATCCTTCAAAATAAGACTAATAATCATAGCGATTTCTTCCAAAAATCTGTTAGATTGTATATCTGTCAAAAGAAAAGGGAAGAGATTAAAGAAAAATTAAAGAGTGGTTATCAGGAGATGGGTAAATTAAATCGTGAAATGGCCGACGAAGGTCTGATAAATTTGTGTGAAACTTTCAATTGCTATGAGGATAGTCTGGCGGAGTGTGATTGAGATGGATGTTTTTAGAGGAGATGTATTTTATGCTAAGCTGGATCCGGCCATTGGTTCCGAGCAAAAGGGTACCAGGCCGGTCGTTATTATCCAGAATGACATCGGTAATAGATATAGCCCGACAGTAATTGTTTCTGCAATTACATCAAAAATCAGGAAGGCTAAATTACCGACCCATGTTGAGATTGAGGCAGGAGACAGTGAACTTGATAAGGATTCAGTAATATTGCTGGAACAGATTAGGACGCTGGATAAGAGGAGGCTGGAGAGGAAGATTACCAGGTTGGCCCCGGAGATTATTGAAGAGGTAAATAAAGCTATAGAAATTAGCCTGGGTCTGGTAGATCTTTAGATTTACATATTACATAATTTGCCCTTGTAAAAAAGGGCTTTTTTCTTGTTGAAAATGTTTTGAAAAATAAAATAGCTTATAGGAGGAGAAAATTTTGTACTCAGAACTGGTTAATGTTTTTCGTGGAAAGCTGGTTGAATCTGTTCATAATGGAGCTATAGCAGTTGTTGCTCCAGATGGTGGAGTTATTGCTACGGTCGGGCAGCCGGAGCAGAAGACTTACTGGAGATCGGCAGCCAAGCCGATTCAGGTTATTCCAATTGTTGCTGATGGAGTTGCTGAGTATTATGGTTTTACTGCTCAGGAGATTGCAGTAATGTCGGCATCCCATAGTGGCGAGGAGTTACATATTGAGCTGGTTAGAAGTATTCTGGATAAGATCGGGCTGGATGAGTCTGCTTTAAAATGTGGTACCCATTATCCCTATAATAAGCAGGCTAAAGAGAAGCTGGTCTCTGCTGGCAGGGAGCCGACTGAGATCTATAATAATTGCTCTGGCAAGCATTCAGGTCTACTGGCACTCTGTCAGTATAATGACTGGGATATTGAGAATTATTTTGCTCTGGAGCATCCCCTTCAGCAGACATTACTTAAGTATATTGCTTTATTAACCGGTGTTAAAAAGGATGAGATTATAACTGGTGAAGATGGCTGCGGGGTAGTAGTTTATGGTCTGCCGATCACAAGAATGGCCAGGGCATATGCCAGGCTGGCCAACCCTGAATACCTGCCAGCTGATTTAGAACCGGCTGTTGCCAGGATCAGGGATGCGATGATTGAGAATCCTGAGGCTGTTGGCG
>Ga0207421_10002452_pt1 | contig 22962 bp, 20 predicted proteins | sample SodLakKL_010_SED_4_FD_187542 | JGI IMG/M metagenome (GOLD analysis project Ga0207421, IMG submission 187542) | Alkaline sediment microbial communities from Lake Tanatar, Kulunda Steppe, Russia - 8KL_010_SED (SPAdes) (version 2) | ecosystem: Environmental > Aquatic > Non-marine Saline and...
GTTGTCGCGAAATTCCGAGTTCTCGATGGTTCTACCACCTTGGCTGCGAACGGCACCACCGTAGAGCGCCTCGTTGTCGACAAAGGTAGAGTCGTGAATGTGAATCTCCTCGCCGCGGCCGACTTTTCGCACTGCACCGCCGTCGTCGCCGGCCTTGTTCCCTTCGAAGTGCGATCCCTCGATTAGAAGGTCGTGCTGCTGCTGGTCAAACTCTCCGCCGGTGCTTTCGGCATAGACCGCGCCGCCGTCTTCATCCGCGGTGTTGTCACGGAATTCCGAATCAATGATCTCGGCAACACGCTCCGAGACCGCCGCCGCCTCATTCCCGGCTTTGCCTTCAAAAATGGAGTTATAGATGTGAGCAGCTCCGTCGTTGCCGTCGGCAGTCACCCCGCCATCTTCACCGGTAAACCGGATCCGTTCCACATAGAGATTGGATCCCCACCCGGTGCCAAGTCGGATAGATCCTCCGTCAATCGTTACGTGGTCTTCCCGGCCTCCGAGCAGATAGATACTCTTCGCTCCCGTAAACTTCGTGGGATTATCGGCAAGGTCATCGATCTGGTAGCTTTCTTCCAGCACGATAAGTATTACCCGTTCATCATCGGTGGGTGGATACTCATCCATATCGCCGTACTTCTCGAAAACCTCATCGATGTCGCAACACAGCGGCAGGAACACGACTCCGGTACTAGACCGCCGGGAGGCGCCCCGCAATGAAGCGAGGCCGGCTGCCAACCGCTTGATCCCGATGCGCGTCACCCACGTCACTCCGTTCGGCCGCCAACGAGCCCGAGGCCCTCACCGGCATCCTCGATCGAAGCAAGGAAACTTCCACGACCGAGACCGTTGGCCGGTGGCCGGGCCGGGGCGCCCCTGCACTTCGCTAATCTCTTTGTGCATGTTTATCACAACTCGCATTGATTAACTGGATTGTGTGAGCTATTTTCATATCTTGCGCTAGCATTGCTTTTCTTCTTAAGTAGTTATATATCCAGCTGATTTCTTTGGAGGTGTGTATGATCAATACAACATTTTCCCTGTGGCCACGGGGCGTGCTCCTGCCGATCCTATTGGTCGTCGTTCTTGCCGGCTGTGACACGCTGTTCGGCGAAGATCCCGACGATGACCCGGACCCCGATGACGACGACACGCTCACCGTCACATTCGACGCCAACGGCGGTACCTTCGGCGACGACCAAGAGACGCAAACCGTCGAAGTAGACCACGGTGAGACTGTCGAAGAGCCCGAGGAGCCCGAACGGGACGGCTACGACTTTGACGGCTGGTTTCTCGAGGAAGAGGGCACCGACCAGTGGGACTTCGATGAGGACACCGTGGAGGAGGACCTGACGCTCTATGCCGGGTGGAGTGAAAAAGCCACGGGTATGCCGGACGTGCTCGAGACCATCGGCGTCTCCACTTACGATGAACTCGCCGACGCGCTAGAGACCGCGGAGCAAGATTACGATCCTGACGAGCTAGAGGACCCCGAGGACAAGGCAGTCCTAATCGAGCTCGAGGACGACATTAGCGAATCGGGTTTCGAGGAACACGGGAAGCTCGAATATGCGGGGGAAGTCAGCATCTACCTACGCGGCAACGTGCACGATCCCGTCACGATCAACGCCGGCGGACATTCTCAGGTTCTTGAGATAGCGGAGCCCGAGGGGTATTCCGTTTTCGATCCGTTTGAACCACGCCATCGCATCTATATGGAAGGGCTTCGGGTCACCGGGGGAAACGATGAAGGCCCGGCGATACATAGTACGGGACCGCTTCTTGAGCCCAATTTCGTGGTCATGGACTCCGAATTCGAGGAGAATGCCGGCTGGACGGCCTTGAACTTAGGAGAAAGCGTTGTGCTTCGGTCGTCGTTCAGAAACAACGAGTCCGGCGCTCTGCGGTTGAGCTGGGGAGAGATCAAAGACTCGGAGTTCCACGACAACGGAAGCGGCGTCGGCGGGTTTGAGTTGGAAATCATAGGCTCGGAGTTCAAGGGGCATAGTCGTGCGGTCGCCTTGAGCTACGGCGGACGAATCGAAGACTCGACCTTCGAGGACAATGTGGTACCCAACCCTTCGGGCGTGCACACGCTGGGAGGCGGAGCCATCAGGGTGGGTACGGACGATTTAGCACCCAATGATCGATTGCCCCTTGAGATTGTTGACTCCGAGTTTATCAACAATGGCACTGAGACCAGTGAAGGTGGAGCCATCTACGCCAACGGTAACCCCGACGAAGATCTGGACGGTAATCTCTACATATCGGTGGAGAACACCACCTTCGAGGGCAACTTCATCGATAATACGTTCCCGGACGAGGGAGGCGCCATCTATACCGCGTCCCCGGATGAAGAGATCAGAACGGCGGACAGCACGTACATTGACAACGACGAGGCGGTCCTCTACTCCGATACTGGTGCCCTAATCAACGAAGGCAGCAACACGTTCGAGCAGAAGGAGGAACCGTACTGGCCGGTAACGGACGTCATCATCGAGCAGGACGACTTCACTCTCGAGGTGGGCGAGTCCAAGCAGCTGGAGGCGCATGTCGAGCCGGAAAACGTAACCGACGATGAGGTGAGTTGGTCAAGCACCGATGAGGAGGTTGCTACCGTTACCGCGGACGGCGAGGTTGAGGCCCAGAAGGAGGGCACCGCGTGGATTATCGCCGACAGCCCCGACAGTGACGTCGCAAGCCACGGCTCCGTAGAAGTGACCGTCGTAACGGACTAGCCGTAAGAGACGACGATCGACAGCCGGCCGAGGAGAGTCCGGCCCAGACCGCTGGTCACTCGGGCCGTAGCCTGAGTGACCACGGTTTCGCACAGGCGAAACGGGGCAGAGCGTAGGCGTCTCGACATAAACTCTCCGGAGGGAGCGAGGACAAAATGGAGCAGGAAATGCACAGCGACAGCGATGCCGCAGCCGGCACGAACAACAACGCTTCTCCCCGGTTCCAGCCGGTAACGGAGCGACACCTCCAACAGCTTCGCCTCATATGTGGCGAGGAGCGCGTGCGCGGCCCGTGGGGCTTGGACGGCGGTGTCCGAGGGCGAAAGCGACAACGAACGCTACTGGCGAATCCGTAAACAGGTTCCCTGGGCGGTCAAAAGAATGAACGGTACGGACCAGTCGCATGAGGATATAACCTTGCCAATCGCTTCCGTACCAGCCATGATGGAACTGCTGGACGTCCTGGCGCGGGAGTTTCAGATTGCGATTCCCTCCTTCGGCCATGCGGCCGACGGGAATCTGCATGCAATTCCCATGCGCCCGGAATCGATGAGCCGGGAGGAGTGGCAGCAGACGCTACCGAAGGTACTGCGAAAAATGTATAAGCAGGCCAGGGAACTCGGCGGCACGATTAGCGGCGAGCACGGCATCGGCCACAAGCGGAGAGACTTCATGAGCGACGCCGTAGACGCTACCGCGCTGGATCTCATGCAGCGGATCCGGCGAGCCCTGAATCCTTCCGGCCTCCTCAACCCGGGGAAGATTTTCCCTCACTAAGGGGGACGAACGCTACTCCAGAGGACATTCGAATGCGATGTGTACCGAAGACGTTACGAGTTGTATACACGGTCCTCGCGATCGCACTCGTCCCGGTGTTCGTCGTGGAATACGGGCCGCTGAACTTCCTCTGGTTCTCGAACATCGCCTTGCTGGCCACGCTGGTAGCGATGTGGATCGGAAGCAGATTGCTTCTCAGCATGATGGCGGTGGGAGTTGTAGTGCTGGAGATCGGATGGAACCTCGCTTTCTGGGGCGAGCTCCTTGCTGGGCTGGACTTTCTGGGCCTGGTGGCATACATGTTCGACGACCGTATTCCGCTGTGGACCCGTCTCATGTCGCTGTACCACGTTCCCCTCCCGGTGGTCCTCCTGGTGCTCGTGTGGCGCTGTGGGTATGACCCGCGTGCGTTCCGATGGCAAACGGGATTGGCGTGGATCGTGCTTCCGGTTTCGTTGGTCCTCAGCACGCCGGTTCAGAATATCAACCACGTCTACGGCATCGTCGATCAAGCAGGACAGCCCATACTCCCTTCACCGCTGCCGCTCGTTATCCTCATGGTAGGGTTGCCGCTGGTGATCTATTGGCCTACTCACGCCGTCCTGAAGCGCTACTTTCCCCGAGCCGATCTGGGCAAACCTGGCGAATCGACGTCCCTCTCGTCCGGTAGCTCGGCAACACGATGAGCGTTCGGTCCGCAAGATTGGTGGCAGCCGGACATGGCTGCGGAGACGGCCCGCGGCAGGGTCCGCCGCCGCAGGGCCCTCGACGGAATTACTCGCGGTTGAAGAACTCCACCCAGCCGGTCTCGAGCTCATACTCGGCTCCGACGATGAGCAGTTCGCCCGCCCTGACCCGTTCCGCCAAAATTTCTGAGCGTCGCGTCAACTCAGAGACGGTATGACGAACGTTCGCCCTCACTCCCCGCTCCACCAACTCGCTCCGATCAGTGGCACTCCCGCCGGCCGGACAACGCCCATTCTCCAGACTGTCCTCCGGCGCGTCCTCCGGACTGTCCTCTAGGCCGTCCCGTACCGCCAATCCGGACCGGACCAACGATTCGATCGATGGCCGGATTAACGCCATGATGGCTCCAAGATGCGCCGACTCTCCCTCCTGCCCTTCCATGAGAGCATCCAGCGCAGCAGTTACCGCTCCACAGTGCGAGTGGCCCATCACCACAACCAGAGGCGTTGCGAAGTGCGTTACGGCGTACTCGATGCTCCCGATCTGTGACTCCGCGGCAACATTCCCGGCAACACGAACGACGAATAGAGCCCCGAGCCCCTGATCGAACACGACCTCGGCGGGCACCCGCGAATCCGCGCATCCGAGAATAACGGCAAAAGGCTTCTGACCTCGCACCATCTCGCTGAGCTCGGTATGGTTGACCGCATCAGCAATGCCGAGCGCGTGCTCCGCGAACCGGCGGTTTCCTTCACGCAGACGATCGAGCGCTTCCTGTACCGTTAGCACAACTCCTCCTTGTCGGCCGAACCGGGAACCGACGTTCCGGCGAATTACCCGGTTACATCCTCAGTATGCCATTCACGGGAGATCGACGACACCCGGCGCCGGGTCGAACTCTTCTTCTTCCAGTTCCTCAGGGACGTCGCGGCCGAGCTGATTGGAATAGTCGAATCCCCACGAGTACACGTTCCCATCCCCATCGCGCGCCAAGGTATGATCGTAGTGTCCGCGGATCTCTACGATGTCAGATAGTCCGTCGATACGTTGTGGCTCCTCCTGGATTCTCTGGGTATCATCATCGCCTTGCGCGAGCTTGCCTCCGCTATTGCTTCCCCAGCTCCATACCGTCCCATCGCGATCCACGGCGAAGCTCGTGTTAATGGTTGCGGCGACATATACCGCTGAGTCGACCGCCCCGACTACCGACGGCTCGGTAACCGGGCTCTCAGTGTGCCCTAACCCGACTTGACCGGAGTCGTTGCGCCCCCATGCGTAGACCGTCCCGTCGATCGCAAGGGCTACCACATGGCTCGTGCCCGCATCGACGGAAACGAATTCGACTGGATCGGCGTCCCGCCCCCCGACTTCGACGAGCTGCGGCGTCACGACGTAGTCCTGCTCGGGATGTATTCCGAGCCTCCCATCCGAGTTGTTTCCCCACAGCCAGAGCTGGTTCTCCGCATCGATTGCGGCGCCTATCCATTCACCGGCTGCAACATGTACGATGGTCCGGTCTTCAAATCCGTTGCCGGTTATCCGTCCGGGCGTATAGTGAGGCGTCTCGTCGAACTCCCGTCCCAGGAGATAGTCGTACTCGAGCCCCCAACTGTACACATCTCCGCCTTCGGTCAAGGCAAGCATTTGAAAGTAATCCGATCGGAGATTCGCCACTCCATCCACTCCCTCGATCGGGGCAGGTTCTTCCCTCTGGAGGTTGGCGTCTTCATCACCAAGCGTTTGATACCAATTCTGACCGACCCCCAAAACCTGGCCACCGGCGTCGGCGAACACCGAGTGGCTTTCGCTCGCCGCTACGGACCGGAAGCTCGATGCCGCCTCCACGTCGATCCGTTGCGGTTCCTCAGGGGGTGGATCCAATCCTATAGCGTAGTACTCTTCAAAACCGCCCCAGCCCCAAAGCTGACCCGAGGCGTCCAGATAAACGGAATGAAAGAAACCGGCGTCGAGCCGGGTCTCGAACGGAACTGCGTATGCCAGGCTTCCCAGCGTCACTTCTACCTGGGTAGTTTCGCCGGGGCTCACCGTGAACCGAGCGGATACCGCGCCAACCCCGGCGAACCCTGCCTGGTCGTAAACCGCAAGGAGGACCCGGTAGTCGGAGTCCGGCCGAATCTCGTCCAGAGTTACCGATCCTTCGGAGTCGAGCGGCACCTCCACGTAGTCTTCTCCATCGAGCGTTGTTGGTTGATCCGCAGGGTGTACGATCCACGTCCCCTCTCTCGACAACGCGTCCAACGAGCCGCTACGGTACAACGCGATATGCACAGACAGGTCGCCGTCGTCAATCTGCTCCAGAACAGACGGGCGCAGCGGATCCAGAGTCACGGCGCCGCCATCGCGCTCTATCGCCAAATCACAACTCATAACCATCATGAAGCTGAGCAGCAGCAGCCCCAGCCCAAAGCCGGGTAGCCGACGGTTCATGCTTCGCTTGCGCACTCGGCCGTGCGCACCGCTGCCCGCTGACGCAGGAAGCTTGCTCAATGTAAACACTGGTTGCCCTCCTTATCGCTTCTCACAAAACCGTACCAATAACATGTTTCGCGTATTATATCCGGACGTTTCATGAAGAGCCCATTATAACACGAGTATACTACACGATATTGCGAAGGACTACATTGAGCTGTTTTTGTATTTGATTTGTTCTAAAAATTCTCTACAAGGCCGCGGCCGCGCTCGCTCCGCAGGTGGACTGCCCCGGAGCCGGCGCGGCACGCCTAAGGAAGGGACGAGTTAAGGGCCGGGCACACACGTCGGGCATGGCGATCCTCCCGGGGCACGCCGAGCCTTTCCCAAGCCGGCTGTTCCAGCGTGGCGTCCCGTCCGGATCACGTCCGTGTGTTATCCGCCGGAGCCACGCTGACAATGGGATCGTGCTTACGAGGCAGGTATGCGCGCAATCGCCTCGAGCCAGTACCGGGGGATGTAGAGCTTGCCGTTCTCGTCGCGGAGCCCGTACTCTTCCAGGCTCGACTCGACAGCGTCCCGCATGGCCTTTGCAGCGACATCCGGGCGGTAGCCGTGGAGCGCGCCCGCCGCGTACTGGGAAAAGCCGCTAATGTGTTCCCACGCTGTCTGATAGAGCCGGGCGGCGATTCGCTTCATCTCCTGGACGGAGAACCCGGCTTGCTGCAGCAGCTTCTCGTAGTGCTCCTGCGGCTGGAAGGTGCTTGCCGCTACGGGATCAGTCCGCTTATCGCGTTTGATCCCAAGCGAACGGAGAGCACGGACCGCCTTAGCAACCTGCGCCCGGTAGAACGATAGGGTCTCCGGCGGACGGGATTCCTCCAGAAACGCTGAGTTGAAACAGAACCATCCTCCGGGCCTCAGCAGCCGGCGGATATTCTCTACTGCGCGCCTCTGTTGCTCGCTATCCAGATAGTGGATCCCGTTGCCCCACATCGCTACGTCGGCGGTGTTCTCCGACAGCTGGAGCTCCTCGATCGGCGCATGGACCAGCTCTACGCTCGGCACCACACCCTGAAGCCGCTTCTCGGCCTGCTCAAGCGCTTCCTGGCTCTGATCGACGCAAACTACCGACGGCGGGGACCACCCCTTCGGCAAGTTCCGGACGAACAACTTGGTCATCGTTGCGACGCCGGTTGCCACGTCGATCAAGCGGTCCACCTTCTGGGTCCCATTCTCCACCATGACCTCGACCCATCGGCGCACGATCGCTTGATTGACCGCCTGATACTCCTCGGTATCAGCAAACGGCTCATAGACATATTCGGACTTGTCTTCCTGCATAAGCCCTCCCTTCTCGCTTGTCCATTCAAAGTAACACCTGTGTACTACGCCTACAAGGGCCGCGGCAGCATGGCACGACGATTTTCGGTCCGCGGCCGAACGGTGAAGAACTCTTCGAGCACGCTGTCGAAATTTGCACACTCTTTACAATCTCCGGACGTTCCCACAACGCGGCAATGGTAGCCTTAGAGTCAAACACACCGAGGAGGTGATCCGTTATGAAGAAACTACTTCAAGCTTTGGTACTTGTTTCCGCAGTAGCTGTCCTGGCAGTCGCCTGTGAGCCGGTCGATGAGGCCGAGTTCGACGACGTCGAGATGGAGCAGGACTTCTAAGGAAGTCTCCAGCTTCTCGGCTCTCCGAGCCGAGACAATCCGGGACACGGGTTTAACTCAAGGTTACGAAAGGGTGCTTCTCGAAGGAGGCACCCTTTTTTCTTCCCTTCTCCCTTCCCATACCTTCGTGTGGTCCCTTCCAGAAAAGGCGGCGAGCACACGTGGCCGGCGCCACCGAAAGCTTGACAGACAAACCGCCCTCGCGTCATACCGTCACCATGGCGACCGCCTACGCTACAGCGCCCGGGCACGACCCACCCGCGTGCGTATCTTCACGTAGCGGCGGGTGCCCGGACACCGTGCACGAAATGCGCTGTTGCTCCATGCGGCGTAGCTTACGGGAGGTACTCCATGGCGAACTCGAACCTGCTCGAAGGAAAGAAAGCGCTCGTCTGCGGCGTTGCCAACGATCACTCGATCGGATGGAAGATCGCTGAACAGCTCCACGGCCACGGCGCCTCGGTGTCGCTCAGCTACGCCGACGAGCGCCTGGAACGGAAGGTGCGCCCGCTTGGGGAGCGGATCGGGGCGGAGCTCGTCGAGAAATGCGATGTCTCGAGTGACCCGGAGGTCGACGCTCTCTTCGAGTCGGTGGGCCGGCAAGTGGGCCACGTGGACGTGCTCGTCCACGCAATTGCGTACGCGGGACGGGAGGAGCTGGCCGGGGCGTTTAGCGACACAAGCCGCGACGGGTTCCGGACTGCAATGGAGATAAGCGTCTACTCCCTCATAGCTCTGGCGCGCCGTGCCCGCGGGCATATGCCGGAGGGCGGGTCGATCCTTACTCTCACCTACTACGGCGGAGAGAAGGTGGCGGCGGGCTATAACGTGATGGGCGTTGCAAAGGCGGCGCTGGAATCGGCAACGCGCTATCTGGCAGCCGAGCTGGGCCCGGCAGGCATTCGCGTGAACGCGCTGAGCCCCGGGCCCATTCGCACCCTCTCTGCTGCCGGCGTCCCCGGATTCAAGGAAGCGCACAGCCGCTTCCCGGAGCACGCACCGCTCCGTCGCCACGTAGAAGGGACCGATGTCGGAAACGCGGCGGTATGGCTGGCCTCCGACTTAGCCTCCGGCGTGACCGGCGAGACCGTCTTCGTGGACGCCGGCTCGCACATCCTGGCGCCCGGACCTCAGCCTGGAGGGCCCGGAGGATCAGGAGCTCAAGGGCCGGGAGCTGGAGGGCCCGGAGAATGACGCTACGTCATCCGGTCGTACACTGCCTCGTCCACTATGAAGGCCGGTAGCTCCCCGCTCAAGAAGCGGGTCAGGTTCGTGACGGCGGTATCCCAGATTGCGTGGTATTGGTCATATCCCACTTCGCCGGCGCTGTGCGGAGTCGGGACCACATTCGACGAACTGAGAAGAGGATCGTCGGGATCGGGTGGCTCCCGGTGGAACACATCGAGACCGAAGCGCAGCGAAGAGTGCGCCACGGCCTCCCGGAGCGCCGCCTCATCTATGATACCGGCGCGGGCCGTGTTGATGACGATTCCATCTTCAGGCAGGAGGCTGAGACGCGCTTTGTCCACCGACCGCTCGGTCTCCGGTGTCAGGCCGCAGTGTATCGAGACGATGTCACTGTCCGCAAAGAGCTCCTGGAGAGAGCCGCACCGGTGGAGATCCTCCGTGTCTGCATACGGGTCGTACACCGAGAGGCGTACGCCAAACGGCCGCACCAGCCGCACGAACTCCTTTGCAATGAGCCCAAAGCCATAGAGCCCGAGCCGCTTCCCGTACAGCGTCGTCCCGATGGGAACCGCGGTGTCACCCCGCCATTTCCAGCGCCCGAGACGCTCGTACTCACCGGCAAGAGCGCTGCGCGACTCGGGAATGCGCCGCGCGCAGGTTAGGAGCAAGGCCAACGTCATCTCAGCCACAAACCCCGACAGCGCACTCCCCCAGTTGCTCACGATCCACCCCGGAGCGGTTACAAGATTCCGCGGCACCATCTCGCGCATCGTGCCGGTAAGGTGGCACACGTACTTCTTGGACAGCAGGGTAGCATCAGGCGCGTCCGCGCCGGCGCTCTCCGGAGACTGCCTGCGAGCCGCCGGAGCGGACTCGGTTTGCCGCGCCGTGGCGAGTTGCTCCGGCAACCGCGGCGATTCCCAGCCGGTGAGAAAGACGTCATACTGGGAGAGCTGACTCACGTTGGGGGCCTGCGGCGGGCCCACAAGGGTGGCAGGATCCTCGGGAACATCGATCTTGAGGATCGCCTTCCGCCCTTCGATTACAAACCCGCACTCGGTAAGCCGGTCCAACACATACGAGCGGAGGTCCTCGCGCCCGACAAGCAACACCCCCCGCAGAAGAGGCTTCCCTCCCGGTTTCTCTCCCCGTTGGTTTCCTCGTTTGCCTCTCTGTCTGTCTCTCTGTTTCTCTCTCCGTTTGTTCCCCTGGTTGTCGCCCTGCCCATTTTCCTGGGAGCGCGTACCGGGCTCTTGGCCTGGCGTTTGGCCCGGTGAGAAACCGTCGCCCTGGAGGTGGCCCTCTGCGCGCTTCGCGTCGTCATGTTGACTGCCCATAGATTCTCCTCCGCGCAACGCTTTCCAACCTAGGGCTCTTGCGCCCTCTCTTCGATCGCCGGATCTTGATAGAACCCGCGGAGCTCGCTGAAAGCGAGCTTCCGGCTCCGGCGATCCTCGGCGACAAGCCCCTTGCGGTTGTAGAAGCGCTGATAGCGGTTTGTCCGCCGGGGAGATCGGAAATCGAACAGAATCCAAGGAGTGATGCCTTTGACATACGGGCAGCTCCGGATGACCTCGATCTGCCGGCGATAGATCTCACGCTGACGGTCCTCCGTGAACAGCTCCTCCTTCGGCCCGCGGTGGCCGGCCAGAGCGCCACCGCCGAACTCGGTAAGCACTACCGGACGGTCGGGATCGCTCTTCCGCAGCATATCCGGGAGCTTCTCGTAGGCCGGGTCGTACCAGCCGAAGTACTGGTTGATGCCGATGAGATCGAGCTGCTCACCCAAGCGGTCGGCAATCACGTTCTCCTCGTGATCGTACAAGCATGCAGCCGACACGAGGCGCGTTCCGTCACTCCGCCGGGCGCACTCGACCAGCGAGCTCATAAACGCCAGCCGGTCATCGCTGTCCGGATTCTCGTTGCCGACCGACCATACGATCACGCTGGCCCGGTTGATGTCGCGCAACACCAGCTGCGTGAGTTGGTCCCGGGCATCCGCCAGGGTCTCCTCGTTCCGGAAGTCCACGGCCCAGTACACCGGAATCTCCTCCCAGAGCATGAGCCCCAGCTCGTCCGCGATCCGCGCAGCCTGCCTGCTGTGCGGATAGTGGGCCAACCGGACGAAGTTACAGCCAAGCTCCTGCGCTACCCCAAAATCCCGGCCGAGGCTGGCTTCAGTAACGCTTTTCCCCAGCTCCGGATCATCCTCGTGATACGATACGCCCCGAAGAAAGACCGGATCGCCGTTGAGGTAGATACGCCTTCCGCGCCGCTCGATCCTCCGAAAGCCCACCCGGTCGCGGACGCAATCCGATCCTACCGAAAGCTCGACCTCGTAGAGCTTCGGGCTCTCGGGAGACCACAGCTCCGGAGCAGCTTCGATCACTGCGCGCCCTTCGCGCCGGTACGGCGTGCCTCCGGCCATGTCATCTCCATCACCGTCACCTCCGCCCCTGTCGTCTCCGTTACCGTCACCTCCGGCCGCGTCACCTCCGTAACCGTGGCCGCCGTCTTTACCGTCTCCGCCCCGTCGACCGCCTGTGCCGTCTTCAACGTCACCCATAGGGCCAAGCGGGACGCTCTGATCCACGCCGAGCTCCGGGATACGGACGTGCGCGCTCTCCGGTGCGTTGCGCAAAACTGTTTCCGGCGGCGTATCGGAGACTCCCGCGCCCCCGTCCACCAGAGCGCTCACTGATATGTAACCCTCCGCAGACAGCCCGACGGAGAAGCGGCGAACAAACCACCGCGGAAGCCGCAGCAGGAATACGTCCCGGTAGATACCGCCGTAGTTGAACCAGTCGAAGTTGCTGGTGGGAATCCGGTCGTCGGCGCGCGTGTTGTTGACCACGACGAAGAGTGTGTTGGTGCCGGAGCGAAGAACGGGGCCGACCTCCACCGAAAAAGGGGTGGACGTCCCGCGATGGAAGGCGACGTGCCGGCCGTTGAGGAAAACGTAGGCATCTCCGGTCACGCCCTCGAAACAGAGGAATACGCGCTCGTCGGGCGCGAGCTCCGCGTCGAACCGGCGGACGTAGCACGCGGAGCCTTCGTACCAGAAGTAGGCTGCGTCGGCGAAGTTCCAACACGAGGGAACGTGTATCTCTTCCCACGCCTCGACGTCGAAGTCCGGCGGGCGGCGCGCGGACACCTCAGCCGCGTGCGCATTTGCCGCTTCCAGAGCTTCCGGCCACCCGGCACGGAGCGCAGTATCGTACGGATCGATGGTGAAGCTCCATTTGCCGGCTAAGCTTTCAGTCTCCCGTCCGCCCGGATCGATCAGAGACTCCGCCCCGGCGCAATGCTCCCGGTACCGCGATAGGTAATCGGTGTCGTGGATATCCTTCTGAAAGATGCGTGCTTCTCTCTCCATCCATTCCCTCCCCCGTGTGAACCCGGTGCCCCAGCGACCCCGACGGCGCGGCTCCTCCGCCGACGGCCCGGTTGTGCTTCCCAGACTATGTCAGCCACTCGACGGTGTTCAGCATAAGGCGCTGATATGTGGGATGGTCCCACACCGCGCGGGAGTGACCGAGCGCTATGTGTGCGACGCGCCCGTCACCTTCCTGCTTGCTCCATGCCAGCGGAAAGGCAACGCCCCGGTCGATCCCGATCAGATGGACGTCCACCGGCGCCACAATCCGCTCCTTGTAGAACTCATCATAGACCGAGAAAACCTCGATGCCCTCGGTGATCGGGTGCTCTCCGTAGACCGGATACACGGCGAACGTAAACTCCGGGGGGTGCTCCACGAAGACCCCGCCGGTGAGCTCGGCAAGCTCGAAGTTGGAATCCCCCAAAACGGTGCCCGAATGGTACGGGAGAAACGCGCCGCCGTTCCGGACCCATGCCCGCAAAGCGCGTATCTGCTCGTCGGTCATCTTAACGGGCCCCGGCTCCTCACGGCCGTCGTTATAGCGTGCGAAGCACGTGTCGCCGATCACCAGGTCATATCCGCTGGATTCGAGCGACAGCACGGCATCCAGATCGTAGGTACTCTCAATACTCCAGTCAGTGAGAAGCGATCGAGTGCTCTCTACGAATCCTTCGAAATCGTGCCAACTGCCGCCTACGAGTATCAGTGCTCGTCGCGATGCCATATCCTACTCCTCCATCATAGAGTGTTCGTGCATAGTGTGCGCGGGCACAGTGTGCTCGTGCATATATGTGGTCGTGCATAGGGGGTGCGCGCCCATCGGCACCCCCTCACCTCATAGTTTAGGCTCACTCCGGTTTGTCCCGTTACAGCTTGCGCTATTGCCCCCCATATTACCAGGCAAGTCGATTCCCCCGGTAGTCGATGAACGGGGCTTCGGCCGCGGCGTAGTGGTCCACCGTGATAGGCGCAACGGCAGCAGCCGACTCTGCCGGGTCGAGATCGGCTTCCGGCCCGCCCATATCCGAGCGGATCCATCCGGGGTGTATCGCCATAACCGTGAAGCCGCGCGCCTTGAGGTAGTTGTGGAGGAGCTTGGTCGCCATATTGGCTGCGCTCTTGGACATGCCGTAGGCGAACTCCCGGTCCCGCCAACATGCCGCGAGACTCCCGGCTTCCGACGTAATGTTGGCAATCCGCTTGAAGCTCCCCTGCTCGAGCAACCTCAGACAGGCTTTGGCAACCCGTACGATGCCGAACGCGTTTACCGCCATGCTCCGCTCCAGGTGCCCATCCTCCAGGTTCAGCTCCTCAAGCGGTGTATGCTTGTTCTCCAGATGCACGCCGGCGTTGTTCACGAGCATGTCCAGCGAATCGGTGTGTTCGGAGACAAGCTGCACGGCTCGGTGTATGGAGTCGGGCTCGGCCACATCGAGCGGCACGAGTGTGAGCTGTGACGGGTAGCCCGCCTTGAGCCCTCCGAGTTCTTCCCGCCCCTGGTCGACCACGCCGGCAAACACATCCCGCCCTTCGGCCAGAAAGTGCGCGGCGAGCGCCCGGCCGAGCCCGCGATCGGCGCCGGTAACAAGTATGTTTTTCGGTACGGTGGCTCCCATGATCATCCCCTTGGCCAGTCGACCCGCTCTTGGGCGCTCCGGCCTCCCGCGGCCCGGATTATCTGCCGGGCCGGCCTTCCTTCTGCCTCCCGGCGTATCTGCCGGCCCGGCCTCACTTGTACCTGGCGGCTCCCGGCCGCGTCCCGGCGTCCTCCCGGCCTACCTTTCGGCCGAGTTGCCGGGCAGCCAACCTAGCGCTTGGTGACGTAGACGTTCTTCTCTCGCGTGTACGCGAGAATCGCATTCGGACCGCCTTCGCGGCCATAGCCGCTGTCTCCGACCCCACCGAACGGGACCTCAAAGCCAAACGCCCCGCTGCCGTTCACGGTGACGTGACCGACGTTCAGCTCGGCGATCGCACGGTGTTCTTGCGAGACCGAATCAGTCCAGACGGAGGCCGAGAGACCATATGGGGAGTCATTGGCGAGCCTGATGGCCTCGTCAAAGCTATCGACGGGAAGGATCGAGAGAACCGGGCCGAATATCTCGTCCCGCACGATATCCATATCCTGGGTGCAATCGACGAACACCGTCGGCGGGACATAGTACCCGTCCGCAGGCAGGTCAGAAGGTACGCCTGGACCAGGAAGCTCTCGAGCGCCCGCTTCTCGCCCCCGCCGGATATAGTCCCGGATCTTCCGGAAGTGCCGGTAGCTTGCGGCCGGGCCGAGCTGGGTGCCGGGGTCGTCAGGCGTACCGACGGTGACATCGTTCAGACGCTCGCCGACACGGGAGACGAACGTGTCGTATATCGACCGGGGGACATAGATGCGCGAGCGTTGACCGCAGGACTGGCCGCAATTCCACGCCATATTGCCCACGGTCTCCGCCACGGCGGCATCCAGAAGCTCACCTTCCTCGGCAAATATCAACGCCGGGCATTTGCTGCCGAGCTCGATGGAGATGATCGGCGTGACGTTGCGTGCCGCCGCGCCCAACACCGTGCGCCCGGTCTCGACCGAACCGGTAAACACGAGCCCTTCGATTCCCGGGTGGCCGGCGAGCGCCGCTCCTGCATGCGCGCCGTCTCCCGGAAGTACGTTGAGAACCCCCGGCGGGAGTCCCGCCTCCTCGAACAGACCGGCAAAGGTCTGTGTTGCCCGCGACACCTCGAGGCTCGGCTTGGCGACTACGGTGTTGCCCGCAGCCAGCGCCGGCCCGACACTCCGGCAGAAGACGTCCAACGGATAGTTCCACGGGATAATGTGCCCGGTGGCCCCGAGGGGCTCCCGTCTGACATAGTCGCTTACTCCGGGGCCGAGCTCCAACTGAGAGCCCTCGATTTTGTCCGCAACTCCCGCGTAGTACTCGATGTAGCGGGCCGCGGCTTCTACCTCCACCTCAGCTCCGATGACTGTCTTCCCGTTCTCCTCCCGGAGCAGGGCCGCCAGCTGCTCCTTGTGTCTGCGCGCCCCCTCGGCAACAGCCATGAGAATCCGTCCCCGCTCAGCCGGGGTGAAACTGGACCACGGGGTACCGGTGCCGGACGCATGCTGAGGGCGCTCACCGGCCCCGGGAGCGGTACCCGGCTTCACCTCCGGACTTCCCGCGGCAACCCGCGCGGCCCGGACCGCCGCATCCACATCATCCTGTGTGGCACTGGCAACAGTGTCACATGCAGCGCCGGTTGCAGGACTCATGAGCGCGTGCTCCGATCCGCCGGTAGCATCCCGCCACCGGCCGTCGATAAAGAGCTGCCGGCGAACCGGCAAGCGTTCTGGTTTCTGCGTTTTCCTGTCGCTTTCAGATGGCATAGAACCTCACTTCCTTATTGCTGACTTGGCGTCTCTGAATCTATTTGTCGCTCACTATGGTAAACCCTGCAACGAACTTCCGCTGCAGCCCGATAAAGGCCAATACCGCCGGCGCTACCGTCATGGTGGCCGCCGCAAAGAGCAGAGCATAGTTGTGCGAGTACGGATCCTCTATCAGCGTGTGGAGGAATATCGGTAACGTGAATAGCTCCTGCGAGCTCAACACGACCAACGGCCACACGAATCCGTTCCACACCTCCACAAAGTCGACAACCGCGAACGCAGCGAATGCCGGTCCCACCATCGGACTAAAGAGCTGCAGGTAGATCCGGAACTCACTGGCCCCGTCAATCCGCCCACTTTCTATGATCGAGTCCGGAACCCCCATCATGTACTGCCGAAAGAGAAAAGCGCCCAGAGGATGCGCAATGAATGGAATGACCAGAGCTATCCGCGTGTTGACAATACCCAGATCTCGCGCCACGAGGAACATGGGGATAAAGAGCACCTGAATCGGAATCAACATGCCAAGCAGGATCAGAACAAACAGGAGCTTGCTGAAGCGAAACTGATACTTCGCCAAGGCATAGCCCATCATCGAGCTCACGAAGAGCGCTCCCAACACGTGGAAGAGAGATACAACCGTACTGTTCATGAAGAACACTTGGAACGGTATCGGCCGCTGGAGCAGATCGACGAAGTTCTCGACAGTCGGAGGCGCAGGCAACAGCCTCGGCGGAAACGAGAATACCTGAACGCCGGACTTAAACGCCCCGGCCAGCATCCACACCAGCGGGAACGCCATCAGAATCAGGAATATGGTGGCGACCAGAATAAGAGATCCGTTCTTGAAGTAAAAGCGCATGCGATCGATCGTCATAGAACTACCCTCTCACCTCTCTCGGCCGCCAAACCGAAACTGAAGCGCCGCTATCACCGCAAGGAACGCACTCAGGAGGATGCTGATCGCGCTTGCGTACCCGTACTGCCCCGCGCTTATGCCGCGGTTGAGCATATACATCATCACCGGCGTGGTTGCCCGCCGGGGCCCGCCCCCAGTCATCATGTACGGCACCGCAAAGAGCTGGAACGCTCCCACTGTCGTGATTATAAGAACGAACAGACTGACGCGACGCAGCATGGGCAGTGTGATGTAGATGAGTTGCTGCAGCCCGTTTGCTCCATCGATATCGGACGCCTCATAGAAATCGACCGGTATCGACTGCAAGCCGGCGGTGAAGTAGATCATCGTGAAACCGATACCGATCCAGCTCCGCGTTATCATCACTGCAAGCCGTGCCCACCCCGGCTCTCGGAGCCATGGAATCGCCTCGATACCGACGTGCGCAAGAACGTAGTTCACAACACCGTACTGGCGCTGGAACAACGCCATGAATATGATGGCCCCTACCGGCAATGCCACCACGCGAGGGATGAAGTATATGGTTCGAAATACCCCTTTCATCGGGAGGCGCCGGTTGTTGATCAACAAAGCGAACATAAACCCCAGCGGAATCCCAATGGCCATTTCCCCGATGGCAAGGATGATCGTGTTCCCCGCGGAGAGAACGCCTGCCGGGTCAGAGAAGAAATCCGTATAGTTCTGAAAGCCGACGAAGTTCCACGGCCCCAGCCCTTGCCACTCATGCAGACTGAGAGCCCCTGCATACAGGATGGGCCAAATGCGGAAGACCAGATACAGAATGACGAACGGAAGCACGAATATAAGTATCGAGTACCGATTATAGGGGTAGTACTTCTTCCGCCCGGGTTTCAGCTTAGCATTGAACAGTCCCATGATAGTTACCTTCTTTGAAGGAATCTCACACGCGGTCTCCTCAAGACCGGACGACGCTCCGTGCTCATAGCCTATAGCCGGAAGCGACGCTGCCGGCGCCCCCCGCCGAAGCGGACGGCGCCAACAGCACTCAGGAGCGCTCAGGATCAGAGCTTAGGGAGCTACCGAAGATCGGCTTCGTAGCTCTCCAAGTAATCCAACCACTCCTGGGGCCCGTCCTCGACCACCTGGAAGAACGAAGCCTCGATCTCCTCGGTCAGCTCCGGCCACGTCTCGCCCAGGGAGAATCCGGGCATATCCTCGGCGATCGCCGTGGAATAGATCTCCCCGACCGGTTGATCGCCGAATACCTCCGGATTGGTATACTCCCGGAAGTCGTCAGTCTCGAGCGCCGGTACGGTGACCGGGGGATACCCAGTTTCTAGGAACTTCTCGATCTGGTTGTGGGTGGTCAGCGAATAGAGGATGAACGCCTCGGCGAGCTCAGGATAGTCCGTCTGGGACTCGACGACGTTAATGCTCGTTCCACCCCAGGTGAAGCTATCGTTGTCGGTAGCTTCGAACTTGGGAGCCGGAGCGATGCGCCAGTTCGGCTCTTCCACGTGCGGCTTGATGCGGCCGTTGAAGTACCAGTTGGGGACGATCATCGAGGCTACTTGATCGTCTTCGATCTCCCCGAGATAGCGCTGGTGCAACGTGGAGTCGTCGACGAACTCGTCAGCGAGAATCCCGCGCTCGCGAGCCTCCACAATTGTCTCGAGAACCTCAACGGAGTTGTCGTCGTTCATCACGAACTCACCGTTCACGTAAATGGGATTCCCATTCTGGACAAGCAGCGATCCGATAGCCCAGAAGTCGACCTGAGCCTCCACCGGGATATTGGTCAGGAGATAACCGGTCTCATCGACGATCTGCTCGCCGGCATCCATGTAGTCGTCCCACGTCTCGATGTCGTCTACGTCGACACCGGCCTCCTCGAAGATATCCTGCCGGTAGTACATGAACCCGGGGTGCGCGTCCGCTACCTCGAACCCCAGCTGGCGGCCCTGACTGTCGCGATACGGCTCCTGTCGTACCAGGATCTCGGAGACCTGGCCCGGCATACTCAGCTCGCGGAACTCGTCCTCATACGGAGGGACGAAGAACCGGGGAGCCTGCCCGGACTCAACCGTTATCATGTCGGGAGCTCCGGTCCCGGCGACGAGCTGACTGGCCAGAGAGTCATGGAGCTCATCGTAGGGAACGATCTGAATCTCAATGTCCAGGTCGATGTAGCCAAAGAGCTCCTCGAAGTTCTCAGCCCAGATGCCCATGTACTGCGCGAACTCATCGGCGAACGTAGAGACCGTCAAGGTCACCTCTTCGCCGGCCAACTCCGGAAACTCAGGTTGTGGACCGAGGACTCCCTCATCCCAAAGAGCCTCTTCGGGAAGATCCGGTTGGTGCTCCTCGACGACCTCGAGCTCCTCCTGTTCTCCCGCGGCCCACGCGAAGCCGGCGAGAAGAACAAACACCGCGACCAGACTAACTAGTCGTCTCATACTCTCCTCCTTTTCGGAAGCCGTTCGGCTCCCGGATTCGACGATACCCCGGACCGAGCCGGGCCACCAACGCCCTCTCGACGTGCTCCTTGGCTCGAGAGGGCTGGATGATCTCGTACAACGATTCGATGAGTCATCCTGTACAAGTGTGGCCTCACTCTCCGACGTCTCATAGAAACAAATGTCACAGTACTGGCGACCCGCGCTGTGACAAAAGTCCTAGTATCGTGTGCGCCACAGCCGTAGAGAGGGGTGTGAGGGATTTAACGAAGGCGGCGCGCCGCGAGATATCGGAGGGTCCGAAGACGCGGCTTCAGCGACACCGGCCGCTAACGGTCAGTGGAGATGCTCCCTACCTCTTGAGCGATCCGGAACGCCTCTCCACCGTCTTGGTATACGTTCTCTTGAAACAGAAGGTCATGGACCTGACCCTCGACCACCACTTGCGGGCCACCGTTGTAGTTGCCGAACATGTGGTTCCGCTCGAAGGTGCATCGGTGTGGTGCCATCGGATAGGTCTCACGGCGTATTCGGATTGCCGGCCCGGCGTTCCGTCTGAGGGTGTTGTCACAGAAGAGATTGTCCGTATCCTTGTGCCCGACCGAAATACCCGCACCGCCGTTTTCCTCCAGGGTGTTCCCGGAGAAGCCCCCGTGCTTCACCCGCCAGCATACGAACAGACCGGGGCCGCCGTTCCCCCGCGCCACGCACTGCTTGATTATCGGCCGCTGGGAACCGGACCCGGGGTGCAATCCCGTGCCCGTGTTGTTCTCTGTCAGGCACTCCTCCACCACCCAGTCGTGCCCCTGCTGGAAACTGATAGCGTCACCGTTGAAGTTGCGAACCGTTACATTCCGTACAACCACGCGCTCAGCGAACAGTCCCCACACACCGCCCCCGCGGCAGCCGTTTATCACTGAGTTGTGCCGCCTATTCCCATCGATGACTAAGTCACGGATCGTGACGTCAGAAGCCGATTCGACGGCGACCATGGGGAACACGTTGGCGACGCGAGCATTGTCTTCGACCATGGTATCCATGTTGAAACGGCGCGATATCCGGAAGCGATCCTCCCGAGTCTCCAGAACAGTTCCAACGGTGGAGAGGAACCCGACGGCTGCATCAGACCCGACGCATACCCCCTCACCGACGGTCGCCGGCGGAGCGGGATCACAGCAAACCCACCAATCGCCCCAGTCGCCATCTTCCCACAGCGGAGCTTCCCAACCATCCGACTTGCACAGAACAGTCTCCGCTCCCGATCCACGCAAGACCGTTCCGGAGGATAGGCGCAGACTGTCGTAGAGAGTGTAGCTCCCCGGCAAGAGCACGACCTCGCCTCCCCCCATCGCGCCCACTCGATCAAGCGCGGCCTGGATCACCGTGCCGCCCGAGCCGTTGATATCGGCTCCCTCGGTGCCGACAAGAATCCGGTACATATCTGTGTCTTTGCCTTCCATCGGTTCCCCTTCCCTCGGTATTGGACGCATCTTACGGTCCTGCCACATCCAGCGCTCAGAAACGGTCAGCTCCCCTCCAGGAACCTGCGATACGGCCCGGCAATCCGCATGGCATGGAAACGGTTCTCCGCGCCGAGCTTGTCGTAGAGGGTGGTCATGTAGTTTCGCACCGTCGTTTCGGAGATACCGAGCCGCTCGGCTATTTCCTGATTACTCAACTCTTGTACCAGCAACGACAGCACCTGGCGTTCACGAGGGCCGGTATCCGCGAGCCACGGTGGAGCCTCGTGAGCGCTCTCCTCTTCGGACTTGAAGTGCTTCGACGCCAGCTTCTGTGCAACGACAGGAGAAATAAGCACTGCGCCTTCGAGGACCGACTGGATGCTCGATACGAGCGCCCGCGGGCGCATGTTCTTCAGGAGATACCCGCTCGCACCGTGCTCGATCGCTTGGTGCACGTACTCGTCGTCGTCAAAGATGGTAAGCATGATTATCCGAATATAGGGAAGCTCCTGGAGAATCAGCTTGGTTGCGCCCACACCGTCGAGCGTCGGCATCCGCACGTCCATGAGAATTACCGAAGGTTGCATTTCGCGGGCCTTCCGAATCGCTTGCTTTCCATCGTACGCAATGTCCACCACTTCAAAGTCGGGGGCATACGTTTCAAGTACGACCTTGAGGTTCTCCGCGAACATTACCTCGTCATCCACGAGCAGAATCTTGACTCCCATACCTAGTCTCCCGCGGTAGCCGACAGCGGTATCTCGCACGTGAGTTCAAACCCATTGGGAAGCGACTGCCACCGCAGTTGCCCGCTCACCTGTGACAGGCGCTCTCGCATTCCTACGAACCCAATTCCTTCTTCGATTACCTCCGCACCGGTTCCGTTATCCAGAAGATTGAGCTTGAGAAACTCCTCCGACTCGGCCAGGCGGACCTCCACGTGCGTGGCGCGGCCATGGCGAAATGCATTGGCCAGCCCTTCCTGAACGAAGCGACACAGTGTCGTATCTACATGTCCTCCATAGCTGGTTCGGACATTCACCAGTTGAAGGTCCACATCAACGCCGGTAGCTTCCTGGAACTGATCCACCACATTCTTCACGCTCTTTACTCCGTATCCTCCGGACCGATCCAGCGAGCGGAGGAGATGCAAAGCCTTCCGCACCTCAGCATGCGCAGTGTCCACTTGCTCACGCCCGTAGTTCAACAGCTCCCGGACTCTGTCCGGGTCTTGGGTAAGCAAGCCGACGGCAGCATCGAGCATGACGGCAATGTTGGTCAACGCATACCCGACGCTATCGTGGACTTCACGGCTAACGCGGTTCCGTTCCTGCTGCTTGGACCGTACGCCGACCTGTTGGGAATAGGCTTGGAAACCTACATTTACTCGCGCCAGATTGTCGATATTCTCCTCGAGCTGGTCGTTGCGCTTCTTCTCCCGCGCCACCCATTCAAGGGATTGAATCAGAAGCTCGGCGGTTACGCCTAGGCAAGCACCCACGACGAGGATAGCGAACATCAGCCCTGCGTGAGCCTCAGGCGCCGGTTGACCGAAAACGTAGGTCGGAGAGGGAAGAAAGGCCGCTGCCAGCACCACGCCGACGACGACCGGACGCCGCCCGACCCTCGTGGGAATCGACATGGCCGCGAAGATCGAGGCGATCATCGACAGGAACAGGGCAAGCGTCCCGGGACCAAGCGCAACCCGGAACACAAGGGTACTTATCCCGAGCGCAGCCAGAGAAACGTAGACAAGGCGCCATGAGGTAAGCACGGAGGCAAGGAGGAAGACTGCCGCCACTCCGAGCAGTACCACCAACTCCAGCTGGAAGGAGGGCGGGAGAACTCCCGACTCCTGGCCGTCGGGATACAGTACGGCACCTGCGGCCACACACAGAGCGAAGGCACAGAG